>WLWF01003184.1_pt1 | contig 10984 bp, 16 predicted proteins | sample 6718331 | NCBI WGS metagenome assembly WLWF01 (sample SAMN12718692, study PRJNA515312) | sponge metagenome | isolation source: marine sponge | host: Mycale hentscheli | place: New Zealand: South Island, Marlborough, Capsize Point | collected 2003-05-01
AGTTTTGTGCAAATAATGCCGCGTATCCGACTGCCACGGAGTTAGTTCCCAGCGTGTCGGTAGTCAGTGCGGCGTAGCCCAAAGCAGTGTTGCGTAATCCGGTGGTAATTGCGTCACCCGCGCCACCCCCCACTGCAACATTTTCGTAACCGGTAGTGTTTGCGGCTAAAGAGTTGTAACCCACAGCGACGTTACTAGCGCCGGTGGTGTTACCAAACATGGCAAGTCTGCCCACCGCCGTGTTTTCACTAGCCGTGCTATTTTGAATTAACGCACCTTCACCCAGTGCAGTGTTAGAACTACCCGTCGTATTATCACGCAGAGTATTAATACCAAAGGCAGAGTTTTGTGCGCCGGTCGAGTTAGTTAACAGTGCTTGGTAGCCAAAGGCGGCATTAGAGTTTGCTGTTGTATTTGAAAACAACGCACCACGACCCATAGCGGTGTTATATGCACCGGTGCTGTTGCTACCTAAAGCTGATCGACCCACGGCAGTATTGTCGCCTCCGGTCGTATTTCCCAAGCCCGCTTGAAAACCTAAATACGTGTTGTTCGCACCGGTCGTGTTACTAACACCGGATTCCATACCCACAGCCGTATTAGCTGTACCGGTTGTGTTTTGTTCAAGCGCCCTATACCCGAAAGCGGTTGCATAATTAGCCGTGTTGTTTGTAAGCGCTGAAGCACCTACCGCAGTAGTGGCTGAGGCAGTTGTAATTGAGGCTGACGCTATATAACCCAAAGCAACGTGGTTTGACCCGGTTGTTACACTGGTTAGTGCGTTTCTACCCATTGCCGCGTTTTGAGTGCCAGTAGTGTTATTTCTTAAAGAATATGCTCCATACGCCACGTTATTAGAGGCGGTGGTTGCTAGGTTTAAAGCATAAAAACCCATAGCCACGTTGTTGGTGCCGGTGGTATTAGTCAGTAATGCGTTATTACCTACCGCAGTATTATCCGTTCCGGTATTCGTATTAAAGAGTGCGTTCTGCCCAACTCCAACATTATTTCCGCCGGAAGTATTATAAACTAAAGCATTTTGCCCAATTCCTATATTGTTAGAGCCGCTTGAAGAGTCTCTTAATGCTTGAAAACCAATGGCGACGTTGGCAACACCGGTACTGTTTTCCTGTAAAGCATAAGCGCCTACTGATACGTTATTCGTACCCGTAGTGTTTTTAAGCGAAGCGTTTCTACCCACGGCGGTATTGTTGGAAGCCGTGCTGTTTGCACCTAACGCCGCATATCCAATAGAGGTGTTACTAGTTCCCGTTGTGTTAGCGTCCATGCTGAAACTTCCAACAGCGGTATTAAAAGCCCCTGTTGAGTTGTACAGCAAAACACTATTACCTACGGCTACGTTGTAACTCCCCGTAGTGTTAATGGCAAGTGCCGCCCAACCAATGGCGGTGCTTCCTGTTCCTGTAGTATTGTCTCTTAGGGTTTCACTACCGATAGCTACATGAGTGCTTCCGGTTGTATTGCTCGCTAATGAACGGTAACCCGCAGCAGTATTCCTATCTCCTGTGGTGTTAACTTGAAGGACGTGGTAGCCCACACCAGTATTATAACTAGCAGTTGTGTTAAATTTAAGAGCTTGTCGTCCGACCGCAGTATTGTAGTCACCAGAGGTGTTGTCGCCTAAAGCATAGGCTCCCACGCCGGTGTTGTAGGCCCCACCTATGTTTGATGTGAGGGAAAGATGACCCAAGCCGGTGTTGTCACCACCGGTAGTATTGTGATCTAAAGTACCATACCCCACCGCAACATTATTACTTGCCGTGGTGTTTCGAGTAAGTGCTTCATGTCCAATACCAATATTGGAAGAACCCGTTGTATTGGAAGCTAGAGCATTTGCTCCGACTGCAATATTTGCATTTGCCGTCGTATTTAAGTTAAGGGCATTGTGACCTAAAGCGACATTATTTACACCAGTAGAGTTGGTGTAAAGGGCGTTATTACCCGCCGCTAAATTGGTAGTTCCGGTAGTGTTGGCTTGCAACGCATATCGACCCAAAGCAACATTATTTGAGCCGGTAGTGTTGGTGTCCAAAGCTCCTCGACCAAAGGCGCTGTTGTTCGAGCCAGTATTTGAAAAAAGTGCGTTTACGCCCACGGCAGTGTTGTCACTACCGGTCGTGTTGGTAAACAATGCACCGCTACCGAAGCCTGAATTCTGACCACCTGAAGTATTTGCGGTTAATGTGCTAGAACCCACACCAGTGTTATTTGAACCGGTATTGTTTTCCATAGCGTTGTAACCCACCGCTACGTTTCCGGTGCCCGTCACGTTAAGGCGCATAGCGTCATAACCTACTGCGGTGTTGTTATTTGCAGTCGTGTTAGAGCTTAGTGCGCGGTAGCCTATTGCTACGTGAGCATCACCGGTCGTGTTTGCGGTCATGGCATTAGAGCCAATTACAGTATTCTGATAGCCGTCAGTGTTCACCAAGAGAGCCTGATGGCCCACCGATACATTTAATGTTCCAGTAGAGGTTACAGGTTGTGAGTTGTTGCCTATTGCGGTGTTTTGGTTTCCTGATACAGCGTCTAAAGCGTTCAAACCTAACGCTACGTTGCCAGTGCCGTCAGGATAATTGCCATCCAGCTTGATAGTGCCGTCAACATTAAGAGAGGTATCAATGTCCACGATATCAAGGTTAGCAGTGCCGTCTACGTCTATGTCTCCAGAGATGTCTAAACTAGCCGCAATAATCTCACCGCTTGCGTTGATAGCTCCGTTGATATCAATCGTTGTAGCCGCCATCTGAATCTCAGTGTCAGCAACAATGTCTAGCTGTCCATCAGTGCTAGAGTTTATATAAATAGCTGAATCACGGAATTGAACCTTTTGAGCAGCATCCACATCAATGTCGTTTGATCCAGTGGTATTGCCCTGGGCTAAAACCTCAGCCAGGGTGTCAAACGATGCTACCGAAGAATCGACATACGCTTTAATAGACTGCTGCGTTGCCAGGGCGGTTGCGCTGTTGGAGGACATGTCGTCCTGGTCCAGGATGTCAGTTACCGCAACAGCTCCGGTGCCAGAAAGTGAGTCAAACTCAACAGTCGCTGCATCAACAGTGCCAGAAGAAGTCAGGTTGACAACCGTGGTGGTGCCGGTAAGGTCAGTATCAACTAATAAGTCATAAACAACAGCGCCGCTGCCGGCACCGTCTGTGGCAATCATCTTCACCTGGCCAGCTGGGACCGCAACATTTGCGCCAGAGCCCTGGGAGAAGGTAAGGGTAGAGTTGGTGGTATTTTCAACCATCCAAACTTTAGATAAGGTGTTAGGTGCCAGGGTAACAGTACAAGCCTGGCCGCCGCCGGTCAGCTTTAAGTAAAACGACCTGGCTGAGTCAGCTGTTCCATCGGCAACAGTGATTGTGTGGGTGGAGGCGTTAGCAATAGCTTCGGAGCCATAACCCAGGGCTTCACCAATCAGTTCCAGGTTGGTGTTAGTGGTTGTGCCCCAGGTTCCAGATCCTTCACCTGTTGCCAGCTCAGTAAGCCGTAAGTTATTAACGTAAGTAGCCATTTTTTGTCCTCACTTGCTAAGCAGCATCGCGCCCAGCTTCAATTTCTTGGTAACCTGGGGACTGTGAAACGGATATAGAAGCCCACCCAGGACTTTGCCCATCGCTTATTTCTTGATAGGCGGGAGACTGCGAAACCGATATAGAAGCCCACCCAGGATTTTGCCCATCGTTTATTGTATTGTAGTTTGGATCTTGATTGGTGTCTATCTCTCCATACACCAAAGGAGCGCCTACGTCTACACTTACAGCCAAGCCCACTGGGAATGCGGATGCGCCTAATTTAAGGGTTACCTCGCCAACAGCCGAGGTCATGCCCAGGCCGGTAATCTCAAAGAATGCGTTGTGGTAAACCTCAACAGTGCCCAGGGCAGATGTCATCGCCAGGGATCCCGCAGTCACATTCGCTTTCGCCTGGACAGAAGCAGATCCCACTGCAGAAGTCATCGCCAGGCTGCCGGCTGTCACATTTGCCTCGGCATCAACAGCTGCAGCGCCAACAGCGGAAGTCATCGCCAGGCTGCCGGCTGTCACATTTGCCTCGGCATCAACAGCTGGGGCGCCCACTGCAGAAGTTATTGCCAGGCTGCCAGCTGTCACATTGGCTTCGGCATCTACCGTTACGCTGCCAATGGCTGAGGACATAGACAGTCCAGTCACCTGGACAACTGCACCGGCAACTACCTGGGCAGCGCCAATGCCAGACGTAATCGCCAGGGATGGGGCTGTGACATTAGCAACCGCATTGACTGTTAAGCTGCCAACGCCTGAAGTAATAACGCCGGCTGAGGATACAGCAACGTCCGCTGCAGCGGTAGCGGTAACGCTGCCAACTGCTGAGGATATAGATAACCCAGTAACCTGGACGACAGCGCCAGCTACGACTTGCGGGGCGCCTACTGCAGAAGTTATTGCTGGGGAAACAGGGGTCACGTTGGCTTCTGCAACAATAGTTACACTGCCAACGGCTGAGGTGATGACACCAGCGGTCGATAAAGTTACAGGCAGCGAAGTACCCCAGGCGCCTTCACCCCAGGTTCCGCGACCCCAGCCGGTTAATGTGGCCATTAGCCGCCTAGCTCTACTTTCGCCTCTTCAAGATGTTCTTTACACTCATTCAGGATTTGACGCACGGGCGTTGTCATGTAATCCTGTTCGAGCATGCCGTCAATCTTGGTCAGAGCATATTCCACATTTTCTAGTGCGCTCATAACGATCTCCAAATGAAGCCCCATTATACACCTATGCAGCTTCGCCGATACCTTGGAATTTGCGGTCCAGGATACGGCGTACTTTAGAGTAAGTGATATCAGCAGCGCAAGCGTGGAGCGATGCAACCTGTTTAGCTATCTTCCTGGGACCTAAGCCTCGATCACGCAGCTTGTAAATGGTCATCAACACATCCTGCTCTTCGGGGATCTCCTCCAGGCGAGTCCTGGTCTTATTGCCGTGCTTCTCCTGGACCTTAGCGTAGCCATAAGGAGCGCTGCCACCAATGAAGTAGCCGCGAGAGGCCCAATCTACCTTACCATCACCAAATCGGTCCTTGATGGTGGAGTGCTCTATCTCAGCAACCGCTGAAAGCACCATGAGCATGATCTGGTTAGCCATTTCGTTCATATCAAACTTAGATCTCAGGCCCTTCTGGCCTTCTGGCTTAGGATATACGATGGGGACCTCGCCAAATTGCTCGCAAAAGAACAATGTGACGCCAATATCTTGCAATACGGGGATAATTGACAGCAAATCGGCGCTAGACCTGGATAATCGGTCCAATCGAGTGCAGACAATGACATCATGACGATCAATAATGTCGGTGAGCTCTTTACTGCCTGGTCGGTCCAGGATTGGCCTGGTGCCGGACACGCCGTCATCTACCAGGAACTCTGTAACCTCTCGGTTATACTTCTCTTTAACAAATTCAGCAATCTGCTGCTGCTGAACCTCTAACGATACGCCAGATCGTACCTGCTCTTTAGTCGATACCCTGACATAGCCATAAATATTGTTGATTTGCTTGAGCGGATTAATCATACGGCCTTTCTCTCCCTACACTTGAACCCATAATCGGTAACTTCCTGGAACAAACGCTGCCAGTTGATGTTCAATGGCTGCCGATCCTTAGCCCTATCGGCAAACAAGACCTGGCCATTCTTTACCAGCTCAACTGCAGCATAGTTTTTAGGTACACCGTCATAGACGATCTCGATGTCGTGCGCCAGGCAAATCCGGCGCACTCTGTTAGCAAATACTTTCTTCACCCTGGCTTCTTCAGATACTGGCATCAGCTAACTCCTCAAAACCCTCTTCTTCCAAGATCATTCGCACCTTCTCTCGGTCCAAGCTGTCTCCAGCAAACTCAATCTCTGGAAAACTTAACAAGCGCACCGCAGTAGCTTTGGCAATATCTTCCTTAGTCACCCCCATGTCATACACGCCGCCTGGGCCATAGAACATATAAACGTAGTTAATAAACTCCTGGACCTCGGCGTTGCCAACTTTGGCTGCCTCCTTAAAATCGGCAATAACATTGCCTTCATGCTTGATAACTATCTTATCCATTCATCTTCTCCTCAAATTCAGCCCAAGCCTCTTTACCCGCGTCACTGTTCGCAGCTTCTTCCGCGATGGTGACCATGTAATGGCCCAACTCTTCTTCACCGTAAGTGGCTAACTTGACCAACTCTGCAGCAGTCATACCAACCTCTTCGGCACCCTGGTTAAAGACCGCAGGCAACATCATGGCAACAGCCGGCGGAACACCGAACCTGGTTGCGAAGACCTCGATCTCGTTGACTAAAACACTCATTTCTCACTCCTTAATTACTACATTGCTAATGTACCCTATATCGTGTCGTTGTGCAAGCATAAATATACTTTAATTTAATTTAATAAATAGTTGCACAACGACACGTTATTAGGTATATTGTAAATGTAAGTTAATTATTAAGGAGAAGTTATGACTGCGTTTGTTAAAGAAGATTTTGCCTGGGACGGTATGTACTTAATGTATCGAGGCCGTCACTCTGAGTCTGTCAATATGGAGGTTGCACACCCTAACTGTCACCCTTCATGGATCGGCAAGCCAAAGCCAGCGTTTATTGCTCGCTTCAAATACGGCAGCAAGCCCTGGAAGTCTTGGGTAAACTGCTTGATGGATAACTATACTGTCGAAGGTTATCTCCAGGCTTGCAAAGAAAGCAGCCCGTTAGAGGCCGTCCAGGCTAAAGGTTACAAGGGTCGCGGCAGGTATAAGAGGGTGGCAGCGTGATAGATATTGCGTTGCTTTTTACAGCCACAATGATGGGGGGGCTCCTGGCCCTCCTATTTGCCGAGGATAAAAATGAGTAAAATCATTATTGAGTTAGACAAAGAGGACGCCGAAGAGGTCCTCAGAACCCACGCGGAAATCCTGGAGTTATTGCGGGAGATCCTCAAGGAGCTGCAAGATGGATAAGTATTTCGACACTCTCGACCAGGCTGAATTGTTCCACGTGGAACCTGGTATGACTGAGAAGCAGCGGATGAAAATCTACAAACGTGCCCTGAACGTGCATCATAACGCGGGGCCTGAAGCCAAACACATCGTAAAAATCTGGAGAGAACAGAAAGATGAGCAAAGGTCACACCCAACGCCCCACCAATATGAAGAGTTTTAGCGACAATTTTGATCGCATCTTCAACAAGCCAACCGATCCTCGATTCTGTGACGCGCACGATTTGCGCCTGGTTGAGGACCCCAAAACCAAACAAATGGTTTGCCCACACTGCGAGCAAGCCAAAGGAGAAGCAATATGAGTGCAGATAGATACGAGTTGGAAGAGTTCTTCCAGGCAGAGAGCGGCAGCGGGTACGTTGTTACCAGGCGCTGCGGTGAAGCAAGTTATGAGGAGATAATTGCCAGGCGTGCCAAGATCCTGGCTAAGCAAAAGAAGCCTCACGGGATCTATTACATTAGCCCCCAGGGCGAGCGCAGCCGAGTTAAGTAGGCTGCAATTAGTTGTACAACGACACGATAAGTGTTACAATTAAGTGTATTGAGAAGGGAGGTGTGTTGTGGTTGCTGGGTTTCAAAAGGCTTTAGAGGTTGCCGTTGCCGAGTATGAGGAGCTGTTCGATAAGAACGGCTTGCCTATCATATTCCACGCGATGGCTGTAGCCAAACCCATGATGGAGAAGTATGGCGAGACGCATGCTATTGTTGGATTGTTGCATGACGCTTACGAGAACGTCTGGAATACTGAGCAAGATTTCATCGAGTGCGGTGAGATCTTTGGTCCTGAAATAGAGGCTGCGGTTCGAGCGGTCACTAAGGCTTCTGGTGAGGATTACTTGGAAGAATACATCCCCAGGTGTTTTGCCAACCCGATTGCGAAAGCAGTTAAGGTATGCGACCTCAAAAACAACTACAATGGTCTTGACAATATACCCAAGCCTGCCGATAGAAAAAGATTGGCAGCCAAGTATGCAGCAGCATTGCTCATGGCAGGAGAATAATATGGAAAAGATAGAGAGTTATTGGACCTGGGAAGAAGCGCCAGGCGTTTTAGTTGACTACGGAGATGATAATTTTGGTGGGTTTCACCTGGCCCAGGGCTCTGACGAATGGGAAAAACAGACCGAGTGGGATGTCGTTCAGTGGTTTAAAGAGGGTAAAAAGCTATCTAAGCCCAGTTTTGAAATGAAATACGGAAAGATCGGGGACCAGCTTCCACAACTCCCCCTTTCATAAACTTATCCACAAGTTGCTCCACAATAGCAGGATCCGCTGCATCAAAGGCAGCACCAAACAGGCGCCTCTGCTCAGCAAGCGCTTTATTGTATAGCTTCAACTTAGTGCCAGGTATCTCGTGGTTGTACCGGCCTTCTAGCTTCCTGGAGTAATCATACCAGCGGTGAGCTCCCTGCTCCCCCGCATCAAACATTTCAGGCGTCTTAATCTGGATCTCAGCAACAATCTTCTTGCCGGTAGCCGGATCATCAACCAGGACATTCATCTTCCGGTCAAAGTAACCAGACTCAGGTATGCGCTGCCAACCTCGGTCGATAGTCGTGTACATCTGGCCTATTTGACTCACAGCCTCTTCTGCCTGGTCTGCAGTATCTATGTAGATCGTTGTTCTTACGCCATCAGTGAAGTCTGCTGGTGCCAGGCCCTTTCTCTCAACTTTAGTCGCTATGCTTTTCGGCGTCTTAACCTCAACATCAAACTGGCTACCATCTTTTAAATTAATAAACTTATCAGCTTTCTTGCCACCAACTGACTTAGCCACTGAGTCAATGTTAGCCTGGAAGGAAGGGTTCACTGTGTTAGCTCGCTGGACCATGGCTTCAACCGAGTCAAGATCACCCTGCTGACGTTTAAGTGCGGCCTCAATCTCCCTCACTCGCTCAATACCCAGCTCCTGGAATACAGGGGTGGTTCTGATCGGACCATCTACCAGGGTGCCCTGCTCAATCGCTGCAACTAACCTGGCAGCATCAATGGCTTCAACGCCATCACCTACCCTGGCAACATCCTGGGGTAAGTTATCAATTCCACCGGTCAGCTTCATGGCTTTTCTAAGTGCGCCTGGTGCCTTTAACGCGGTCCCCAGCGTAGCTCCGAGCGGCGGAATCGCATAGGTCGCATCACCCAGGACGCCTAACGCCTGCAGCGCAGGATCTAGGATGTTGCCCTGGCGAATGTTCTCCAGGATAGAAGGATTGTTCTCGGCATCAAATATATCGGTGAGATCTGTATCAGACGATGGCATTCCAGGCATATTGCCGGTAGCATCAACAGTCGCTGCCCCAGGAAGTAGTTGCGCTGCAAAATACGCAGCCTGCTCCTCAGTCAGAAAAGGATCACTCTTTTCTTCGGGATCGCGCATCATATCACTGACGCTGCCCCCAAGGTTAAAAGCGAATATGTCAATATCGTCTCTATTCACCTAATAATTACCTCGTCGATACGTGCCAAAGAGCAATTGAGACAAATACGACAACTAGCGCTAAGCCTTTCCATGTGTCGGGGTCTCTCCAATCATCCATTGCATCACCTAAATGAATCGTCTGAGCCCACTATCGGCCTCATGAAATTTTCGGTGCCTGGTTCAGATTCGGATCTAGCCACCCTATTATCAAAAAAATCTACTGCTTCATAATAATCCATGTCGCTCTTTTCAACAAGCAAAGCGATGCAGCGGTCACGCTCGCCAGGGCCATCTCTAAAATCAGTCATTAACCAGGTACGCTTTAGTCAGTTGGATTAGGATCTTTATAAAGAGCCTCAACAGTGCCGATCCTTATTGTGAGCTCATGAACACGATCCTGCATTTCCCGCAGCTCGGACAAATCTCTATCAAGACCCTCAATCATCATGTCTTGCCTGGCATCTGCCGGCAGAGCACCCAGCTGGCCCCTGGGCCAAAGGATGCGAAACTCAGAGTTGGACTTGATCTCAACATCGGTCAGCTCAATCTTATGCTCCAGGGCAGTTAATCGAGACTCAACCGTAAAATACGCCATGGTCGATACCGCTGTAAAAGCAATCATCGCCAGGAGGTTTTTAAGTGGAATGGTGAGAGCGGTATTCTCGTTGAGCTCGGTCATTACCGTTTCCTATAGGTCCTGGTCTTGCCAGCCACCCTCTTGGGCTGAGCACTATGCTGCTTACCCTTCTTTGTATCCGCTCGCTTCTTCCTGGTAGTCGCTGCATATTCCTTGTCGGACAGCGCCTTGATAGCCTTCTTCGGTAAATAACGCTCACCGGTTTCAGCGCTAGGCTTACCGGACTTCGTGGTCCATTTCTGTTTAGTCCACTTCTTTAGGGACTTTTGGGGTTTCTTTAATGCCATTATTTTTTATAGCCTCCCCCCGCCTTCTTGTATTCAGAAGCCAGCAATTGAGCCTTCCTGGCAGACCATTGACCCGCCTTTCCGCCCTTAGTACCGGCCTTGATACGATTAAACAGGTTCTTACGCATTGTGGGCTTAGTATAATTGCCCGAAGCATTCACCGTCGATTTTTTTTTCGCCGCCATAACTACCCTCCTTAAAGTATTTACCCAATAGTATAAACCATTGGTCCAAAGTCATTACCACGGTCTGCGCGTTGTCACGCTCGAAACCAGGGTTGATCGCGTAAATCGGCACGCAGACCCTTATGGCTTTGTTGTTAAACTTGTAGATAAGGACGGGAGTTCTGTCGCCGCACGCCTCACACACCTGGTCCCACCAGGCAGGGGCATACCACCAGCCGCTCTTATACGCCTTTGCCTCAATAGCATGACCAGGTATCTCAATGTCACACATGCCTGCAGTCTGATATTGATCGAGGTTGCGCTTACAGGTGAGGTCCTGGCCATTACCATCGACTACCCCGTTATCCGCGAAAAAAGTATTTAGGCGCTTGACCAAATCACGCTCGAAGGCAGCTCCTTTGTTGCGTGAATCAGCCATATC
>WLWF01003185.1_pt1 | contig 10980 bp, 17 predicted proteins | sample 6718331 | NCBI WGS metagenome assembly WLWF01 (sample SAMN12718692, study PRJNA515312) | sponge metagenome | isolation source: marine sponge | host: Mycale hentscheli | place: New Zealand: South Island, Marlborough, Capsize Point | collected 2003-05-01
CCAAGTCTGCGATGCAATATCAGTAGTCAATGGTCAAGCTGCATACACTATGCAAGTAGGCTCTGTAAATGTATCTCCAGAAAGTGCTAATCATATGTTGGTTAGTTTGAACGGAATTTTACAAAAACCTGGAAGTTCATTTACTGTATCTGGTTCTACAATTACCTTTGCATCAAACCTAGTTACAGGAGATGTAATCGACTTCATTCAAATACTAGGTAATGTTCTTGATCTTGGAGTACCTAGTGATGCTACAGTTACTACAGCTAAACTAGCTGACAGTTCAGTTACTACAGCAAAATTAAATGATGCTTCAGTTTCACTTGCTAAGCTAACAGCAACAGGAACTAAAGATGCCACAACCTTTTTAAGAGGAGATAATACTTTTCAAGAAGTAAGTTCAGATTTTGTATTTGTATCAACAACAACTATATCATCATCAGTAGCACAAGTTGATATTGATTTTGATTATTCTACTTATAAACAAATTTTTTTATTTGTTGAGGGGTTACAAGCAACAGCAGATGGAAATGTTTATGCAAGATTTAAAATCAGTGGGTCAATAAATACTTCAAGTGCTTATGCATCAAATACAATAAAAAAATATTATAGTGGATTAGATTCAAGTACTTATGGTGGTCAGAATCAATCATATATGTATGTTACAAATGATTTAGGTGGAGCTCTTTACGAAAGTTGGTCAGCACAAATGAGAATATTATTAGGGTCAGGTTTAGGTATGCCATTTATAGATTTAACTACTTCGTATAAAAGTGCTGGTGGTAATTTTGATCAAAATATGGGAAGTCTTACTTATCAAAATTTTAATCAAGTACAAGGAATAAGATTATATCATTCTGCTGGAAATCTTGATACAGGAAAAATACACATGTATGGAGTAAAATAATATGAAAAAATTAGTTAATGGTGTTTTGCAAGATCAAACACAAGAAGAAATAAAAGAGTTAGAAGATTTAAGAGCAGAGGCAAAAGCACATGAAGATCAAGTAGATCAACAAATAGCAGATAGAAAAACTAAAAAAGCATCTGGCAAACAAAAACTTTTAGACTTAGGATTAACCGAAGCAGAAGTGAAAGCATTAATAGGAGTATAGATGGCAATAATTAAACCAAACAATAATACAATATCTGCGATAACAGCTCTACCAGCAGCTATTCCTACTGGTAAGGTTTTGCAAGTTGTTTATAATCAAACAAGTACAACTGTTGCTTTAACCTCAACAACTTGGACAGATGTTATATCTCAAGCAATCACTCCATCTGCAACTTCAAGTAAAATTTTAGTTATTGCTCAATGTGGAGGATTAAATAGACAAGGTGGAGATACAGAACACCAATTAAGAGTATTAAGAGATAGTACAGCAATAACAGAAATTAAAGGTTTAAATGATGGCTCAAGTGATTTTTTAAGTGAAAGTGGATCTAGTATGGTTGAATTAGATGCACCAAGTTCTACATCTAGTCTTACCTATAAAATTCAAATTAATAACAGAGATGGAAATGGTACTGTAAGAGTTTCAGAAAATGGAGCAGATACATCAATTACTTTAATGGAGATAGCTGGATGATAATAGATTTAGCAATATTAAAAATAAATCCTAACGCAAAAGTAGTTGTTAGAGGAGATGATATTAACACTTGTACTTTTGAATGGTTAAATGGAACAACACCTATTTCTAAAGCTGACATAGAAGCTAAAATAGCAGAGGTACAAGCAGAGTATGATGCTAACCAATATCAAAGAGATAGAGTTTATCCTAGCATTGGAGATCAACTAGATATGCTATGGCATTCAATAGATCAGAATCCTAAATTAAAATCTGAATACTTTGAGTTCTATGAAGCTATCAAAGCAGTTAAAGTAAAGCATCCTAAGAATGGCTAATATATATAAAAATGCTATGTTTGATCTGACAACTACAGATAAGACAACTGTATATACCTGTCCAACTGACAGAACAGCTTTAGTAAAATCTATTCAAATAACTAATATTCATTCTGGTGCAGTTGAGGTTGAAGCCTTTACTACAGATAGTTCAGCATCTAACGCAGAACATGAAGTAGCACATATTAATTTATCATCTAAAACAGTAGATAATCTTGTTAAAGGTACTATGGTTTTAGAATCTGGAGATGCTTTAAAAGTAAAAGCTGCCTCTGCTAATAACATAGCAGGTATTGTTAGCTATGTAGAAATATTTGACGAAAAGAGTGCTTAATTATATATTGTTATTAAGTATTTTTTAATGTATTTATGAGATTAGTTTCAATACCAATTGAAGAACTTGATAAAGTTTGGAGCATGGTTGAAAAAGATATTAAGTCTGCTCTAGCATATTCAGGTCAACTTACTGATTCAGATTTCGTTTATGAAACCGCCAAACAAGGTAAATTTCAAGTTTGGGTTATATGGGATAAAGACGAAAAAATAACAACTAATAAATATTATGGTGTTGTTGTTACTGAAATTATAAAAAGAAAACATGGTAAGGTCTGTCATGTTTATATTGTAACTGGAAGGCAAATGTCTAAGTGGCAACATTTAATAAGTGAAATTGAAAAATTTGCTGAAGAAGAAAATTGCAAAATGATGGAACTTATTGCTAGACCAGGATGGCAAAGAGTTTATAATAATCATGGCTACAAAAAAACCCATGTAGTTTTAGAAAAAGAAATTAAACAAGAGGAGAAAATATGAGTTTTGGCGGAGGATCATCAGGAGGAACTACTACATCACAAGTAACACCTTATGCACCAGCAGAACCAGCATTAGCTCAGATACTATCTGAGTCTGGTCAATTATATAATCAAGGTGTAGGTGCAGCAGGATATGTAGCTCCAACTCAACAAACTTTAACAGGTCTTGCTCAACAAGAAGCATTAGGTACTGCATCACAACAACAGTTAGCAGATACTTTATCTGGTAAATATTTAAATCCTTTCTTAGCTCCAATGATTCAAAAATCTGCTGCTGATATAGCAACAGGAGTTCAATCACAATTTAGTGCAGCAGGAAGAACACCAGGTTCTCCAATGTCGCAACAACAAATAGTTTCACAAGTAGCACAAGCTGCTTTACCTTTGGCCTTTGGTCAGTACGAAACTGAAAGAGGCAGACAATTAGGTATTGCATCTCAAGCACCAAGTTTAGTTCAAACAGGATCTCAATTAGAAAATATTCAAAGACAAAGACAATTAGCTCCCACACAAGCATTACAACAATATGCTAACTTTGTTAATCCTATTGCTACTGGACTACCTACAACAATAGGTACACAACAAACACAAGCAAATCCATTTTCAACTGCTATGGGTGGAGCTTTAGTTGGTGGTCAATTCGGTGGTGGATTTGGTGCATTATTGGGTGGTGGTTTAGGATTATTAGGAGGACTATTATAATGAAGATACAACAACACATTCTACATTTTGTGAAAGAACATAAGAAAGCAATAGCAGTAGCTGTTGTTATTTTAATAATTGCAATAATTTTATAATAAAATGGATAAAATAAGAAAATTAATTTACGATTTTAAAACAGACATAGATAATAATACATCTAAGTATATTATTATTCTTGGTGTGTTATTTGTAATTTCAATAATTTCATAAAAGGATTAATTCTTAATGAATGACCTTAAAAAATACGCAGGACTTCTAAATGATTTAGCACCTAAAAATCATTTACTTGCTTATATAACTCCACAAGAAAGAGATATGTTAGTAGATGCTGGTGGAGTTAAAACTCCTACACCATCTGGTATCTTTGCATATCCTCCAGCATCTTCTGGAGATAACTATGGTGGACAAGGTGGTTATGATTCTTCATCAAACCAATCTGGAAGAACCTCATCTACAAGTGGAGCTGGTGGTGGAAGTGGTTATTCTGGTGGAGGTAGTGGAGATAGTCAAGATGCAAAAGAACAATATGCTGCTAAACAAACTTCTACTGGTTTTGTAAAAGGTGGAGGTAATGTTACTTTTCTTGGTGGTGATAGTAATGATCCATCTAATTATGCTGTTTCAGATGCAATTGTAAGTCCTGAAGTTGTACAACAACAAAAAGAAGAATACGCAGAACAGTTTGGTGGAGTTGCTCCCTTAGGTAGCAGACCAGTTGGTTATAATACAAAAGCTGAGTATGACCAGATGGTATATATTGCTGGTAGTCAATTAGACAGCATTAAACAAAAATTAAACCAAGCTGGTTTTACAGATTTTAATAAAGACGCAACACTTTTAGAAATGAAAGATTATGTAAAAACTTTAAATAGAACTGGTAAAATAGGTGATAGTTGGAAAAATGCAAAAGATACAAAAGGAAATCCATTATACTCACCTGAAACAATAGCTGAGTGGGAATCTTTAGGATATGTTCCTCAATCACCAACATTTCCTGCTCCAGGTCTTTTTGGAAAACTTATGGAGAAAGCATCACCATCAGGATCATTGGGAGCTCCATTAACTTACGATCAATTATTAGCTGACTTTGACACTATTACTGAAGTAGGACAATCTCAAGGTATGGGTTTTCAAGAAAGAATGAAAACTTATCAACCCAACAGATATGCTTCCATGACAGGAATGAATTACAATCCAAAAACAAAAACATTTACCATGAAAGATGGTGGTGGAAGTGAACAAGACGCATATACAAGAATTGCAGCACCTTATGAATTAACAGACACAACTCCTCAAGAATCTATGGTAAATGAATACTTTTCAAATATGAATCAAGGTTCTTCTTTAAGTTACGATTTGCAAACAGACTATAATAATGCTAAAAGTAAGGTTAATAGTATATTAGGTATAGTATCTCCAGATCAACAATTTGGTTATTCTAATGATCCTTATAGCGGCTTGTTAGCTTCCAATGTAGCTACTAACCCTTTTAATATACCATACTTAAAACAAAGAGGATTAATATAATGTCTTTATTAGATTTTTTCAGAAAAAAATTATTAGGTGAAGCTAATGTAATGCAACCATCAGGATTTGAACCTGGAGTAAATACTCAAGGATTGTTTGGACAGGGTGGAGATTTTGGTGGAGGATTATTTCAAAATAATTTAAGTCAAATGAATCAAGGTGAAGGTGGTTTATTAAGTAATATACCTGAAGCTGCTATATTAGGTTCTGCTATTTATGGTCAAGGTATAAAAGGTAAAGATCCTCTTGAAGCATTCTTTCCTGCTGCCATGCAAACTGCAAGTTTTTCAAAAGCCATGAAGCCAAAGAAAACTGAACTACAAAAAAATTTAGAAGCTGCTGGATATAAAGCAGGAACTGCAGAATATAAAGCTGCTTTAAATGCTTATCTAAATAAAGGTAAAAAAAATACATTATCTCAAGAAGCATTAGCTTTATATAAATCAGGACAGGCCGCACCAGATTTTGACAAATGGTTTGATGAATTAAATCAAGCTGAAAAAGATTTATATAAAAAACAAGTAAAACCTAATGAGGGTAATATTGAACAAATATTAAATTTATCAAAAGAAATGGAGAAAGACTTATTAGAAAAATCAATACCTATTCCAATGAAAAATGGTTCTCCTGATGTAAATGGATTACAAACAGGTTTAATTTATAATTTTAATAATCAGTTGCTTGTTTGGGATGGAGAAAGACTTATTCCTTATAAAGACAGACAAAAATAAAGGTGAGTCATGGCTACCTTAGAAGAATTAAATCAGCAAATTAAAAAGCAACAAGAGCTAAATAGAATATTATCCGAACAAGCTAAAGAAGAAGACTTTGTTTCCGCTGAAGAAGCAGGAGTAAAAATATCTCCAATGGAGTTATTGGATGGAGATGCTGATAAAGATTTAGTTAAAGAAATACAAGATAAAGCTCAAAAGAAAGTTGATGAAGAAGAACCTAAAACAGAGCTTGATAAATTAAATAAAGAAATAAAATTAAAACTAGATACAGAAGCGGTAATGGAAGGTTCTGTTTTAGATGGTGGTAAAATAGAAAGACCTTTAGAAGATATTATAAAATATGATGGTTACTATAGTTGGGAAAACTTTAGTGAACAAGTTTTAAAAAGAACTGTGGGTGCAGCAGTTGTAGATACAGGCCAAGCTACAGTAGATTTAATAAACTTTATGGGTAATAAATATTTTGAATCTAGTCCTCTTGAAAATGTAAAGTTTGATAAAATAAAAGAACCAGAATATTTTGGTGGATCTTTTTTAAGAGATGTTACTGGTTTTGCAATACCATTCTTAGGTGTAAGCAAAGTAGCAAAAGGTGTAAATGTAGTTACTAAAATAAAACCTGCTAAAACTTTAGCTGGAAAATTAGCTCAAAGTGTAGCATTTGGTTCAGGTGTAGGAGCTGTTGCTGAACAGTTTGCTTTTTCACCATACGAAACAAGAATATCTAATTTAGTGGAAAGTTTTCCAACACTTGCAAATCCTTTTACAGAATATTTATCAGCTAATGATGCTGACTCAGAGGAAGAAGCAAGAAAAAAAATGTTATTTGAAGGTGCTATTATTGGTGTTCCTTTTGATTTATTATTAACTTTTTTAGCTAGAGGAAAAAAGGCTGGTCTTAAAACTAATAAAATTAAAAATACAGATGAACCTGTTAAAGTTTTAAATAATAAAAGAAAATTAAAAGCAGAAAAAATAGAAGAAGCTACAACAATAAAACCTAAATCATTAGAAGATAATGTAGATTTAAATACAGTAGATAGATTGGATGATGTATCAGAAAAAATTATTAGTCAAAAAACAGCTAAAAAAGTAGAAGGATTTTTTGAGGATGTTTTGAAAAGTGGTAAAGTTACTAGAAATCCAAACATAAGAATTAGCGATCAGATATATGATGTAATGACTACGCCTAGACTTTTAAAAGAAACTAATTTTAATCAACTGTTAAACAAACATAAACTTACAGCAGAAGAATTAATGGATTTTTTCAGACAAGGTGCAAGAACATCTGCACAAAATCTTAACAGATTATCACAATTATCTAAGGCTTATGGTCAGTTTTTAAAAGATGGAAAGATTTCAAAAAAATTAGCAGATGAATTAAATGCTCAAGGTATAGATACAACAGATTTATTAAATGGTACTATGAAAGAATTAGATGGTATTCGTAGAGCAGCTATGGTTGGTAGATGGTCAACTGCTATAAGAAACTTTATATCTCAAACTGGTAGAGTTGGTATAGATGTTATTAATCAATCATTTCAATATGGTGCTGATGCTTTGTGGCAAAAAATGACTGGTAAAACTTTAAAAAGATCAGCCAATCCTATTACTGCTATGCAAGGATTTTTAAATATATTTAGACAAATAAATCCTGCAAGACATAAAAAAATTAAAAATGATGTTAACAAAATATTAGGTTCAATACCTAAAGAATATGATCGTTTATTTTTAAGATATAGTTCAGATGTAGTAAATGCTGCATCATCTGGTATTGCTAAACTTAGAAAATTTTCACCAATAAATATTGCTAAAAAAGGTGCTGATCTTTTAAACTTTTTAAATAAATTTCAAGAATTTGTTGTAAGGAGAGCTGTATTTTTATCTTCATTAGATGCGATTGTTAGAAACAATAAATCTATTTATGGTGGAAGAAATTTAAATCAAATTATAAATAATCCTAATTTAATTAAAAGATTAAGAAAAGAAGATATTGCCGCTGCTGTAGATCATTCTTTAGAATTAACTTATGCTGCTGAACCCAAAGGTGGTATTGGTGAGGCTTTTGTTAAATTTGTAAATAAAGTTCCTTTTACCTTATCCCTTGCAATACCTTTTCCAAGATTTTTAGTTAACTCATTAAAATTTTTATATGAGTATTCTCCATTACCTACAGTTGTAGGTGGAGCAAGAGCTGTGGCTGACATACCTTTAGCTGCTATGACTTTTTCTGCTGATGGATCTTTTACTAAAAGTTTTTTTAAAAAATTAAAAAATGGTGAAACATCAGGAATGGTTAAATCATTAGTAGGTTGGGGATTATTTGGAACAGCCATGCAAATTAGAGATTCTAAAATAGCTGGTGAAAAATGGAATGAAATAAAAGTTGGAAATAAAACTATTGATGTATATCCATATAACCCATTAGCTGCATATTTATATGTTGCCGATTTAATTGATAGGTATCAAGCTGGTACTTTAGGAACTCCAACAGGAAGAACAAAAGAAATAGCAAAAGTATTTTTAGGTACAAGAGGTGGAACAGGATTATATTTGGTAGATCAATTATTAGAAAGTTTAGCAAGTGAAGGTAGTAATAAAGGTAAAAGATTTATTAATGAATTACTAGGTAAAATTGCAGCACAATACTTTACCCCATTTAAAACTTACATGGGTTTTTTAGATGCAGCAGATGGAAATATAGAAGCTGCTAAAGATACTAAAACTTCTACACTAGATAATGCTAAATTTGATCCAACAGTTTCTATACAAAATAATTTAAAAACGATATTTAATCCTGGTGAACTTCCTGATTTAACTTCAGTTACTCATGCTGTTCAAGGAGAAGATGGTAGTTGGAAAGCAAGACCTTTGAAACAAGAAGGTGCTACTATTTTAGGTAAAGAAATACCAGGAAATATAGTTACAGAATTAACTGGTCTTGGTATTAAACAACCTAAAAATTCAGCTGAAAAAGAATTAGATAGACTTAATTTTCAATACAGAGAAATATTTAGAAGTACAGGTATTCCAGTTTTAGATAGAGCTTATAAAAATGTATTTGCACCCATGATTCACAATGGTTTATCTCAATTAGTTGAGGGTGTAGGTTATCAAAACATGAGCATTAATATGAAAAGATTATTTATAAAAGAGTTTATTAAAGGTGCTAAAGAAGATACAATGAAAGCATTACAAGCTGACGCAAGTTTAGTTCCATATTTGATGGAATATGATATAAGTAAAATACCATCTGCTCAAAGAAAAATTTTAAATGATGTTCTTGGAGCTGATTATTTAAACACATTATTAAGAGAGTTTCAAAATTAATACTATGCCAAGAAAATCTGCAACAGAAGTAAAAATTGATTTTTTAGTTAAAGAGGTGAAAGAACTCAAGGATGAAACTAAATCACTTAGAGCAGATATAAATAAAGGAAAGGGTGCTATTTGGATTTTAATAGCTTTAGCAGGAATAATAACCAGCGGTTACAATTACTTTGTAAAATAATATCTTGCCATCAGATAAAAAAATAATCTCTGACAGACAAAAGAAAACATCAATCAAAGGAACTGTAGGCGAATACGAAGCTATCGCAAAGCTAACAAGAGAAGGTTATTATGTCGCCAAATCAGTAGATCCTGCTTGTCCTTTTGATATTGTTATCGTTGATAAAAATGGTAAAATACAACTCATAGATATAAAAACAAATACCTTTAGAAAAAATAAAAAAGGTAAGAGTCTTAAAGATAAGCCTAAAGGCTCATATAAAATTCATAGAAGTCCTACAAAACAACAAAAGAAGTTAGGCATAAAGTTAATGATGGTAGATTATGATTGATAATATTATTTATAGATTGTTCGGAATGATAGATAGATTTTTTGGCTATCTATTTGATAAGTTTATATCTGACGATCCAAGACTTAAAAAGAAAAAGAAAAAAAAATGAGAGATACCAAAGTATTAGAATCTTTTAAAAAACTTTCAGAAAAGAAATTAAAAGAGATGAACATATTTAAGAATCTTAAAAAAGAAGTAGAACATGGTGCTAATGGTACTCAGGACTATGTAATTAAAAAAGGTATTAACAAAGGCAAAGTAGCTAAATAATTTATGAGGATAAATATGAACTATTACTTTACAGGTATGTTGATTTTAGGTTTTGTATTCTTAGCACTTTGTATGAAACCATTATGAAAATATCTGAAAATACATCTGTAAGTATGCCTGTCAAAAATATGTTGGCCATTGTAGCAGGAGTTGCTATGGGTGTCTTTGCATACACAGAAGTTACTGCCAGACTTACATCATTAGAAACATCAAGAGAATTATTCCAAGCTGATCTACTTAAAAAATCAGAACAAAAACCAACTGACCAAGAACAATTTATGTTGATTGAAAGTTTGTATGGTGATGTAGAAAAATTAACAGAAACTCAAGAACAAAACATGACTAATAAAGTTAATATTGAATTTCTTAAATCTCAATTAGAAAAAGCATTAACTGATATTGAGCATTTAAAAGATAAGGTAAGAGCTAATGGAAACAATTATTAGTAGTGTGGTTGCTTTGTGTATGTTTGTGGCTGGAGAGTTACAAGAACATAGAATACAAGATAAAATGTCTGATTGTCTTAAAGGTAAGAGAGAAGCTGAAAGAAATGCTAACAGTAATATTGAATATAAATGTGGCAAGGTACAAGCTGAATTAGAAGAAAATATAGATGGTAGTAAGTCTATTAAAAAGATAGTATCAACTGAATAGAGGAGAAAATTATGTGGTTAAATTTAGCAGCTAAATTAGTTCCAGGTATGATTAAGACAGGAATGTCTATCGCATCTAATAGAAGAAAAGCAAAAGAATTAGAGTCTGTTGCAGAATTAAAGTTAGCTGAACGAATGGCTAACGGAGAGGTTGAATTTAAAAGAGCTGTTATTGAATCTCATAGAGGGGATCTTAAAGATGAATTTTGCCTCATTCTTATTTCAATACCCCTATTACTTTTGGCTTGGTCTGTATTTAGTGATGATCCTGATATACAAGCAAAGATAGATATTTTTTTTGATAAGTTTGCTAATCTACCAATGTTTTATCAAGCACTTGTAGTTGGTGCTTTCAGTACGATACTTGGTATAAAAGGTGTATCTACATTTAAAAAGAAATAATGTCAGACAGTTTAGAAATAATAAACGAATATAAGGAACAGGTTAGAATCCTAAAACAAGAGGTTGCAGAACTTCAAGATTCTTCCAAGTCCAAAGATAGTGCTAATAAAAGGTGCTTACAAAAACTTGAAC
>WLWF01003186.1_pt1 | contig 10978 bp, 6 predicted proteins | sample 6718331 | NCBI WGS metagenome assembly WLWF01 (sample SAMN12718692, study PRJNA515312) | sponge metagenome | isolation source: marine sponge | host: Mycale hentscheli | place: New Zealand: South Island, Marlborough, Capsize Point | collected 2003-05-01
GATGGATCGCGCCCTGATTGGTGGGTGGATGGTGGTGGATTCTCTAAGCCAATCAGCTTACACCTTTAACTTAGTTTCATCTCCATCTACTTCTTTCAAGTTAAAACAAGTCTGATAAGTACCCTTTATATAAAGTATCCTATATATACCCTAATTTACTATATTTTAAACTTAATATAAAAACTTTATATAAAATAAACTTACTTACTTCTACTTTTATCCATAATAATCCCATAATAATCCCACAAGAACCCCCATAACCCATCCACCCTATTATGGGGAGAGTAGATGGTTCAAAAAAAAGTAGATGGTTCAAATCAAAAAAAAATTTGATTAAAAATTTTAGGGAGATTTTAGGGAGAAAAAACTATGGGAAAGAAAACACAGACTTCTAATAATAAAAAACAAAGAAAAAACCAGACAGGATTAAAATCTTCCAACCATAAATATTTTAAATTGGGGTGTTGTTGTGGTTGGAAATGTACTAGTAAAGACCCAAGACAAAAGCAAATATTATGGAGATTACATAATAAAATGTGTAAAGTTGAAAAAAGTAAAAATTATGCAGGGATTATATATACCAGAACACGCGAATTAAATGCAGTAGATAAAATTACCAGTAAAATTCTAGGTTGTAATTTAAAAAAGTAGATGGTTTAAAATTTCCAGCTAACTTCTAAATGTGGTTTTAATAATTTATATCCTTCTTCACCTATTTTTTTATAACAATCTTTATCCAATATATCACTTAATGTTTCGGCACATCCAACAGCTAAACAATTTATACCAACATCAAATTTGGATGGGGTAGTTAGCCATTTACTATTTAATATTATTGGTTTCTTATAATACATAGCTTCTAAAAAAGTATACTGGCTACCACCACCGTCATTGTGTATGGCAGATAAATCGACAATGTATTTAGTATTACGTAGTATTTCATCCAATTCCAAAAAACATTTTTTAAACCTCCCTTTATAATACATATCCAAGTGTTTAGTACCAAGTTTCCTATAAACATATAATTCATTCTTTTTACCATAAATATGTATATTTTTTTTATGAATATTATTACAATCCAATATTATCTCTGTATGTTTATCATAATCTATTCTGGATATACTTTTATTTATCTCATAGGTTAAATTTTCACTTTGCTCAAATTCATAAAATGGATGTAATTTAAATTCAGAATCTATGTCAAATTTTTGTTTTAAAAATCGTTTAACACTTTCTCTTATTGTTAAAACATTAAATCTTTTCAAATGTTTTATTAATCTTTCTGCTTGAAATCTTTTAACTTCTGTTGGATCATGGATTACTATTCTAGTACCATCAGGTAAAAATTCCAAAAATCTATAATAATGTTTATCTATTGCTGAAACTAATATATTTTCTTTTTTTTTTAAAATATCTTCTATATTTAAATTTTGATAACTCACTCCATAACCATAATCCCTTATTCTTTTTTCACTCTTATCACTTGGACTTATTTTAAAAAGTTTATAATTCTCCTTTAAACATAAATGGGACGTAAAAGATACCCATCCTCCAAATCTAGGTTTAGCCATATAAATTACAATCATTTATAATTTATATATCTATTAAAATTTTTAATATTTAATTTTCTTCTTGTTCTTCTTCAAAATCGTGGGTATAATGTTCAATATTACATTTTATACCATGACCACATAATCGACTCCAATTTGATAGTTGGGATGCAAATATATGGTGTTTATTGTAATATGTAATTATAATATTTCTTAACATGGAACTACTTATATTTTTATTTGGAAAAGCATATTTTATATGTTTTTTTATCATTTTTGTAAAATATTCCTGTTCCCAATGTTCTTCCACTTTACTTTTTTTTGGGAATAAAAATTCACTGGAAGGACGTAGTTTTATCCATTTATTTAGTATCCATTGTAAATTTTTATTGGTATATTGATTATAAAAATTAGTTGTACCATGACTATTATATGCTGAACATTTATATTTATTAAATTGTATCATCTCCACTTTATTTCTATTCAATACCAGATAATTCTCTCTTTCATTTTCATTTTGGAATGTTCCATCTTTTCTCTGTAATATTTCTTTACATTTCGGATCATTTTTAATTAATTTAATCACTCTCATAGAAGCCCAAGAGCCACATCTTCTTGGAGGAGTTATTAGTGGTTTTGATAACCATAAAGATAATAATAAAGTTCCTTCCAGCAATCTATATTGTGATTGGTTCAAATCACTAAATGACTTCGCATTTTTTATTGGTGCTGATTTTTTACATTTATTAAGTTGTTGTAAATAATATTTTTTTAACTTTGAAAATCTTACCCAATTACTTTTCTTTTTATCACTTAAACTTTTATATTCTTCCCTCATATCCCCCTTTATTTTTTCCCACTCTTTTTCATAAAATTCTAAATTTTCTTTTTCAGTAGGTCTGTCTTTTAAAAATCGAATATAGGCACATAGTTTTGATTTTTTACTGGATGATTTACCCTTATAATAATCATTTAACCAATCCATAACATATTCCCTGTGTTTCAAAATATCAAAAATATCCCCAAATTTTCGTTGATGTTGTAACTCTAAGCAACGTTTAGTTTGATAATATGCGTTTAAGTACGTGTTTTTAGTAGATTGACTACAATCCCAATCCTGAGATATTAGGTATTCAATTCCTTTTGGTTTCTTATTAAACACTGGCATTTTATAATATAATATATAATCATTTCTTTAAGTGTTGGTTAATGATAGTGTTTTTTTTCTGTTAATAGTAAAATTTAAAAAATATTCTGTTTTAGAATTAAAATCTCCGTATAGATTATAAAATGCCCGGACCATCATTAACTCAAAGATTTGAAAAATTATATACCTTATCCGCCACAGGATTAACTGGAAACACATTTTCCTATACTTTACCATCTGCTATAACTGTTGGAAATAAATTTGAAATCGCATTGGTTAGCGCTGATCTTGCTGGTTTTAAAACCAAAGCTTACCATCAATTTAAAATTGATATGAAAGAAGAAGATGTACAAGGAAAAACTTTGTATGCCCATTCTGGTAAATGGAGTTCTACTGAAGATAATGTAATTGATATCCATGAAAGAATTTATAGAAAATTTATTAGTGGTACAAAAGAACTTCAAAAAATAGAACTTGAAATTAAAAATAAATCCGATAGCCAACTTGTAACTACTAATGCTGCTGATGGTGTATCTTTTATTACAGTTCATATTCGCCATTGTGTTGATGAACTTTCAAACGAATTTGCTGAAGCCACTAAAGATTCATGTAATGTAATTGTTTCGTCCCATGTAGCACTTAAATCTGTAACTGATAATATTTATGCTAAAATTGAAGAATTAAAAATAATCTCTGGTGATATTGAAAATAAATTGAATGCTATCAATAGTGTAAATAACGCCATCAAAGATAATATTCTTTTGGTAAAAGGTTCTCAAGATTTGGCAAATGGTATACTTGGTGAATGTAAAGCAGCAACTATTGCGGTACAAGCAAGTGTAGATAATGCCAACAATGCTATCACTGGTGGTATATCTGGTGTAACAAGTATGACTGAAAGTGTTAGAAGTGCTGTTCAAGATGGAACAAATGCCTTGGAAGCATTCAAAAACGCAAATGCTAGTGCCCATACCGCATTAAAAGCAGCAGTTGTATCAGTAGATGCCACTTGTGATAACGCAAGACTTGAAACTGAAGCAGCAAAAATCGCTATTCTTGCTGGAACTACTCATGTGGTAGATGCCTGTAATTTAATAAAGACAGAAATCACTGACAGCACTATTGCTTTACAAAACGCAAACGCCGCAACTGCTGGTTCAGTTGATAGTGCCAAAAATGCCATTACAAATAGTCTTAGTGGTATTAGTTCTATGGCTGAGCAAATCAGAAATGCTGCTGAAGATGTAAATTCAAGTGTTGGCGCAGCTAATACTGCAATTGTTGCTAAACTTAGTGAAATGAAAGCTATCGACCAAGCCCATAAATCAGCCCAAGAAACTTTTGCTCAAGAAAAACTTGCATCTGATGTATTGACCAGAACATATATAGAAGATACTGGTGGAATGATAGCAAATGTAACAGCTGCTGTAAATACATTTAGACAAAATAACCAAGCAAGTATTACTGATCTTAAAAACAACAATGTTCAAATTAAGAACTATCTTAACGCTTTCAAAAATGCCAATGAGAATAACCATGAAGCTCTTAAAGTTTCTGTTGATGCTGTAAAAGATGCAGCAGATTCTATTAAAAATGCTGTTGACCAACATAAAGCAGTATCTCAAACCCATTCCGAAAAAGTTAGATACAAACTCGTCAATTAAAAACTATATATGTATAGATTTAAATCCATTTATAAATTTATAAATATATATAAAGTATGACCTCTTATAATAGAACAATTATAGTAGAAGCTAATTCTAAAAATAGGGTAATATCCACTATGAAATCCAATGATTTTGTTGTTCAAACACCTCAGGTTAGTATCCCACGTGGTTCTCAAATAGAATTAGATGGATGTGTTGTTGAAGAAGTATCTGCTGGAAATAATAATATTATTGAATTAAGTAATTTTAATGTATCAGAACAACAAAAATATGTATCTTCCTACCAACTACTAGAAATTAGATATTATATTAATAATTCTGCTATGAATACCATTTGCCAACCCTGTATTCAGAATAATTATGTAAATGTAATAGCAGATGGTAGAACACCTAGTGAATGGGGAGATAAAGAATATTTTCCATATGAAACTACTTACGCAATTCCTTATCATGGTATGTCAGTACCCATTGATTTGATTAGTGGGCCCACACCATGTATGTATAATACAGTAGCACCTACACAAAATGTAGGGAATTATACACAATGGTTTAATAATAATAGACATACAATTGCTTATGCAAATCCTACATTTGTTAGATGGAATCCCACTGGTGGTACAGGAGGTACGGGTGATTGGATAAATTTTGGAAATTTTAATATTGTTCCAAATCCTACACCAGCTGACTACTCACAAAACAGTGGGGGATTTAAAGGAATCGTTGGAATTAAGTCAGCACTTAAAAAGAGATCACCAGATTCCAAAAAATTCACTTATATGCAACCTGGGTATGGAGGACCTCATGTTATGGATGAAAGTGATTATAATGGAACTTATCCAGAATTAAAAATATATACTAATTTTGTGGAAATTGATTTACAAAATGATCTTTTAGAGACCCCTGATGAATTAGCCATATTAGTAAATAATAAACTTCAGGGTTCTAATTTAAATGAACCAAATAATTTAAAAAAAGTTATGTCTCATACAAGACAATGGAGTACAGATTTTTCAGATGGTTCTGTTGGTAGTGATTTATATCCTGCTGGTAGTTTAAAAGAAATCACTAGTATAACTTCAAATACATTAATTAATATACCAGCAAATTTTCAAAATAGTGAAACTAGTACAGTTTATGGGGAAGGGTTTTTTACACAAAACTCAGATAGATGGAGTTCTGGAAATACATTTTTAAAACTAACAAATTATAGACTTCCTCCTAATGTTGCTGGAGGAGCACACGTAGAAGGTTCTACACCATACACTTATACCCAATACATTCCAGCCGCTGACCAAATAATGTTTAATACTACATTAGACCCTAATATGTTAAATCATTTTACAAAACTTTTTCCAACTACACCAGCTTTTTGTATGGATCATAATCTTAACTGGATTACTCCATTTTATACAAATGAAGGGTGCGTAGGACAATTTATTGGAGGTTCTGCGCCACCTGGTTGGAGTTATGTTGGAATTACTGGATTTAGTGTTGATAATCCAGATGGTACTTCTGTACGAGTATCTGATCCTGATGTATCTTTTTATCTTATGCATGGTACAGGAGTAGTTCCAACACCTGGTACTTCTATACAATTTAGAACTTGTAAATTTGATAGTATTGAAGGTAAAACTATTATGAAATGTTTTCCAGCTATAAATAATGGAAATAAAATTATTCCTACAGGCCAACCAGCTGATTTTTATTTTCATTTTGGTAGGGAAATACAAGGAAAAGATATCATTAATTTAATAGCATATCAAGACCAACTCAGTTATCCCATAGAATTTGCTTTCCAGGTAGGTGGTGGGGCTGCCGGACCATTTAGACAAAGAACTGGAGCAATACATAATGGACTTCCATATTATGCTATTACTGGTTCAACTGGTGGAGGTAGATTGGCTAATGATCCAGTGTTTGTAAATGTCAATGGGCAACAAATAGGAAGTGCTGAAGTAGATGAATATTTATGTATTCCAGATGGGTACTTGATACCAACCAATATAAATTGTAGGGGAGAATATACCACAGCTAGTTTAAAAAGAATTGCTGATTTTTTTAGGGCTAATGAAAGATATGCTGGGTCAAAAACCACCTATATGGAACAACAAAATGATAAAGAAAACTGGTATGTAGATTTAGATGTTGGTTTTGCTGATGATTTTAATAATGCTATGTCAAATTGGGTTAGTTGTAAAACCAAAGACTTTCCTTCTGCAGGAGATTTTACTGATTTTACCATATATGATGAACAACAAAATTATAGTATGATTTTACCATATTATTCTAATATTACAAGCAAAGCTCAATATACAGGTGGCGCTAATAATCCAGTTGATAGGGGGAATATAGGTTTTAATTTTAGAAATCCACTTACTATTTATCCTATATCAAGATACGCAAATATGGGTTGTAATTATAAATCAAATGAAAATTATATTAGGGTATATTCCAGATTTTTTCCTACTCTTAGAAATAAAGCCACCCTTACAAACCAATATATGAATGTAGATTTTCAATATACCGGTTTTGGGCAAAGAAGAAAAATATCACACCCATCTATTGATTTTGATTTTAATGATAATATTATGGATGGAGCACAAAGATATGATATAGCAATTTGCCAATGTAATTTAGCTGATAATACTCCTACTTATGGTTTTATAAATTTTAAAGCCACTTTTAAAGGTAATGGTCAGGAAAATGTTTATTATGATTTTGATGATATGTCTGCTAATAATAATTGGAGACAATGTTTTAGAATTTTAAGTTTTTGTCCTATTGGTTTTGACCCAGCTAGTACAACTAATCCATTTTGTAATTCTATGAATATAGAACAAACAAATACAGTTAATCCACAATTAGAAGCCAAAGACTTTTTTAGTATTAGAAAAGTAGGTCAAACCAGTAATCAACCTCAGGAATTAGAACAACCATCATATAGTGATAATATTGTATATTCCTGTAGAGTAGAAGATTATTTAAACTCCATTTATATTGGAGCTGTAGCACCAACTTTACAATTTAATAATTCCAGAATGGAACTTACAAATATGTTTACACCAAGACAATATAATGCCTATGATGCTAATGGTTCAGGTGATCCTAATATTGGTTTAAAAGTTTGTTTTTTTAATGACCCAACTCCTTTTTTTCCAATGCTAAACAATACATTAGGAAGTGTTCCTGATGAAGGCCCTCCACCAGCTTCAACGCATCCATTACATGATGCTGTAGATTTACCTGGTGATTTTCAACAAGTTAGAAATACAGGCATAAATGACTCACTATCTGGTATAGGAATAGAAAATCTTTATGTTAGAGAAGAAAAAACAAAAGGTAATAGACCCGGTGATTTAGGAATACATAAATGTAGAATAATAGGTACTGATGAAACATTTCATTATGATGGTTGTCTATTTAATCTATTTGGATTTAGCCTCAGGCAATTTAAGCCTTATTATGGAGTTTCTTATGAAAGATACTCTCAAAGTAATTATAATAGTATAGATTCTACTAGATATGATGGACTTAATTTTTTTACAGTTAATGCTTTTGTAAATCAATCCAATATGCAAAATTTAAGTATTTTCGGTCCTAACTATTTAAGTAGTTTGCCAGCTGCTTCAACTTCACAACCTAATCCCCCTACAATTGGAGGACAACCATTTTATTCTTTAGGATATGTTGGGTATCAACCATCTACTATTCAAGTAGATACAGATAGGTTAAGAGGAGAAACCTTACCAGCAAAATTACAAAATGCTTTTTATATGATATATACTAATCTACCAAACTCTAGATATATTACTAATAATGGTGAAATGAACATCATTGGATATTTCTACAGACAATACAAATCTGGGAATTTTTATTTTTCTTATCCAACTTCTTATACAAAAACCATTACTAAAGAATTTGACCTAACCAACATAAGAGTTTCCATATTAAATTCTAATGGCAGACCAGCAGAACATATAGGGTCTAAAGTATCCTGTTTTTTCAAAATAACAATACCATCTATTTTACCACAACAAACTCCAGAAGAAGCAGAAGAATATATAGAAGCTAATCAAAAACCCCAACCACTGGATTTACCGGAATCCGATCCATTGTTAGAAAAAGAGTTTAATATTTTAATACAAAAATCTATTGCTACAGGAATTCCCCTAAGCCAACTCAATCCATCTGGAGATTTAGGAAGTCCAGATGTACCTGATGAACCTGATGTAGCACCACCGGGGTATAGATTTGCGTATGATGTGGAAGGTGGTAGGTTTTTAGAACCAATAAGACAAGAAGATAGACCAGAAACCAAAGAACCAGAAAAAGAATCAGAAACCAAAGAACCAGAAGATCAACCATCTTTTGAACCACCTACAGAAGCTCCTTCTTTGAGTATGATACCTATTGAAACTATTTTTGGTGAAGGAAGAGTAGAAACAAGATTAGTTGGAGTTGGTGATAGAATATCCCTAAGTGAATTTACAACACCAGGAGGTGTAAGAGAGAGTGTAGGACGTCCACAAATAGCTCCATTACTTCAAATAAGACGACAGGCAAGAGAAAGAAGAATAGGAAGACCAAGAAGGGCTAGAACAGTAAGTCCTAGAAGAAGAACTATTGGTGATTTACCAATGACACCTAGAACCGAGGAAGCAGTCAGGGTTCAGAGAGAACGTGGTTCTCAACAACAAAAAAGATCAGAAGAAGCAGAAAGAGTTAGAAGATAAATTATTTTTTTTTTTTACATTTACATTTTTTTTCTTTTTTTTTCTTAGAAAACATTTTAGACTCTTCCAAACTAGGTGGTTTTTCAATTCTTTTTTTAATATGTAAATACTCTTTTAGAGTTTTTCCTTTATTTTTATCATGTGTTTTTAAACTTATCATTATATATAAATAAAATATAAAAAATATATATATATTATTTATATAAAATGAACACAAATAGAGAAATTGTTTGTTTATCACAGGGTCAAAACCCTAATCACTTTCAAGTCAAATTCCCAAAGAATATTGCCATTCATCCAGAATCAGAAATAGGCTTGGTATCTGGTAGGGTAAATCATAATTATACAGGTACTTTCGATGCTAGCAATAATAGATTAACTTTACTTTTTGGTGGAAATGGTATGGAACAAGCCGCCACAGCAACTAATAATAGTTTAGATTGGTTGAGTCCCCAATATATATATTTAAAAGATGGTGCTTGGAATCTAAGAGGACATACCAATGACTCTGCTGGTAATTCTGCAGGTATAGCTTTTGGAAATAGAAGTATTCTTACCAATTTAGTAGATTCCCTTAATGAACAAAATATTTATTTTACATGGCAATGGGGTGGTAGGTATACATCAGCAAGTGCTATGGGTATCTTTCCTTATTGTGCTGCCCATAGATCAGGTTTATGTTCTTGGGAACATCCTATTATAAATACTTTGGGTTCTGGTATAACCATAACTAATAATGCACATACACCAGGTGCTTCTGGATTTACTCAATTTACGGCTAATCCAGTAGCTGGTGGATATACTGCTATAGGTTCTGTACCTACTACATTAGCCTACTCTTCTCAAATTTTACCAGCAGGTGTTGCTAATAATCCAAGACTTTGGGCTGAATATATTTTACCAGCTCAAGCAGGATTGGTAAATAATAGAATGTTTGCTGGTATAGTATTGGATCATCAAGAAACATATAAAACTAGAGAACCATATAATGCTGAACAAGATTGGATACTTTATCCATTGAATCAAGATGGAGACCCTAATTTATTAGATGGTGCTGAATTGTATAGACCAAATATGTTTATCTATTGGGAAATTCGTGAAGATACTAAAATATTTTTTGTTAGAAGAGAAATAAATGATGATGGTACAATAGGACAAATAATAAATGAAACCGATAGTGGTTCTGTATATGATGGTACAGCACCCAGAATTATTACATTTGTACCAGAAATAGCAACTGCTGGTACAGCAACTGTATCTACTTTGGCTTGTAAAGTTGGAGCAGCAGTGGCTGTGACTTATACATTGGGTAAAAAAGAACATAAATATTTATTAAGACATGGTTTATGTAATGATAGTAATTGTATAATGGAATTTAGGGGAATTGATAAATCTTGTTTTACATTTAATGGTACAGGAGCTAGTCTAGGTAATGTAGATAGACCAACTTCAGGAGCAAATTTAGGTAATATTAATATTGCTTTATGTACAGATACAGTTAATTCCGGAGAAATTATGGTACTAGCACCCGATACCACTAGTAATTATGATTTTTATAAATTTACCCAACTTAATAATTGTCAGGTATTTAGAAATGCTAATTATCCATATTATTTTTTTAGTGGTTCAGTCGCAGATTCAGGCGCAATGGTTAACATAAATATAAATGATGAAGGTATAGAAGTACCCGATTTCCATATTAATATAGAAAATCTTCCTATAGATAATGTATTAGCCACTAATATTAGAGGTCAAGCTGTTTCCAGAGTTTTTTCAAAATACCAAGAGAATAATTCAGATACAGAAGTATTACATCCAAATAATATTATTTATCATAAACTCCATAATAAACAAGTGATGATGGTTGATAGATTAGAAATA
>WLWF01003189.1_pt1 | contig 10975 bp, 18 predicted proteins | sample 6718331 | NCBI WGS metagenome assembly WLWF01 (sample SAMN12718692, study PRJNA515312) | sponge metagenome | isolation source: marine sponge | host: Mycale hentscheli | place: New Zealand: South Island, Marlborough, Capsize Point | collected 2003-05-01
TCAGTGATGTGGCACGTGATATGCGTTCAGATATGAAGGCTGATTTACGTCAACAAGCTAATGATATTCGACACATAACCGAAATTGTGAATGACGTGGAAGATAGACAAAAAGAAGATACAAGAGAGATATTTGATGAACTCAAGCTCATTGAAGAAAGCCTTGACTTACAAATTAATAAGGCTTTAAATAACCCTTTAAGCAATATGAGTGCTAAAACAAAATGAAACTAGAAATAAAAACAGTATTACCTTATCTAGTGCTATTTGGCACATTGGCCATGACATGGGGCATGTGGTCAGAACGTTTAAATGCAGTAGAAGTTAAAGCAGATAGTGTTGCAAAAATGCAACAAGATTTAGCTGTTATAAAAGTACAAATTCAAGCGATTGATGAAAAAATGGCTTGGATGGAAGAGTTTTTAATAAAGAACTATAATGAGTATTAATGGTCATAAGTAGATCACAAATGGCTCAACAAATAATGAAACCTGGAGGTAAAAAAAATGGGAAAACTCTGCGCAAGAGGAAAAGCCGCCGCAAAAAGAAAGTTTAAAGTTTATCCTAGTGCATATGCAAATATGTATGCTAGTGCAGTTTGCTCAGGTAAAGTAACACCTGGCGGTAAAAAGAAACCAAAGAAAAAAGCATTTGGTGGTTCTGTAAACGAAATATCTCAATCTAGAAAACAAGTTTCTGCAAATAGAAAAGCCAGAGGTGGTAAGATTATTGCTGCTGCTTGTGGTGGAGTAATACGTAGGAAAGAAACCACACTCAGTTAAGGAGGTACATTATGGGAAAATTATGGAGTAAGTGGAAGAACTTAAACAAAAAAGGCAAAGCAATTGCTAGTGTTTTTGTATTAGTTGTTCTATGGGCTATTATTAATCAAATCTGGTAATGGCAAAAAAAGGTTTACGTGCTTGGGTGAAAGAAAAATGGGTGGACATTGGTGCTCCTAAAAAAGATGGTAAATACCAACCCTGCGGTAGGTCTAAAGGTTCAAAAAGAAAATATCCAAAATGTGTTCCACTTGCAAAAGCAAGGGGTATGAGCACATCTCAAAAAGCGTCAGCAGTACGAAGAAAACGTGCTGCTGGCAATCCAGGTGGTAAACCTACAAACGTAAAAACAATTGTCTCGAAAAAAACAAGCAGAAAAAATAAAAGATGATGTAATTAATTGGTCTAAGAATGTCTTAGAACCAATGAACAAACATCTCGGATTTCCAGCATGTCCTTTTGCTGCAAAATGGCGAAGAGATAATAAGCTTCGTATAGAAGTCAGACTTGATAAAACCAAATACGAAAAACATTTAACTAAAGTATTAAAAGATTGGAATAAAAAACAACACGATATAATCATATTTTGTGATCCTTATTGGGAACAGTATGATGCTGAACAATTTCAAGATAAGATAGATTTTTACAATAAAACCTATAACAAACGAGATGTGTATTTTATGGGTTTTCATCCTTCCAATCCCGCAACTGTTGAAGAACAAGAATTTCTTGTAAATCCTCATGATAATTGCGATTGGGAGCCTGAATATCAATATAGTATGATGTTAATACAGAAATATAAACAGTTGTATGAAGCAAGTTGCAAACTACATAAGATAGGCTATTATAAAAATTGGCCAGCAGAGTATTACGAGGATGTCGTAAAAACTCGGCAAAACGACTACGAAAAACTTTTTAAAAAGGAGAAACGACATGATGGGAATGAAAAAACAAGCCATGAAAAGAGGCGGTAAGCCTGTTGCTATGAAACGTGGTGGTAAAGCAAAAAAGCAAGTAAAGAAGAAAAACAAGAAGAAATAATTTATGGCTACCTCGGGAACCACATCATTTGATTTAAGTATTGATAGACTTGTTGAGCGTGCCTATGCCCGTTGTGGTATGGATGTGCGTACTGGATATCAACTATCCGCAGCAAGAGATAATCTTAATTTACTTTTTTCTGAATGGGGAAATCGAGGTATTCACCTTTGGAAAGTAAAAAATCAAACAACAAATTTAACAGCTGGGACAACAACATATACTGCACCCTCCGATGCATCTGATGTATTAGAGGTTGTATTTAGAAATGGTTCTACTGATACCAGCATGACTAAGATTTCTAGATCTGAGTATGAGAACTTACCTAACAAAACATCACAAGGCACACCTAGTCAATATTATGTACGAAGAAATTTATCAAACGTTACAATAACATTATATCAAACACCTAATACAACTGACACACAAATTAATTATTATTATGTAGGAAGAATTGAAGATGCGGGTGTTTACACTAATACTCCCGATGCCCCTTACAGATTTTTACCTTGTTTAGTTTCAGGACTAGCTTACTACACATCACAAGAAGTAGCTCCTGAACGTTCACAAGAATTAGAAAGAAGATACGAAGCAGAATTACAAAGAGCACTAACAGAAGATAGTCAATCTACTTCAGTGCATATTGTGCCTCGTGACTTTTATGTAGGGTAAAATGACTTTTGCAAACGGTAAATTTGCACTAGCTATCTGTGATAGATGTGGACAGCAATATCAATATCTTGAATTAAAACAAGAATGGAATGGTTTGTTTACATGTCCTGAATGTTTTGAACCTAAACATCCACAACTAGATCCACCTTATCATCCTGCAGATGCCGTAGCTTTACATGATCCAAGACCAGCCAGACAAGAACCTGTCACTGTGTATGTCAATGCACCAGGAGACAGTAGTTTTGAGTCTGACGGAATGCAGCCTTCTACTGAAATCAAAAAGTTGATAATTACTACTAAAGTTGGTAATGTCACTGTGAGCATATCATGAATTATACTGAACTTCTTAGCAACGTTAGAAATTACACAGAGGTAGGATCTGATGTTTTAACAGACGCTATTCTAAATGTATTTATAATTAACACTGAAAATAAAGTACAAAAACAATTAGATCTTGATGCTTTTCGTAGGTTTGCCACTTCAAGTTTTACTATAGGTAGTCCTTTTATTACTTTACCTGATGATTTTGATTTAGAAAGAGGCGTTCAAATTGTTGATAACACAACAAAGGATCGTATTTGGGCGGAGCAAAGAGATACAACTTTTATTGATGAATATAATGTAGATAGAATTAATAATACAGGAAAACCTGTTTATTACGCAAACTGGGATCAGAATACTTTTATATTCGCTCCTACACCAGATGCTGCTTATACAGTAGAACTTTGGTATAATAAAACTCCTGATAGATTATCTAGTTCTAATACTACAACATGGCTTTCTACAAATGCACCTGAAATACTAATATATGGTGTATGTGCTGAAGCCTTTTCCTACTTGAAAAATCCTACATTTGTGCAATTATACGATCAGAAGTACAGTCAAGCTGTACAAGGTTTATCTGTTACTCAAATGGGCAGGAAACGAAGAGACGAATACGCAGACGGAGTCCTGCGTGTGCCGTTACAATCAGTGGCTCCAGGAGGTAAGTAAAGATGGCCATTACACAAGCAGTCTGCAATAGTTTTAAAGTAGAACTATTAGAAGGCGAACACGATTTTCGTGCATCTGGTGGAGACGCATTTAAACTTGCTTTGTATGACAATTCTGCATCTCTAGATGCTACTACTACCGCATATGGCACTGGTAATGAAGTTAGTGCTTCAGGCACTTATGCTGCAGGTGGTGGAGCGTTAACCAACTCAGGTGCCGCAGGATCTGGTACAACAGCATTTATTGATTTCAGTGATTTAAGTTTTACAAGTGCAACAATCTCAGCACAAGCTGCCGTAATTTATAATTCAAACACTTCTGCAACAACAAATACAAATGCAGCAGTTATGGTTTTAGATTTCGGTGCAGTGAAGACTTCAACATCAGGTACATTTACAATTCAGTTCCCAACAGCAGACGCATCTAACGCTATATTAAGAATATCTTAATATAAGTATTTAGCTTTTGTTGTAGTTGGGCTAAGATACAATTATGTTTTTTGGTACTACAACTTTTGCTGAAGATTCGTTTAGTGCTCAAGGTAGTAAGAACGTTAGAGTTGTTCTTTCTGGAGAAGCATTAAACACTGCTGTTGGAACAGCTACTATATCTGGTAGTGCTGTTGTTACACTTACAGGACAATCTCTCAGTACAGCTATTGGTAACGAAACCGTTAGTGCGGATGCTAACGTTACAGTTACTGGACAAGCTTTATCTAGTGCTCAAGGTTCCGTTGCAATTGGAGCAGGAGTCACTGCTTTCCCAACAGGTGAATCTCTAACTTCAACAGAAGGAGATGTCACTGTCTTCTTACCTGACATTACGGTTTTCCCAACAGGTGAATCTACGTCATTTGCAATTGGTCCTTATTCTATTGTTGCAGGTGGTCAGACGACCATTGTTGTTGGAGCAGAAGCCCTTATTGAAACAACTATTGGTGATTCTGTTGTTACAGGATCTGCCGTTGTCTCTGTTACAGGGCAAGCTATATCTACAGCAATCGGTGATGAAACAGTTTCCGCTGACGCTAATGTCACTCCGACAGGAATTGCATTAACCTCAGCTCAAGGAAGTGCTACTGCCTTTACTAATGTTGATGTCGATGTTACAGGACAAAGTTTAACTACTGCAATCGGTGATGAAAATGTCACTGGTTCGGCTTTAGTTACACCTACAGGAATAGCACTCACCGTTGTCCAAGGTCAGGCCGAAGGTCAAGCAGGGGCCGTTGTCTCTGTTACAGGACAGGCGATTACTTCTGCTCAAGGTAGTGTTGTAGCAACCGCTTCCGCTTTAGTCACTCCAACAGGAATAGCTCTATCCGTTGGTCAAACAGGTGTCGGTGTTATCGCATGGTCTCCTGTGATACCGGGAGTCAACAATGCATGGACTCCAGTAGACGACAGTAATACGAACACATGGACAGAAGTTGATGATTCTGCTACAAATACATGGACAGAAGTTGATGACAGAGAGGTAGCTTAGTGCTATAAATTAATACATGGCTCAATTGATTTTAAACGATCGTGTTAAAGAAACTACAACCACTACAGGAACAGGCACTGTTAATTTAGCAGGTGCTGTTGAAGGTTTTGAAACCTTTGTTGTAGGGGTAGGTAATGGTAAAGAAACATTTTATTCAATATTTGCTGGTACTGAATTTGAAGTAGGTAGAGGTACTGTTACTGACGCAAGTCCTGATACATTATCAAGAACAACCGTTATCTCATCATCTAATTCAGACAGTTTAGTAGATTTTTCTGCAGGGGAAAAAACAGTTATCTGTACTTATCCTGCATCAAAAGCACCTTCTTCAAGTATGGATGCTACAACATATGTGACGACACATAACTCAACACTTAGTGATGATCAGACTCTTGACTCTGGAGTTTTAGCAGGTCCCGTTACAGTTACAGGAACACAAACAGTTACAGGAACATTGGTGATATTATAAATGTCAAAGATTAAAGTAGATGCCGTTGAAAGTAGAAACGGAACATTAACCCTTGGAGGAACAGGAGACACTGTTGTTTATACAGCAGGATCTATTCCTAATTCTTCTCTAGAAAATTCAGCTATAACAATTAATGGCACTTCAATTTCTTTAGGCGCCTCTGGTGATATTGCAGTAGGTATTGATTGGCAAACAACTGCAAAGACAGCTGACTTTACAGCAGTAGCAGGAGAAGGGTATTTCGTTGATACAAGTTCTAGTGCAATCACCGCAACACTTCCTGCATCTCCTTCAGCAGGAGATCAAGTAGCTTTTAAAGATTATGACGCTTCCTTTGCAACTAATAATTTAACGATTGCAAGAAATGGATCAAACATTCAAGGGTCTGCTAATGATAGTATAATAGAAACTGCTAGAGCATCTGTTGTTTTAGTTTACGTGGATGCAACCAAAGGTTGGCTTTACACAAACGAAAGTAATGTAAATGTTTCACCTCCATCATTTGTAACTGCTACTGGAGGAACAATAACAACCTCTGGAGATTTCAAAATACACACTTTCACATCCTCAGGAACTTTTACTGTTACAGACGCAGGTTCCCCCGCAGGTTCTACTACTATTGATTACACAGTAGTCGGTGCTGGAGGATCAGGTGGTGGTAGTGATACTGGCGCTGCAAGATTTGGCGGCGGCGGTGGAGGTGCAGGTGGTTTTCGACAATCCTTTCCTAACCCTGCCACAGCAGGTTTTCCTATATCCGTACAAGCATATCCTATCACCATAGGAGCAGGTGGAGCTGCTGCACCAGGTCCAGGTTCTTTTGGTAATGATGGTGGTAATTCAGTTTTTTCTGGTGTTGTTACATCCAGTGGAGGTGGAGGTGGTGGAATTGATCAAGGTCCTACTGGTTCTCCAGGTGGTCCTGGTGGATCAGGCGGTGGAGGCGCTGGTTCTGGTGGAAATGGTGGAACAGGAAACACGCCATCTGTCAGTCCTCCTCAAGGCAACCCTGGAGGTAGTTGGCCTGGTTCCCCTAATCCTGGTGGTGGTCAAGGAGGCGGCGGTGCCTCTGCAGCGGGTTCTAGCACTGGAGGCGGTACAACAGGTGGCGCACCCGGTGGAAATGGAACAGCAAACTCAATCACAGGTTCTTCTGTTACAAGATCAGGTGGCGGTGGAGGTGGTAGTTGGCCCGCTGGCACTTATACAACAGCAGGCGCAGGTGGATCTGGCGGTGGTGGAAATGGCGCTTCTGCGAGTGTTGCAGCAGTGTCTGGAACAGCCAACACTGGCGGCGGTGGCGGTGGAGCAGGTGGCGGTGGTGCCACTTCAGGTGCAGGTGGTTCAGGAGTCGTGATTATAAGGTACAAGTTTCAATAAGGATTAAAAATGGCAAGTGATATAAAAGTAAATAATATAAAATCTTACTCAGGGAATACCCTGACATTAGGACAGGCCACAGACACTGTAAATGTTGTAGGAACGCTCACAGGAATCGTATCAAACACGAATTGGCAATCAACCATTGTTACAGGAACAACATTAACAGCAGTTGCTGGTAGAGGCTATTGGATTGATACAACCTCTAATCAATGCACTATTACTTTTCCTTCTTCTGCAAGTGTTGGTGATACGATTGAATTAGTGGACTATGCAAGAACATGGGGAACAAACAAAATTATAATAGATAGTAATGGATTAAACTATCAAGGAGAGGCAGATACATTAATTGTTGAATATGACACAAGTGGTCAAGCATTAAGAGTAGTTTACTCTGGTGCAACCAAAGGTTGGATTCCAACATCAGACGAAGTATCTGAAGATAACCCTCAGCCAGCACCTTATAGTGTAGATTTTTTAGTTATCGCTGGTGGTGGTGGTGGTGCTATGACTGCTGGTGGCGGTGGCGGTGCTGGTGGATATAGAAATTCTTATAATTCAGAAACATCTGGAGGAAACAGTTCTTCGGAATCTGCAATTACTGTAACACCTAGCACTTCATACACAGTCACAGTAGGTGCTGGTGGTTCTGGTGGTGCTTCTGATGGTCAAAATGGTGTACAAGGTTCAAATAGTGTTTTTGCTAGTATCACATCTACTGGTGGTGGTCTTGCTGAACATGATAATAATGGTGGTGCTGGTGGTTCTGGTGGCGGAGGTGGATATAATTCTGGCTCTGGTGGTGCTGGTACAAGCGGACAAGGTTCAAATGGTGGAAATGGTGGAGCAACTGCTACACCTGCACTCCCTTCTGGCGGTGGCGGTGGTGCTGGAGCGGTAGGTGGTAACACTTCTGGTCAAGTCGGTGGTGCTGGTGGAAATGGTCTAGCTTCTTCGATTACAGGTTCTTCTGTTACTCGTGCTGGAGGCGGTGGTGGTAATGGCGACAGTAACCCATCAGGTGGCTCTGGTGGAGGTGGACAAGGTGGAAGTAGATTTGATTCATCTAAGACTGCTGGAACAGCTAACACTGGTGGAGGCGGTGGCGGTGGAGGCGGTGGTGCTTCTTTAGGAACAGGCGGTTCAGGTATCGTTATTCTTCGTATGGCAACTGCTAGTTATTCAGGCACAACAACAGGCTCACCTTCTGTTACCACAAGTGGTTCAGATACAATATTAACATACACAGGTTCAGGGAGTTACACAGCGTAATGGCACATTTTGCAAAATTAGGAGTTGGAAACATTATTGAAAGAGTGGAAGTAGTATCAAATGATGTTGCTACAGACGAACAAACTGGAGTAGATTTTTTAAATACCTTATATGGCACTAGAGATACTTGGAAACAAACTTCTTATAATGGAAACATTAGAAAAAACTTTGCTGGAATAGGTTATACCTATGATCAAACAAGAGACGCTTTTATTCCTCCTAAGCCTTATCCTTCTTGGGTATTAAACGAAACTACTTGTCTTTGGGAAGCACCTGTTGCATATCCTACAGACGGACAAAATTATGAATGGAATGAAACAGATCAACAATGGGATTTAATTACATAAAACCAATGATTGAAAAATTAATAAAACAGATTAAATTAAGGGCAGGTAAATAATATGGCACATTATGCAAAATTAGGTATTAACTCTAAAGTTATCGGAGTAGAAGTTGTAGCTGACGCTGATTGTCAAGATTCTAATGGTAATGAAGATGAAGCTGTAGGAATACAGTTTTTAGAAAACATTCACGGCTGGCCATTATGGAAAAAAACATCTTATAACACACGTGGTGGTAAACACTATCAAGCAGATGGTTCAGAATCTTCTGATCAAACAAAAGCTTTTCGAAAAAATTATGCAGCTATTGGATACACTTACGATGAAGATCGTGATGCATTCTATGCACCCAAACCTTATAACTCATGGACATTAAATGAAACTTCTTGCACATGGGATGCACCTGTTGCTTACCCCTCTGTTACTGAATATGGCGATCCTGCTAAAGCTTACAGAATTTCTTGGGATGAGAGTAATACTCGTTGGATTGCAGCTGACCAAGAAGATCCTGCAGGAAACTTTCGTTGGGATGCCTCTGCATCTAATTGGGTATCTCTATAATATAAATGCAAAGTAAGATTACTCTTACAGAACAATTTATTATATATGATGAAATACCATCTATTCTCAAAGACAAATTAAATCTCGATCGTATTCGAACAAATATTTTACAAAATTACTCTGACAATAAATTTCAAAGTGATGATGTTTTTAATTATCATAAAGATTATGTACATGTTGACGATGATCAACATCTTACATGGATTATAGATTATATCCGTGATCATTATCGAGGTGAGTATTTAAAAACACCTGTAATCAAACAACGAGGAGCTATGGTGCAAAACAAAGGATATACTATCAATACTCATCATCACATTGATGAATTTGATCTATGGAACTCGTCTGATATATCTTGCATATACACATTATCAGATAATGAAATTCCCTCAGATTTAATATTTGAATATGACAAAGGTAGAGAAAAACATGCTAGATATAGGATTCCTTTATTTCACAATAGATTTGTTCTATTTAACTCTGAACTCAATCATTATTTAACACCAAATAAGAATGATGAACCCATAGTAAATCTTTCTTTTCAATTCCAATTATTGTAGTATCTTATCGTTATGGCAGATTTAGAACTCGATGGACCCAATAGTGCGATAAGCGTTGATACGCTTAAACCCAAGACAGCAACCACATTAACTTTAGGTGAGTCTGGAGACACAATTGCTCTAGGTTCTGGTGCATTACAAACAGGATTTGGTAGAACAGGAACAGTAGACTGGGACACAACTCCAAAAACAACAAGTTTCACAGCAGTTTCAGGTAATGGATATTTTGTAGACACTACAAGTGGAGCAATCACAGTCACACTTCCCGCAGGTTCAGCAAATGCAATTGTAGCTATTTCAGACTACGCATCAAATTTTCAAACAAACAATGTAACAATAACTCCTGATGGCACAGATAATATCAATGGTGTTGCTGGTGATGCAACATTATCTACAGAAGGATTAGCAGTAACTTTAGTGTTTGTTGATTCAACAAGAGGTTGGAAATCAGTCACAGGTTCAGATAATGATACAACAGGTGTTCTTCCTGTTAATTACATTGTAGCAACAGGTGGAACAATTACTACTTCTGGAGATTTCAAAATTCATACATTCACATCATCAGGTACTTTTACAGTAACAGACGCAGGTGGACCTACAGGATCAAATACAGTTGATTATTTAGTAGTCGCTGGTGGAGGTGGCTCAGGTGCTGAAGTTGGTGGTGGCGGTGGAGCTGGTGGTTACCGTGAATCCTTTCCTAACCCAGCCACAGGTGGAACTCCTGTTTCAGTACAAGGTTATCCCATTACAGTCGGTGGAGGCGGCGCAGGTTGGAGTGGTCCCACTGGTGGTCCCGGAACTCAAGGCGGAAGTTCAGTTTTCTCTACAATCACATCTGCTGGCGGTGGCGAAGGTGGAGGCAAAGTTAGCCGAGGTGGCGGAGCTGGTGGCTCTGGCGGTGGAGCTGGTTATTTTGGCGCAGGTGGTTCTGGTAATACTCCTTCCGTAAGTCCTCCTCAAGGTAATAATGGTGGAGCTGCACCAAATGTTTCTGGAGGTGCTGGCGGTGGCGCTAGTTCAGCTGGCGCAAATGGACCCGGCGCAAATGGTGGAAATGGCACAGCTTCTTCAATCACAGGTTCTTCTGTTACACGTGCAGGTGGTGGAGGTGGATCTGGTTCCCCTGCTGACAGTACCACTGCAGGTGCTGGTGGACCCGGCGGTGGCGGAGCTGGTAGTGAGTCTGGAGCTGGTACTGCTGGCACAGCTAATACTGGCGGTGGTGGTGGCGGTGGTCTTGCTCCTCCTGCAGGTGCAGCTGGCGGTTCAGGCATCGTAGTTATAAGATACAAGTTTCAATAGTTGATTTTTAACAATCCTAATATATTATAATTTATAGAAGGAGTTAGAATGAATTTACAAAATCATTGGTATGTTTTTCAAGGAGCTATTCCTCCTCGTATTTGCGATGACATCATTG
>WLWF01003190.1_pt1 | contig 10973 bp, 7 predicted proteins | sample 6718331 | NCBI WGS metagenome assembly WLWF01 (sample SAMN12718692, study PRJNA515312) | sponge metagenome | isolation source: marine sponge | host: Mycale hentscheli | place: New Zealand: South Island, Marlborough, Capsize Point | collected 2003-05-01
ATCCTGGCATCATGTAGCTGTTAGACATTCTGCGAATACTTTAGAAATATTTAGAGACGGCATCGCTACCGCGCAATCAGCATCAACAGCTAATATTGGATATACATCAAATAAGGCACGTACGTTATTTGGAAATGTTGATACAACTTCAAGAATAAATGGTACATATACCGGCAGTTTAGCAGAAATTAGATTTTATGATTATGCTTGTACAGACACTGAAATAGCTTCATTAGCAAACGCACATTATATATCAGGCTCATTATATCAAACAAATGTAGCAGGTAACGTGTTTTATCGTAATGGTCATATGGTAGTATCATCACCAATGCCAAAATATCACGATACCTTGCAAGGTGCATTTACAGCTAATTATAAAGGCACTCATACGGTATATGAAAATACGGTATTATGTAATATACCTAAGGATACGATGAATGTATCAGTTAATCCATCGGCAGTCAAGCAAGGATATGATTCACTGCGAATAGATGGAATGACTACCGGATCTCTATTACCATATGTAACTGAGATTGGATTATATAATGACCAATCAGAATTACTTGCTGTTGGTAAGTTGGCTCAGCCAATACAAAAAAGAAATGATGTTGATTTGAATTTCATTGTTAGATGGGATTATTAAAATATGATACGATTAAAAAATCTTCTGGAAGTGAAACTATCAATGCTAGTACCTAATATTGATACTGACCATAATTATAATGATCCTAATGATGAGTATGCACAGGATTTAGATTCTTATCTCGAGGAGGATAGGATCGATTGGCGTCGTGAATCTAGTGTAGAACTACTCGATCCTAATTATATAGAGCCATCGGAATGGAATGACTTATCAGATGACCCAGATAATCCTAAGTCAATTCGCATGGCAGAAAAAGATCGATCTTCATTTCCACCTATTACGGTTTATAAAGATGGTAACAAGTATTATGCAATTGATGGTATACATAGAACTTACGCTTTCCGTAAAATGGGAATGATGGTACCGGCTATGGTTATGAGTAAACGAATGTATGATTCTTTATCCACTAACGATCGCCAATATGAAAATTTTATGCTGACAAAATATAAAGATGCCGAAGTACCTAAACCAGTGGCAATAAAATAATTAAAAGGAAAAAGTTATGGGATGGAGATCTAACTCAAAAACACGACGAGCTGCTTTAAAGCATGGTTATCGATCTGGATTTGAACATAAAGTATCAGAACAATTAACCGAACAAAAAATAAAATTTGGGTATGAGGATACAGTAGTAGAATATATTATACCTGAAAGAAAAAGCAAGTATACAGTTGATTTTACATTACCAAATGGTATATTAGTAGAAACAAAAGGTAGATGGGTAGCTGCTGATAGAAAGAAACATTTATTAATAAAGAAACAGCATCCGGAATTAGATATCAGAATGGTATTTCAGAATCCAAAAGCAAAAATAAGTAAAGGTTCTAAAACAACTTATGCATCTTATTGGGATAAGCATGGAATACAATGGGCTGAGAAGCAAATACCAGAATCATGGATAAATGAAAAAAAGTTCTTTTGAGCTCTTGACCTTTTGGATTTTTTTCTTATATTAAAGAAAATAATAATAATTTTTTGTTTTTGTTTTCAGAATGCAATGAATGAAAATCAAAGACGAAACGAGATTGTTGGTTTACCGATGATCTCGATAATATATAATATATGGGTTATAAACTAGACGGACTAATCGAATCGGTATTAGGTAAAGGTCGTGCAACTAACAAAGGTAATGTAGCATATTTCTGTCCTTTCTGTCATCATCATAAACGTAAACTTGAAGTAAGCCATGTTAATCAGTCATGGCATTGTTGGACGTGTAACGCAGCTGGTAGAAAATTAGTAACGCTATTTAAAAAGCTTAAGGTAGATAGAATACGCATTTCAAATCTATTTACCTTGCTAGATGAAACTGAATATAAACATAAAGTTACTACTACAGAAACACCAGTTGTAGAATTACCCGTAGAATTCAAACCATTATGGGAGTTGGATGCTAAGAACCCGGAATATAGAAATGCAGTTGCATATCTAAGAACGCGTTCTATAGGCATTGCCGACATATTGAAATATAGAATTGGTTATTGTGAGTCCGGCAAGTATGGCGGCAAAATTATTATACCTAGCCATGATGCGAATGGTTCATTGAATTATTTTGTATCCCGAGCATATTATGAATCGGATAATTTCAAATATAATAATCCGCCGGTATCTAAAGATATTATAGGGTTTGAATTATTTATCAATTGGGACTTACCAATTATACTAGTTGAAGGTGCATTTGATGCTATAGCTGTTAAGCGTAATGCAATACCGTTATTTGGTAAAACGATTAGCAATACACTTAAAATGAGGATTGTAGAAAAGCAAGTAAGATCGATATATGTGTGTTTAGATAAAGATGCACGAAAGCAAGCATTTGAAACGGCTGAATATTTCATGGGTAATGGTATTGAAGTTTATTTTGTTGATATTCAGGATAAAGATCCATCGGAAATAGGATTTCAGAATATTATTTCTTATATTGATAATACTCATAGGCTCACTGAGGAACGATTAATGGAAGAGAAGATTTTATGCATGCTATAAAGAAAATAGATATAGGAATATCTAAAATAGACCGAATATACCACATCGCAGATGTACATGTACGTAATTTAAAACGTCATAAAGAATACCGAATTGTATTTAATAGATTATACAATTATATTAAGAGTACAAAAACACCTAATAGTGTAATTTATATTGCAGGTGATATTGTACATTCTAAAACAGACTTATCACCAGAATCAGTTGATCTTGTAAGTGAATTCTTCGCCAAGTGTGCAGATCTTGCACCTACCATTATAATTGCTGGTAATCATGATTGTAATTTAAATAATAGTTATCGGTTAGATGCTATTACTCCAATTGTTAATGCTATTAACCATCCATCAGTATATTATCTTAAGGATACTGATATATACGAGTTAGGCGATTGCCAATTCAATGTAATGTCGGTATTTGATAAACCAGCCGATTTTATTCGCGGAGCTGATTATGAAGGTTCAAATAAGATTGCATTACATCATGGCGCGGTACATAATGCCACAACTGATTTAGGTATATCGTTATCAAATACTCATGTTACTAATGATTTATTTGCTGGTCATGATTTAGTCTTGTTAGGTGATATTCATAAAACACAATATCTTAACAATGAAAAAACTATAGCATATCCAGGTTCATTAATACAGCAATCCCATGGAGAGGCTTTGGTACATGGTATTATGGTATGGGATGTAGCTCGAAGAGAATCTGAATTCGTACCAATTAAAAATGATTATGGTTATTATACGTTTGAGGTTAAAAATGGCAAGATCGTTAATGCATCTAATAATGTACCACCTAAACCAAGACTGCGCCTTAAAGTAACGGATACGGATACTAGTGCCTTGAAATTAATTGTAACTGAGCTTAAACAAAAATATAAGGTTAAGGAATTAAGCATTCAAAAGATTAATAATCTTAATCAAAGTGCCGTAACACGAAAAATTAATTTTGCTGATTACAGAGAAGTTGAATCTCAGAATAAAATTATAAGTGAATATTTAACTGATAATTATGTTATATCAGAACCGGTTCTGGATGCTATTAGACATATTAATCGAAAAGTTCATAGCAAGATACCAGAGTTAGTTGCCAATCGCAATGTAACATGGATACCAAAAGTGTTTGAATTTTCAAATATGTTTAGTTATGGAGATTCCAATAAAATTGATTTTACTAATATGACTGGCACCTATGGATTATTTGCACCAAATGCCAGTGGTAAATCAACATTGCTAGATGCATTATCATTTTGTTGCTTTGATAAATGTTCAAGAACATCAAAAGCTCGTCATGTATTAAATAATAAAAAATCATCATTTCAATCAAAGTTTGAATTTGAATTAGAAGGCCGGCCATATTATATAGAACGAAGTGGCGTTAAAAATAATCAAGGCCATGTAAGAGTATTAGTTAATTTTTGGTCTATAGATGAAGACGGCAATAAAGTTCTACTTAACGGAGACCAACGTGATTCTACTAATAAAATTATACGTACGTATTTAGGTACATATGATGACTTTATTTTAACGGCACTATCATTGCAAAATAACAATACTGGATTTATTGATAAATCTCAGCGAGAGCGAAAAGATTTATTATCCCAGTTTTTAGATATTGATATATTCGATCAGCAATTTCAAATTGCAAATGAAGAAATAAAAGAAACAGCTGCAGCTATAAAGGAACATAAGCGTACGGATTATTCTACGGAACTATCCGACGCAATTACAACCATAAATGCAGTTTCAGCCTCATTACAAGAATATGATAAAGAGCGTGGTAGTTTAATCGAAATACGTACTGCATTATCAACTGAGTTATTAAATACTACTAAAGATTTAAAGCCGGTAGATTCTGAACTAACAGATATAAAATACCTTCAAGGGCAATATTCACATTTCACTCAATCTGCTGTTATTCTCGAAGGTACGATTCATGAATGGGATATAAATTTAAAAGAAACAGAAGAGTTAATAACGACTACACGTGCTGCATATGATATTTTAATCGCGGATGGATTGCCTGAGAAAATAGAAGAATGTGAAACTGCAATATATCATATCAAATCACTGCATGGTAATCTTAAGGTACAGCAAGATATATTATCACATAAAGAATCGCTAGCATCTCAATTGGAATCACATGAATATGATCCGAATTGTACATATTGCACGTCAAACCCAATAGTGCAAACAGCAATTATAGAATCAGAATCAATTCCGGATATTACAAGTAAGATTGATGATTTAACTAATAAAATTGCATATTCAAGTAGTTTATATAATAAGGATTCATATAATATATTGGTATCTGAATTAGGTACGGCAGAATCTGATTTAGGTGATGCAATTAAAAAAGAATCATCAATTAAATATGAATTAAGTAAGATTGATTCTGAATACCAAGCAGTTAAATGGAATTTAGATAAATATATAGATCTTCTTGCAAAGGCTGAAGAGCAAAAAGAAATAGTTAAAGCTAATAAAGAGCTAAACGAGCAGATAGTAATAATTGAATCTGAATTAAGTGATACTGAATCTGAGATTAATGAAATTGAAAGTACGCTATCAAAATTACGTCCTAAACTAATCATAGCCCAGAAAACTAAAACAGATGTTGAAAAGTCCATAAAGCGTTTAATTGAATTAGAACAATCATATACCGGATATGAATATTATCTTAAAGCTGTTAAACGAGATGGGGTACCTTATGATCTAATTGCTAAGGCATTGCCACAAATTGAAGCTGAGGTAAATAATATATTAACTCAAATAGTTGAATTTACGATACTACTTAATACAGACGGCAAAAATATAAATGCTTATATTGTATATGATACTGATAATTATTGGCCATTGGAATTGACATCTGGCATGGAAAAGTTTATATCAAGTCTTGCGATACGAGCTTCATTAATTCATATATCTAGTTTACCACGACCTAACTTTATAGCAATAGATGAAGGGTTTGGTAATTTAGATTCAGATAATCTCAATTCAATGTATATGCTTTTTGATTATCTAAAATCTCAATTTGGATTTATTTTAAGTATATCTCATATTGATGCAATGCGAGATATCGTTGATAGTTTAATAGAAATCAAGAAAGAGTCTGGATACTCGAAAATATCATATGATTGATATTTATTTTAAAGGTAGCCATGGCATTACGTAAAAAAGTTTCATATGTTGGATTAAAAGATTTACCTTATGATCTAGTGGATACAGATCCACTATCTTTAGACTTTTTTAGAATAGTAGATTTTCCAGATAATTTTCAAGCTGGTAAAAATTTATTTAAATTACGAGCACATCCTAGAAATTTTGCTGATGGAGCTGAAATATATATAGAAATATTAGATTATAATGGAACTCCTATATATTATGAGCCATTGAAATACCGCGAGGCCGATGGTACTCGTGTAGTATCAGAATATATTTATCCTAATACCTCGCCTGGCCCTGCTGTAGTATATTTAGCTAGCCGAGCACGCGTCAATCCAGAAACAGGAGAACAATATCCATTTTCATCGGATGGCGAGAGTCCTAATTTCAAACAGATTCCAAATTTATTATGGCAACGACCAATCACAGTACAACCGTTAGCTCGTAATAACAATGAAATTATATATACGCGACAACCTACTATAGCAATACAAGAAGTAGTGCAACCATATTTGCAGCCAGTAGATGTATTTAATGTGCAAACAACAGTAAGCGGATCCGGTGGCGCATCAGTTACATGTACACCAGTGACAACAGCACCGCCTCAGGTAGATCTAAATGCGTCGCCATTTGACCCATTTGACCCGAATGATGGATTAACAGGATAATCACAATGCCATTTAACCCTAATTTATTTAATGCTCAGCCTCCACCAGAAGGTGAAGTCGTCGAAGGTGGTGGTGGTGGTTCTACTAATAACATTGGTGGTCAGATAAATTCACCTGGAAATAGTGGCGGCGGTAATAGTAATCAATCGCAAGTTACGCCTAATAATGCTCAGGTAAATGCGAGTGGTGAGGAAGGAAGTATTAGTGCGCCATATGGTAGCATATTAACATTTACAGGATTTGCATTATCAGCTTCAATGGCAGGTGGTACAGTTACAGTTGTAGATCCTTACGTAGAAGCACCGTCCGGCATGGTAATACATGATGATGGTACTAACAAAATTTTTAATGCAACTGAAATAACTATTCCAATGACAGTGGCCACTAGTGAATTAGCTACAACCGGTCAAACTCAATTAAGCGGTTCATTTCAGTTTCAAATAACAAGCATTACTAACAGTACTACTTGCAACGCCATACTAACTAATACCAGCGCTGGATTTGTATTTTATGGAATTGATTTGACGCCAGTAGACCCAACCGTGCAATTTGCTCCATACTCATTTACATCTTTCGGACCAACCGGCCAATCACCTGCACCTACGACAAATTTCACGTCAAGTTTTATATTACCACAAGCAACAGTATATACACAGCAATCGCAGAGCTTTGCTCAAATTGTAATATCGGATTTAGATCCTGCGACAGGTGATGTATATGCAATTAGAACATCTTATAAGCCAGGCGGTTCATATGGTAACTTTATAGATTTAGGATTAACGGTATTAGAGCAGCAAGAACAATTAACTACAGGTTCATTACCTAGCTCAGTTAATCCAATATTCGGCGCATCAGATCCATCAACAGGATTATTTGTTAATTTGCTAGACATAACAAATAATTGGTCTGCAAGTGGTGTTGGCGGAATGGCTAGCCCATCGGTAGCATACGAACCTAGCAATATAATGGGTGGCGCTGAATTAACCCCGGCCGGGCCATATTCAAATGGAGAGGCTATTGCATTTAATCTGCTATCAGATGCAGACCATATGCCAGAATTAAAAAAGCGAACTAAATATATTTTAGAATTTGGCCATTATAGTACCGCGGTATTTCCTGGCCCAGCTAATATTACTGATTCATTTGGTAATACCGATTCGATGCGATTAGATGTATATATAAGCGGATCGCAGGTAATACCTGATATGGATTATGTACCTACTTCAATCGAAAGTACGGATTATCAGTCTGGTGGAATATATGGTACGTTAATAGGGTCAATATCAACTAGTCCAAATGCGCCATTAACAGTGACACCTAGCCAGGCATATCAAGATACTACATTTGAATTCGAATCGAATGAAACTAAAAGAGCTACTATATATTTTATAGTGCGTGGCGGAAGTTGGACAATTGCAGATGTATCGTTAAGAACTAACGTTGAAACTGGGTTTAGTCCTAATTTTGCAAGAATGGATATTCGAATACCATCTCAGCATTTAAATACGCCGCTAACGTTTAGATTTGAATATTTAGATTATCAAGGTACGCCAGCCGCATTAACTTCATTTATATATGGAGCAGTATTCTCCGGAGAAAATCTTTATATACAAGGAAATAGTAATTTAATTACAGGATCCCAATATATAGGTTCAGGAGTTGGTGAAGGTATTCAGCAGTCAGGACAGAACTCCGGGTTTATACGTTCAATTGGATATAATGGATTTACATCTGCATCTGCAGGATCGGGATCCGGATGGATGATGTTCTCTGGATCGGTAATACCAAATGAAACAAATGATTATTCCGATGGCGGAGTAGGATTAGAGCTAGTACAAGATTCTGGAAGTTATTTCCGATTCCGTACTGCCGGTCCTAATGCAGGATTGGAAGTAGTTACTGATAAATTCTTTTTAGGTAAACCAGGAGTACAGTTTGTTTCCGGCTCGAATGGTAATGTAGAAATATCATCTTCTAATTTTCATTTAACTGCAGATGGAGATGTAACAGCATCAAATGCTCTTTTTAGTGGTGTTGCATTAGCTAATGTGATTAGAGATAAGACAGCTGTAATTACCGCAGCGAATTCTGGTAGTTACTTGCAAAATTTTAATGCACCGGATAATGGACCGACACCAGCATATCGAGTTGTAATGGATGGATCGTTAGGTGGTGATGTAGTTCGTCGAGTAAGAATCAATTGTAGCCTATTAAGACCGATCGGAGATTTTACATTACCGAATATTGGAACAAATGAGAAACTAGATTTTGTACTAGAAACTAGTGAAAATGATACGGTAATATTAGATGCATTTCAGCCTGGTAAGACTGCGGGAGGTGGAGGCGGCTTTCCGGCCGGCCCTTATGTTCAGATTACTTTAGATGAAGATGCAGTTGTTATATTAACTACCGGCGGCAACACTGGTGCCGCATTATATTCATTAGGAGGTACTGAACATTTATTCGATCATAAATTTAAAAGTGATGTAAATATTAGTGGTAGTTTAAATGTATTAGCTGAATCAAGTAACAATGCATCCACATTTTATACGCCTCTTAGTTTAATGAATGCATTACAATTTAAAACTTATTCATATAGCGGTGGAGCTACTGACCTTCTTGAGAGTGATTTTGATGGAGCTACTATATTGTTAATTGATGCAACTAGCGGCACTGTTAGATTACGGGTACCTGGTGATAATGGTATTATTTATTTCATATGCTTTATTAATTTGTTTTTCAGGTTCTGATAATATAAAAAAATCTTCGCCATCATAATAATTTATATTGTCGTTATTATAGCCGTCGTCTCCCAGCACGATTTGAAAATAAGGATTTCCTCCTATCGTCTCCTCTTTCACATTAGTCCTTTGATTTGTATGTAAAAACGCAAGATTATCAAAATCCCTTGTTAGTGTATTACCATTTCCGTCTCCATAAGTCTTGTAATATTCAGGCATACCTGTGAATAATTCAGGATATTTTCCTTGTGCTATAAATAGGTCTCTCAATAATTCTAAATTCGTGTCAGTATATTCCCAAGAGGTTATTATGGGCTCAGTTAAAGCGTTCCCTTGATTTAAATTGTTTTGTATAGTCGAATACTGACCCAAATATCTTATATCAATATCACTACCAGCACTCACATAGGTTTCAACCTGCTCGGCACAGGCTCGACCCTTGATAGTTAGTTCAGGTCTCTTACACCCTATAAATTGATATGATTGCTCATATAATACTGCGTCTTTTACTTCCTGCGTCACCGTATTATCAGTAGCGTCTAAAAATGCTTCATATTGTGTCTTACCAAATGTATTTATACACGCACAATTTAACGCTTTATATGTTGCTGTGTCGGTTGTCTCTGTTATAACTCTCTTGATATTTGTATTTGATCCAGGGTCTCCTACATAGTATTTTACTGGCTCTTCATTGCTCTGTAATTGTTCTGTGATTTTCGAGGCGATATTCTGTGGTGAATTAAAACCTTTATCAACCTTAATCGTGTTAAGAGTAGTATAAATATCATATCTTCTCATAGCAGGAGAATTTCTTGACTGTCCTTGAAATGTTGCTAGGTATTTATTATTATCATACTCCATATCGACAAAGGTTTCGGCTCGACATAAAAGGGTATATTTTTCTGCTGTGGTCTTAGGGATATAAGCACTATGTATCTCTGTCCCCTTCGTCTTCCACGGCATTTGTTTATAATCTCCTGAAAAAATACAATTAGGATTAGTCATGACTACACCACAAGCTCCGTTGTCCGCTGGGTCTTTTTCTGGGTCGCCTCGTATATCATAGTTGAAAGGTTGTGAATGATTCTCACTCCATATCGTCGTATGTGGTGAGGTGCTTGCTATATTCGTGTCGCTACTGATAAATCTTCTAGGTAAAAAGCAATACTGCTCACAGTTAGTAGAGCGATAGTAATATTGTTGAATATTTATCTCGTCGTCTCTTAACATTTTATCGACATATTTTAAAGGATTTCTTATTACCTGTCTCCTCTCTAATGTTTTAAAAATAGGATATTTTATATCTCCATTAGTATCTAAAATATCTATACTCCTATCAATCCCCTCCTGTTCTTCTGCTGTATAGTAAAATCTAACTGGATCAGTCCCTAGCTCCTTCCCTTCGATTTCGATTGTATCTGCTCCACACCCTTTCTCATTAACGAAACTATATTCAACATTTACCATGTCCCCTTCATTTAATGAAATATTTGTCCCAATCTTATTTGTAAATATAGCATTATCACTATCTAAATCTGTCCCTGCGATAGACTGTTTTTTATTACATTCTATTATCTCTATATCAGTATAATCCATATTTATATTATGAATATATAAAAAAATGAATGTTAAAGAAATTTAATTAAACTTCGACCATAATTGTATCTCCCTTGATTACTAATTTCCTCAGGTGAAAAATAAAGTTTTTCCAAAGCTTGACAAATGAATGTTTTTAGGACAAAATGAGGGAAGTGTTTGCCCGGAGGAC
>WLWF01003192.1_pt1 | contig 10967 bp, 26 predicted proteins | sample 6718331 | NCBI WGS metagenome assembly WLWF01 (sample SAMN12718692, study PRJNA515312) | sponge metagenome | isolation source: marine sponge | host: Mycale hentscheli | place: New Zealand: South Island, Marlborough, Capsize Point | collected 2003-05-01
TACTACTTTTTCTACTGAGATTTTGAATCTTGGTTTTATATCATTTGGAAATACTGATTTTCCTTATGGATTATATGATTTGCAAATATACGCTTCTACATCAGATGATATGAGTATATTGGGACTTAGGCATATTTATACTGGTTTATTTAATGTAATACCTGTTAGCACTCAAGAAGCAGTAGTTTATAATGAATACTCAACTAATGATACAGATACTAATTCTGTATATATAACTAATTAATTATGAAATTTAATCTCGTAGAATTATCCCATTACAATATCCCCCATATAGTAGAAAAGACTAATCAAGATTGGGTAAGTTTTGGAGATGATAATTTATATCCTAATTACTTATTGGAATTATTTTTAGGTTCAGCAATCAATGGTGCATTAATAAAGTCTATTGGCGCTATGATATATGGAGAAGGATTACAAGCAACAAATGCAGACGAATCAGAAGCCACACAAGAGTCTTGGCTAAAAGTTAACACTTTACTACACAACTCACCAGATGATGTCTTAAAAGACCTCGCAATGGACTTAAAACTGTTTGGTGGGTGCTATGTTAATGTAATATGGTCTAACGATAGAAAAAGTATAGCAAAAATATCTCATATTGGCGCACAATATATAAGAAGTGGCAAAATGATAGATGGCGAAATAAATACTTATTATTATAGTAGTGATTGGAGTAATTGGAAAAAGTCGCAACATAAACCAAGACCATATCCTGCATTTAACACTAATGATCGTACTAATGCAAGTCAGGTATTAATGATTAGGGATAAAAACCCTGCATTATTTTATGGTTTTGCACCTGATTATATCGCATCTACGGATTACATACAATTAGATTTAGAAATTGCTCAGTTCCATTTAGCTAATATATCTAATGGAATGTTTCCAAGTATGGCAATTAATTTTGCTAATGGTGTACCGACTGAGGAAGAAAGAACAACAATAGAAAGACAAATACAACAAAAGTTTAGTGGTTCAGGAAATAGTGGTAGGATATTAATATCATTCAATGATGGTAAAGATACTTCACCTGAGATTATACCTATAGATTCTAATAACGCTTCGGAAAGTTATCAATTTTTATCTAAAGAGGTGGTAAATAAAGTTTTAAGTGGACATAGAGTAACAAGTCCTCTTTTATTTGGTATTAGAGCCGAAGGCGGGGGTTTAGGCTCTAATGCTGATGAATTACGAGATGCTTTTAGTTTATTTAATAACACCGTAGTAATACCATTTCAAAACATATTATTAAAAGGATTAGAAAAAATATTTAGAGTAAACGATATAGATTTAGATTTATATTTTAAAACTTTAAAACCTGCTGATTTTATAGATTTAGAAGTTACTGAAACTCAATCAGATGAAGACCAAGAAAAAGAAGGTGTTAGTAAAGATGATTTTGTTGAGATGTCTGATGATGATTTAAAGCAAGTGTATGATGATTTAGAAGGTGAAATAATTGAAGATGATAAATGGGAAATTGTTGATGAAAGAGATCAAGGTGAAGAAGAATCATACGAAGATTGGGCAAAACGATTAATAGAAGAAAATAAAAAAGAAAAATTTGCTATAAATGAAATTGATAGTAGAGAAAATAGGAAATCTAAATTAGATAAATCATTTTATAGAATAAGATTTAAATACATTAAAAAAAGTAGAAAACCAAATAAAACAAATGAACGGACTGGAAAGAAATATGGCACAAGACCTTTCTGTGAAAATATGATGAGATTATCTAAAGCAGGTTTTGTATATAGAATAGAGGATATAAATAAAGCAAGTAGAGCAGGTGTCAATAAACAACTAGGACATAAAGGAGAAAAATATGACTTATTTTTGTTCAAAGGTGGGGTTTATTGTAGGCACGCTTGGAAAGTTATATTGTATAGATTAAAAGATGGTACAAAATTAAAAGACGCTAATAATTTAGATGATGATTTTAAAACTGTTAAAACTATACCATCAGAATATAAACCAGATATTAAAGGATTACCAACTGCTGAAAAGGCACCAGTAAAAATGCCAAATGAAGGACACTATCCAGGCGTAAAATAATTAAACTATGGCAATACAGCACACACTATATATTTCAGCAACAAGGTTAAAAACAGATTCTGCTTTAGGTGGTTCTGTAGAAGATGATTTAATAATGCCTTATATTTTATTGGCTCAAGATATGAATATATTACCAGTATTAGGTACTGAATTGGATAACGATTTAAAAACTCATATTAAAGCAGGATCATTATCAAACGATAATAAAACTTTAGTAGAAACATATATTCAACCTGCTTTAGTACAATTTGCTTTTACTCAATTAGTTCCATATTTGCGTTTACGATTTGTAAACAATGCTGTGGTGGTTATGGGTGCAACGGAACAAAGTTCATCTGCAAGTTATGATGATTTAAGACCAGTAATGGATACAGCGACAAATGCTGCAGAATTTTACAGACAAAGGTTAATAGACTATTTAAAAAATAATACATCATTATTTCCTAAATACAATACCAATACTGGTGCAGACCTTGACCCTACAACTAACAACTATTACTCAGGACTTAACCTTGATCGTGTAAAACCAATGAGCAATAAACTAAAAAACTTTTTACAAGGCGCAAACATTACTATATATGGTTGTTAAAAGAAAAATTAATTCTTATAGTAAAAAAAACTTTGAGAAATTAGAAAAATATTTAAATAAATTAAAAAATGGCAGGAACAAGATTAACCGACAAGACAGCGTTAGCAAATAACCCTACTTCAACAGATTTACTTATGGTTGTTGATGTTTCAGACACTACTGGAAGTGCCGAAGGAACAAGCAAGAAAGTAATATCTGAATATGTGTTGGCAACTGAAAAGGTGTCTATTGATAATACTCAATTTGTAGGAATGAGTAGTGTAGGAGTAAAACTTGTGCAATCAAGAGGTACTAATAAGGTTATTATACCTGAATCAGTTTACTGTGAATATACAGAAGGTGCAACAGCACAGACAAATACTTTAAGTGCAACTATTGGACATATAGACCAAAGTGCAAGTTATTACTGGGACCGGTCAAAACTCTTTACTAAAAGTCCTTCAAATAATGGTATTAGTTGGATTTTTAGTGGTGGAGTTCCATCTGACGCAGGTGCAAGTGCTTTAGTTAATTTAGATAATTTACCTCTATATTTTTATTTTTTAACAGGTGTTTCAAAGAATGCAACAGGAACAATAGATGTATGGACAACTTTTAGAGTAATAGACATATCATAATGGAAAAATTAGAATATTTCGGGTGTTTTTTTTGTGGCAACCTTTTAACAGTAGGTATAATACCAATGCAAACATTAACGGAAACGGTGATTTTAGGACTTCTAGGAGGTTTTGTAGCTATGCTTAGTAAAGATATATACCAATGGGTTAAAAACCTCTTAAAGCGCTTAAAATGAAGTTTAAGTATTTTACTTATAAAGAATTTGATTGTAAAAGTGGACAAGGTAAAGGCGAAAATATGGACGATGATTTTATCTGTATGCTTGATGAAGCAAGAGAAATAGCAGGAATACCTTTTAAAATAACATCTGGGTATAGAACACCAGAGTATAATAAACAGCTAATAGATTATGGTTTTCAAGCGTCAATAACTTCCTCTCATATTCAAGGATTAGCAGCAGATATAGAAGTAAAAAATTCAGAAGATAGATTTAGAATAATTGGCTCATTAGTGTCAGTAGGAATATATAGAATAGGAATAGGTAAAGATTTTATTCATTGCGACATTGATCAAAACAAGAAACCCAATTTAATTTGGACTTATTATTAATTAATTAAAGAAATTATGTTAGAATTTATAGGACAAAACTGGTTAGAACTTTTAATTGGCTTTATGGCGTTTTTAAAAATAGTTACTAACCTAACACCAACAGATGAAGATAATAAAGTTTTTAGTTGGATAGATAGTATATTCAATGCAATAGTACCTAATTACAAAAAAGGTGGTGGGCAACATTAAAAATATATTAAAAGTTCTTGATGTAACTTCTATATTTAAAGATAAAAAATATGGAGATTTAAAAAGATGGTCGTCAAAAAGAACTATTGGAAGTATTATCGTTGCTTATTCAATTTCAGCTATGAATGGTACTATTACTTGGGAAGGTATTACATTATGCTTTATTGGTGTATTACCATTATGTCTATCAATGTTTGAAAAAGGTGAGGGGTGCAAAAAAAAATGCCCTAAATGTTAAGAGATCATAGGTTAAGATTAACAAAAGTAGAACACGATTATATTAAACGAGTAAGAAACCAAAGAATTAATAATGTTTTGGTTATTGGAGATTTGCACGAACCATTCTGTTTGGATAAATATTTAGATTTTTGTGTTAATCAATATGAGAAATTCTATTGCAATCAAATTATTTTTATTGGCGACATTATAGATAACCACTATTCAAGCTACCACGAAACAAGTGCAGATGGAATGGGTGGTGCAGATGAATTAGATTTAGCAATTAAAAGAATATCTCGTTGGTATGAAGCATTTCCAAAAGCAAAGGTAATTATTGGAAACCACGATCGCCTAATAATGAGAAAGGCACAAACATCAGCAATACCAAGTAAATGGATTAAATCGTATAAAGAGGTATTAGGTGTTCCTAAATGGGAGTTTTTAGAAAGATATGAGCAAGATGGTGTGCAATACATACACGGAGAAGGTGGAACAGCAAGGACTAAATGTCGTGCAGATATGATGAATACAGTCCAAGGGCATCTTCATACTCAATGCTACACAGAACATTATGTTGGTAAAAAATTTAGAGTATTTGGAACTCAAGTCGGCTGTGGGATTGATCACGACAGCTATGCTATGGCGTATGCTAAGTATGGCAAGAAACCTGCTATTGGTTGTGCAGTAATTCTAAATAATGGTAAATTACCTATTAATGTGTTAATGCCTTTAGGAAAGTAATTTATGTTCTTTAATAAATTTTTCAGTTTCTGTTTTACTATCTAATATTTTTGTTAGTAATTTATATTCTTTTACTGTAGCGTATTTATTATATCTTGTACGTACTTGAATATATTTAGAATGTATTGGTACTCCTGATTCTTTTAAATCTCTTATAGTACCTTGAAGGTCGCCTATACCCAAATCGATCATAGCAGTTCTTGTTGTTATTTTATTTCCTTTATTTAGGTAATCAAAAACTATCTGTTTGTGAGTACCAAGTTTAAAATTTGTATTCATAAGTTATTAATGTGTTTAATGGTTTGCTTTTTAATGTATTTAATATCTAACCATTCCAATAACTCAAAAGCATTTAAAATTATTGTAAGGTCTTTTCCATTTTCGTCTTTGCCTGATAAATAAACCTCATTATCAGAGCAAGAAAAAGTGTTTATATCGTGTAAATTTTTATATTTCATACCAATTCCATTTCTGATAATAATTCTTCTCCATAAATATATACTAACATATTTACCGTTTCTTCGGCATTTGTGTAATGTTTACACTCGCCAAAATGGAAATCCTCGTATTCACGAATAGTTTCTAACGCTTCAAATGGTTTTATGTCGTGATGATCAAGCCATTCTTGAGCTTGGTAATATCCAATTATATAATAATCTTCATTAAATAAATGAAAGTGTAAATCATTTAATTCACGCCCACCATATCGTTTTATTTCAGATACTCTATCATTTATATATTCTGTTAGTTCTTCTTTAATAGTATTTTTCATATTTATTATTTTTTATTTGTTTTATTTCGCCTATCTGTATAGATTCATTAACTATATATTCATCTGTTCCTTCTATCCCTCTACTTCTTAACCAATCAATAAGTTCTTTTTCTGTTTGAAATATGTGACGTGTTTTTTTCATTTTTTTTATTTTAAATCGTTATAAATATCTTTTAAATCACCATCAGGTAATAATATTAATAATTGTAGTAATTCATTTTGTAATTGATCGCGGGTTTTCATAATAGACCAATTTTTAGATATTTTTTCAGACATTGTGTATTTATTCATAGTTGTAAAATTTAAATTAATTATTTGTTTTTTAATTATATATAAATATAACACTAACTAATCATAGTATCAAATATATTTAATAAAATATTAAATTAATTTTATTCAGGAAAAACACCAATTACTTTAAAAGTACTCTCATCTTTATATAAATCTTCTAAATGTGCTTCTAACTCATCTTCTGTTCCAAAAAATTTATTTGTTCCATATTTATTAATAAAAGATTCATTGTTAAAATATCCTTTTCCGTGTATTATCCAAACTTGTTTCATATATTTATTATTTGACAATGTTCTTTGCATTTTGAACAGATGTCTGTTTCTAATATTACTTTGCTACAACAACAATTAGAAACTTGTTCATTGTGTAACATATTATTCTGTACCTCAAATAAGGCACGATCAAGAAATTTTTGAATACTTTGTTCTAAATTCATTTGTATAATTTATTTAAAAGATTAGTAATTGATTGTAATTTTTCTCGTTGTACTTCAAGAGATAATGTTGCTGTTCTAACTTCTTTAATATTTTTAGAAGCGTTGAGTTCTTCTGTGTATTTCTCAATCCTTTTTTTAACATTATACTCACTTTCAATTAATGAGAATCGTAAAGTAATTTTATCGTTTGCGCTAAGTTCTAATATCATATTTTTTTTATTTGTTTATGTAAATATAATAATAATAACTGATAGTGTAAAATTTATTTAATAAAAGATTTATTTTTCTTTTATAAGATTATTCCATTGTAGTGTTAAAAATATTTGTTATATTTGAATATTAATTAATACTAAATTATATGAATTGGAAAAAAATAAGTCAAGATAAAATATATCTTGCTATGTTTCAAAATGATGTTAGTAAAGTAGAATTAGCTGACCACTTAGATGTTTCTTATCCTACTATGCTAACAAAATTGAAAGATATTGGCACTTTTAAATTAAGTGAATTTGATAAGGTTTGTTCTTATCTCAAATTAGATATTAACGAATTAATCCCTAACAAATGGTAAAAGAAACTAAAAATGAAATTTTAAATAGGTTATTTGTTGAAAATAATCTAACGGACGAAGATGTTTTTAAACATAAATTCTATACGATTATAACTCGGTCAGGAATAGATAAAATTCAAGCAATTAATAACATTAATATAAAATATGAATTAATCTATAATTCCCCAGATTTAAAATTTGTAGTGATCAAAGCGATTGCTACAATGGGGGATAAAGTTATTGAAACTTATGGCGAATGTTCACCTAATAATAATCAAAATTCTTATGGTGTTGCTATGGCAGAAAAAAGAGCTATGAGTAGAAGTTGTTTAAAATTAGCAGGTTTTTATGAACATCAAGTCTTTGGTGAAGATGAAGCCGAAGCATTTAAAAAAAGTAATAATTAATTAATAAATAAACATTATGATTACAGACTTAAATAGAATAACAGGGAAGTTAATAGAGTATGAAAAAGATGTTAAATATCTCAACTCCCCTATACATTTCAGAAAAGTATATGAGAAAATAGATTCACTAATGAACGATATTGAAAATATAATTAAACGAAATAAAAAATAACTAATAAATAAATAATAATCAATAAAAATTAAAAAATATGTATAAAATAAGAGGTAAAATAATTGATAGTAAAAAAGAAACTATTGAAACCAAAAAAGGTGATACATTTGAAAAAATGTTAGTCACAATAGAAGAAACCGATTCAGGTTTTAATCACGAGCATCAATTTGAAATATTTGGTAGTGAAGCTATTGTAGTTCACGAAAGTAAAGCTAAATTAGGAAATTATGTTAATATAGAATTTTATATTAAATCAAATAAATGGAAGGATAAATATTTCGTTTCTTTAAATGTTAAAAATATATTAGTAGAAGATCAAAACACTAAATTAACTGAAAATACACCATTTTAATCAATTAATACCCTTGTAGAAATGCAGGGGTATTTTTATATTTATTTATATGAAAAAAATTAAACAAACATACTTTTCTCACGATTCAAATGCCCGAAATGATATTAAATTAATTCGTTTACGATCAAAATATGGTTATGAGGGTTATGGTATTTATTTTGCATTGATTGAATTATTATTTAGCGAAAATAATAAACTTTGCGTAGATGATTATGAAACACTTGCTTTTGGTTTACAATGTGATTCTAAAAAATTAGAAGATATAATATTAAATTTTGATTTATTTCAGTTAGAAGATAAATGTTTTTATTCTAATAGATTAAATGATGTTATTAATGAAATACAATCCAAATCCATTAAAGCGTCTGAAAATGCTAAAAAAAGATGGAATAATGCGAACGCAGAGCAAACGCATAGCGAACGCAATGCTATTAAATTAAATGAAATTAAATTAGATAAAAATAAATCAAATAAAATTAAATCAAATAATATAGAAAAAAGGGTATCAGAATTTAAAAATTCTGTAATCAATAACAATATGGATATTAGTAATAAACATAAATTAGAATTTATTGATTATTGGACTGAACCTAATAAATCAGGTACTAAATTACGATTTGAATTAGAAAAAACTTGGTCTATTGATCGTAGATTAAAAAGGTGGAGTAATTCATCATTTAATAAAAAAGAAGATGGTATTAAATTTCCTGATTATTACGACATACACTTCGCCAAACGATTAGAACAAGATCAAAATGCTACAATATTATATCATAAACATCTTGAAAGTATTGGTTACATTAAACAAACTAATACTTGGAATGGAACATCAAAATGGATAAAAAAATAACAGATATAATTTTACGCAGTTTTACGCAGTTTTACATACATAAATATAAAAAATGATAGAAATAATAAAACATATATTTGGATTTTGTGGTGAACCTCATATTAATATATTTTCATTAATAATGACCACGCCTATAATAACATATATAATTTATAAATTTTACAAATGAAAAATAGAAATTTAGAACACAAAGACGATTGGAAAACACCAAAAGATTTTTATGACAAATTAAATAAAGAATTTAACTTTGATTTTGACCCTTGTCCATATATGCACGATATGAGTTGGAATGGGTTAGATGTGGAATGGGGACAAAGAAATTTTGTTAATCCTCCTTATTCTAGAAAATTAAAAGAAGCATTTATAATGAAGGCAATAGAAGAATCTAAAAAAGGTAAATATTGTGTAATGCTGTTGCCAGTATCAACAAGTACAAAAATATTCCACGATCATATATTGCCAAATAAAAAAGAAATTAGATTTATTAGGCGTAGATTAAAATTTAGTGGATATAATTCTAATGGTGAATTTGTAGACAATAAATGTGGTATGCACGATTCAATGGTAATTATTTTTTAATATGAAAGAATACGATTTACAAGTAATGATTTGCAAATATTTAGATTCTAAAAATATTTTATATTGTGGCTCAATGGGTGGACAATATCAAAAATACCATTCTCAAAGAATAAAAATGAAAAAAAGTGGATATAAGTCAGGGTTTCCTGATTTATTTATATATGAACCAAGAGGAAAATATAGTGGTTTAGCTATTGAATTAAAAATAGGATATAATAAGGCCTCTAAAAAACAAATAGAATGGTGCGATCGATTAAACAAAAAAGGATATCTCGCTTTAATATGTAATGGGTGGGATAAAACAATTAAACAAATAGATAAATATTTAAAATTATGACAAAATTATACTTAGAAAAATTACAATCAGAAATAGAATGGTATAGAGCTTATGGTTCTTTTATTAATTGCTATCATAATAATGTAGATGCAGAAGCATCTGAATATGCAGACCAAGAACAAGAAAAAATATGATACAAAGAACTTTTTTTAATAGCAGAAAAGAAAGATTATACTGGAATTATACAGATACTAACAGTTACTTGTTTACAATAATCTTCAATAGTGGTGCAGAGTTAAATTTAATTTTAAGAAATTTAAAAAAAGACAATACTGTAGTAAATTATATTTATAATAAACTAAATAATAAATTTATTAATATATTTGAAATAGAAATTAGTAATATTAGTTTAGAAGAATACAATTTATTAAAGCAGGAAAAAGTACCATCAGTAATAAAAATATGTTAAATAATTATTTTGAAAAAAATTATAACAAATTAAAAGATATGGCATATAATGTTACTAATGGAAATCAAGATAAAGATGATTTATTAAGTTTTGTAATAGAAGAACTTTACAATTGTGATCAGGAAAAAATAAAAGATATAATACAAAAAAAACAATTAACCTTTTATATAGCAAGGGTTATGGTAAATCAATATAATTCTAAAACAAGCAGATACTATTACAAGTATAAAAAATACAACTCCCATATAGATAAAAACATAAATTTAGTTACAAAAAAATTCCAGTACAATGAGTACGACATTGAAAAGGAAAAGAAATTACAATATATAGACGAAAAATTAGAAGAATTTCACTGGTTTGATTCACAACTATTTAAATTATACTACGATCAAGGACATAGTTTAAATACCTTAAGTAAAGTAACTAAAATAAATAGAAACACAATATACCACTCAATTAATAAAGTTAAAAAATTTTTAAAAAATGGCAGAAAAAAGTAAAGGTTTAGGAGATAGTGTTGAAAAGGTTCTAAAGGCTACGGGCATAGATAAAATAGCTAAAAAAATTTTAGGTGATGATTGTGGTTGTGAAGAAAGGAAAAGGGCACTTAATAAACTTTACCCTTATGCAAGAACTTTTACTGATGATGAGATTAAAATATATAAAGAAATTATACCAGTAATCAATATGAAGAAAATGGTAAATAAACAAGAGCAAAAAATATTATTAAAAATTTACAATAAAGTTTTTAATGCAAATAAACAAATAAGCAACTGCACCTCTTGTATTAGGCAAACATTAGACAAATTGAATGAAGTTTATTTAAAGAGT
>WLWF01003199.1_pt1 | contig 10953 bp, 6 predicted proteins | sample 6718331 | NCBI WGS metagenome assembly WLWF01 (sample SAMN12718692, study PRJNA515312) | sponge metagenome | isolation source: marine sponge | host: Mycale hentscheli | place: New Zealand: South Island, Marlborough, Capsize Point | collected 2003-05-01
AATCTTTTACAGATTTGTGACCATGTTCTAATTGGTGGCGCGATGGCTTATACATTCTCTCTTGCTCAGGGTGGGAAGACGGGCGATTCTCTTGTGGAACCAGATAAACTTGAATTGGCAAAGCAGCTCCTTCGAGATGGAGGAGAAAAACTCGTTCTTCCGGTGGATACTCAGTGTGCAGATGACTTTTCAGCCGATGCCAACAAAACAATAGTCAAAGCGGGGGAAATCCCAGAAGGCTTCGAGGGTCTTGATATCGGACCTGATACAGCCAAGCGGTACGTTGAAATTATTCAAAGCGCGGGCACCGTTGTCTGGAATGGCCCGATGGGCGTTTTTGAAATGCCCCCTTTTGATGCAGGTACAAAAGCAGTCGCTGATGCCGTTGCCAGTGCAACGGCGAGTGGTGCAATCACAATTATTGGTGGCGGTGATTCAGCAGCAGCTGTTGAGCAACTTGGTTATGCTGAAAAAGTGAGCCACGTTTCAACCGGTGGTGGAGCATCCCTAGAAATGCTCGAAGGCAAGGCGTTTAAAACAGTCGATATTCTTGATGAGAAGTGATTATTTACAGACGAGCAATATCACGGAGTCTGAGTGAAACGGCATGAGTCAAGAGAGCCTGCTACAGCTCAAAAAATATTAAAGAGTTCGATTTATCTGTGAAGCAAATCGTATTTCACCAAAAAACAGGTGCGGGGAAAAATTCCTTCCGCACCTGTTTTTATCAGCCTTTTTTATTTAGCTGCATCCCATGCTGTTGCCACAGTTATGGCAGAGGTAGCAGTTACCATTTCTGACGGTAATTGATCCGCAGTTATCACAGGCAGGGGCATCAATCTGAAATTTTGCAAACTGACTCTGTCTGTCGTCGGCACTGGCCTCGGGGTTTTCTGCCATTCTTAGCCCAGCACGCTCAAGAAGGGCAGCTGTTGTTCCATCCTGCCCTTTTCTTTTAGGAGCCGAGAGTGTCGCTGCCCGAGCGGTAACGGTGGATTTCCCGTTTCGCCCGCTTGGGTGTCGACCCCTACTTGTGGTGAGTTGTCCGCTGGAGTTGTGTTTTCCATTTGTGGCTTCCTGCCCATTTGCATGCCCGCTCGCCTTCGTGGCGGCGGGCTTGGACTCACTCTCTCCATCATCTCCTGCAGTGGCCTCCCCGCCACTGCTACTGCCCGCTGGTCGATTTGCTTCACGATAACCAGGCAAGAACTCGGTTCCCATCCAGCGGAAGATATAGTCCACCAAACTCTTTGCGACAGGTATATCAGGATTTTTGGTGTAGCCCCAAGGTTCAAACCGCGTGTGCGAAAACTTCTTGGTATAGACCTCGAGGGGAACACCATATTGCAGACTCATGGATACAGCTGTTCCGAAAGAGTCCATCAAGCCACCAATCGTGCTGCCTTCTTTTGCCATGGTGATGAAAAGTTCACCCGGGCGACCGTCATCATAGAGACCAACTGTAATGTAGCCTTCATGACCACCAACATTGAACTTATGAGTCACGCTCCTTCGCGTGTCGGGCAGACGTTCCCGTCTCGGTGCAGCAACTGCCTTCTCTGCATTTTTATCACCCTCAGTACTCGTAGACAGTGGCTGACTTTCTTTTGAGCCATCACGATAGATCGCAATGGCTTTCAGTCCAAGTCGCCAGCCTTCGACATATGCACCGGCAATGTCTTCAGGAGTCGTTTCACGAGGCATATTCACCGTTTTTGAAATGGCACCGGAAAGAAATGGTTGGGCCGCTGCCATCATCTTGATGTGTGCCTCCCAGGCAATAGACCGTTTTCCAAGGCGAGGCTTAAAAGCACAATCAAAGACCGTTAAATGCTCATCTCGTATCTCAGGACAATCTTCGATGGTGTCATTTTTGTCGATGTAGGCAAGGATATTTTCAACCGCTGGTTCGTCATAACCAAGTTTTCTCAATGCCAAAGGTACTGTCTGATTGACAATCTTCAGCATGCCACCGCCAGCGAGTTGCTTGTATTTAACAAGAGCAATATCTGGTTCAATACCAGTGGTATCACAGTCCATCAAAAAGCTAATGGTGCCCGTTGGAGCGAGTACCGTTGCCTGAGCATTCCGATAGCCATGCTGTCGACCATCTGCGAGAACATCATCCCAAATTTGACGTGCCGCATCCCGTAAATGTGTTGGGCAGGCATCATCAATTTTTTCAACGGCGTCACGGTGCATCTGCATAACACGAAGCATTGGTTCACGATTTGCCGCAAAGCCTTCAAATGGACCAACGGCACTAGCGAGTTCGGCACTCGTGCGATTGGCTGCACCGTGAAGGATTGCCGTAAGTGCACCGCAAATGCCACGACCAGCATCTGAGTCGTAAGCCATGCCATCAGCCATCAGCAAACTTCCTAAATTGGAATAACCAAGACCAAGTGGTCGATAGAGATGACTGTTTTTGGCAATGCGTGCCGTTGGGTAGCTGGCGTGATCAACAAGAATTTCTTGTGCAATGAGAAAGACTCGACACGCTGCAGCAAATCGCTCAACATCAAATTCGCCATCAGGCTTTCGGAATTTCATGAGGTTGATACTTGCCAAGTTGCATGCAGTATCGTCAAGAAACATATACTCAGAGCAAGGATTACTCGCATTGATTCGGCCAGAATTTGGACATGTGTGCCAACGATTGATGGTCGTGTCATATTGCACACCCGGGTCGCCACATTGCCATGCACACTGCGACATACGGTCCATGATTTCATTAGCTTTATAAGTTGGGCCGGCCTTCGATGAGTCCGTAACCCAACGAGTCGTCCACGAGTCATTACGCTCGACAGCCTCCATGAATTCATCAGTTAATCGAACTGAGAGGTTCGCATTCTGGAATAAAATAGAGCTGTATGCTTCACCGTTGAAATTGGCGTCGTAACCACCTTTTTCAATGAGAACACGAGCCTTCTTTTCTTCTTTCGACTTGCACTCAATGAAATCCATGATGTCCGGGTGAAAGACTTTCAGTGACTGCATCTTTGCAGCTCGTCGTGTCTTCCCACCGCTTTTGACGACACCAGCAATCTGGTCATAGACCCGCATGAACGAAAGTGGGCCAGATGGGCTGCCACCTCCTGAGAGCTTTTCTTTTTGGCTTCGAAGGGTCGTTAGGTCGGTGCCAGTGCCAGAGCCAAATTTGAACAACATGGCCTCGCTACGAGCCAATTCCATGATGTCTTCCATATTATCTTGGACGCTTTGAATGAAGCAGGCACTCCCCTGTGGATATTCATAGGGATTATCGGGTTGCGTCACGTCCCGACTGGCCTCATCCCAACACCAATTACATTTGGATCCCTGAACACCATATTGATGAAACAGCCCGACGTTAAACCATACCGGAGAGTTGAATGCACCATGCTGATGAACACACAACCATGCCAAGTCACGATAGAAGTTTTCACCGTCCTCAGGCGTCTTGAAATACCCGTCTGCAATGCCCCAATCCGAAATGGTACGAGCAACACGATGGATAAGTTGCTTGACTGAATGTTCTCGTTCTGGAGTATGAATTTCACCGTAAAAATACTTGCTTACAACGACGTTGGTAGCCAGTTGGCTCCACGCTGCTGGAATTTCACACGCAGCCTGCTCAAAGAGAAGTTGACCATTTTCGCCCTTGATGGCTGCTGTTCGAAGTTCCCACTCTGTTGTGTCGAACGGACTCTCAACTTCAGTTGGGCAGAATGTTGACTCAATTTCGATTGCCACTCGTTCGGGGGTTGAATGCGGGCCGCCAGATTCGGAATTTTCTTGTGAATGTGAGGCAGACGAAGCGACTTGAGTGGATGAATCGAACTGAGTCATGGGCAAAACTCCTAATAATGTGATGGCCTCAAAAAGACCTAACAAAGTGTACTCGCGTATAGGTTCTCAACAACTGGTATCGACCGACATACGCGTCTGGAGTGAATCCTTCACTCCGTTAAATTCCCTAAAAACGTTACAAAGATAAAAGGCAGTTCCATCTGCGTGCTATCGCAAGATATTGTGGTGTCTACTACTTCGACCACTCGATATGGCAGGGGCGTGAATGTAGCGGCCTGACAGCCCACGTCAAGCAGAAAAAATGGAACCCTCATGAACACCCTATTTGGTGAGATTTTGAACGTCCCGAGAGGTCTTCGAGAAGGGATTTGTTCCGAACAAAAAGTAGTTCTAAAGAGGGGATCACCTGCTTTTTGCCTGATTGCGGAGAGACACCGTTCTGCAGAGATAGTATTTCCGCTTCATCTTTTTGCCAACGCCTTGAAGATGAATCAGTGATAATGCAAAAAGAGAGATGGATTCCGACAGTGAGAGGCAGTCTGATGACTCCTTGTGAGCAGCGTGAGGCAGGTCGAAAATGAGCGCAAATCAACAGCTAGCAACAATCCGTGTCCTTTGTCTTGTTGGTGATGCCTATGAAGATCTGGAACTCTGGTATCCAAAACTACGAATTGAAGAAGCGAGCGGACATGTCACACTTGCTGGCCGGCAGCAGGGGCATGAATATGCTGGGAAACATGGTTATCCGTGTGTGAGCGATGCCGCGATCGGAGACATGGAAGCGGACGATTTCCATGGAATTCTCATACCGGGGGGTTGGATGCCCGATAGCTTGCGTCGTGACCCAAAGGTGCTCCAACTTGTTCGGGACTTTGCCAACCACGGCAAGCTTGTTGCCGCTATTTGCCACGGTGGCTGGATTCCAATATCTGCCGGTGTCTACCGTGGTGTACGAGTGACAGGAAGTCCTGGTATTCAAGACGATCTCATCAATGCCGGAGCTATTTGGGAAGATACCCCAGTTGTCGTTGATCGACATTTTGTTTCCAGTCGGCGACCTAGCGATCTTCCGGCCTTCGCGTCAGCGATTCTCAGTGTGTTATCCGACACGACATGATGGTTTCAACGCGATGAGCAGACAGAGCATAAGGTGTTGGTAGATCGCAATGAAAGTGTTCCTGCAACGGTTCAACGTGATCATGTATAAAACAACTTTTCAGTGTTGTGTTGTTTTTGTTTCGATGTTCACCATCACCATGACAACTGGCTGCCAGCAGCAGTCGTCACCCTACTTTGGAACTGTCAAGCCCCGGCATGGACCAAAAGAGCTTTGGATAAACAATTCGAGTGAACCAGAGTGGCTTGATCCTGGCCGATGTTCGGATAGTACGGGTGGCGAGATCATCTGGAATACGTTTGAGGGGCTGGTCCAAGCCCATCCTGCCACCCTGAAGCCACTCCCAGCTATTGCAACGCATTGGGACGTATCAGATGACGGACGGGTGTACAGGTTTTATCTCCGCCCTTCGTTCTGGTCAGACGGTCACCCGCTCACAGCAGATGACTTTGTGTTTGCGCTTCGACGTCTTGTTGATCCACAAACAGGAAGTAAATATGCCAGCAATGGTTTTATTTTTCAGAAAGGTTTGGCAATCAGTCGAGGTGAAGCAGCAGTCAATACACTTGGTGTCCGAGCACTTGATTCACACACTTTGGAAATTGAGTTGGTTGATCCTCTGCCGTACTTTCTCAACTTCCTGAGTTTTTACTCATTCATGCCTATTCCACAGCATCTTCTTCAAAATCTCGAGAAGCGTGGTATCGACCAAGATCTGTGGACGCGGCCGGAACATGTTGTCTGCAACGGAGCGTTTCGGATGACAGACTGGCAGTTTCGTCAGCACATGACGTTTGAAAAAAATACGCAATATTGGGACGCTTCCTCTGTCAAACTTGATCGTGTACGCGTTGCCATGGTGGAAAGTTCAACGACGGCAATGAATATGTATGTCGCCGGAGAATTTGATTGGCCGGGTGGAAGTACATCACTTCCTGCAGAATTTATGGATCATCTCGAGAGGTACAAAGATTTCCACAGTCATCCCTATTTGGGCGTTTATTTTTATTGGATCAACACAACGAAACCCCCACTCGATGATCCACTGATTCGCCGAGCGTTATCTCTTGCAATTGATCGTGACTCACTTGTTAAACATGTAACACGTGGTGGACAAATTGGCTCCTCAGATCTTGTGCCTGATGGTCTTGCTGGATACGAAGGACTTCATCTTCCAGTCTATGATCCGGTTGAGGCTCGACGACTCCTTGCAGAAGCAGGGTATCCAACAGGACAGGACCTACCAGCAGTCACGCTGTCATTCAATACGTCCGAAGGACACAAACAAGTTGCTGAAGCGATTCAGGCGATGTGGCAGCAGGAACTCGGCATTACTGTGGAATTGGAAAATCAGGAATGGAAAGTTTTTCTGGCAAATGCTGAGCAAATGAATTTCCAAATTTCTCGAATGGGTTGGATTGGTGATTATGCAGATCCGTATACATTCTTGGAGCTTCTTACAAGTGACTGTGGAAACAATCACTCAAACTGGTCAAGCAAGACATACGATGCTCTGTTAGAAGAAGCAAATCGACACAATGATCCAGAGGAGCGACTTCATATTTTAAGACAAGCGGAGGCGTTTGCTCTTGAAGAACAACCTCTGATTCCTCTTTACGTGTACACACGAACACAGTTGATTAAGCCATATGTACAAGGTATCTGGGGTAATCACCAAGATCGACATCCCTGGAAGTACATGTGGATCGATGAATCATTTGAACCGGATGAGGAAAACAGTGAGCCTGTGAGCAAATCACGGAAAGACATACAGGTGCATGAATGATTCGTCTTCTTTTTCGACGATTGCTGGAACTCGTACCAACCGTATTGGTTATCGTCGTAGCATCATTTGCCCTTGTACGATTGGCTCCTGGTTCACCCTTTTCGAGTGAAAAGGAAATACCTGCAGAGATTCGTCAGAAACTTGAGGCAAAGTATGGTTTTGATAAGCCACTTCCAGAACAGTTCATTCGTTACCTTGGTAATCTGCTGCAAGGAGATCTTGGACTTTCAACAAAGTATCCACAGCGGACAGTCAATGAAATCATTGCAAATGGTTTTCCAGTCACCCTTACGTTAGCTGCCGTCGCGCTGCTCTGGTCATTACTTGTAGGCATTACGGCAGGAATCATTGGAGCCATTCGACAAAATACAGTATGGGATCATGCTGCAATGACCGCCGCTCTGATTGGTATCAGTGTGCCAAGCTTTGTCCTTGGCCCCTTGCTTGTGTTGGTGGTATCTCTCCGGTTGCATCTGCTGCCACCAGCGGGTTGGGGTGATTGGCACCATGTCGTGCTACCAGGCCTTACACTTGGAACGATTTATGCAGCTTCGATAGCACGACTCACCCGTGGTGGAATGCTTGAGGTTATTCGTAGCGACTTTATTCGCACGGCACGCGCGAAAGGTCTTTCTGAAAGACTTATTGTTTTGCGGCACATGCTTCGTGGCGCTTTGTTACCGGTTGTAAGTTATCTCGGGCCCGCTGTTGCCAGCATGCTCACCGGAAGTGTTGTGGTTGAAAAAATATTCAATGTTCCAGGAATTGGACCATACTTTGTCGATGCAGCCTTTAATCGGGATTACTTTCTTGTTATGGGCATCGTCTTACTCTATGCATTTTTTCTCCTTTTCATGAATCTTATCGTGGATATTTTATATGGATTTCTCGATCCACGGATTGATGTTTCATGAAGAGTATTCAACAGGAAACTGTGGCCGGAACAAAATCGGATGAGACTGATCTCATTGACGGTACGTCACTTTGGCACGATGCCTGGAAACGGCTTCAAAAAAATAATATGGCATTATCCAGTGGTGCCGTTATGGTTTGCTTAGGTGCTGCATGCCTTTGTGGTCCAGCAATTCTTGGGATTATCTGGGGCTACGATGCACACACCCAGAATCTTGCATATGGCCCGCAACCTCCCTCACTTCAGCATCCATTTGGTACAGACTTCTATGGTCGCGACCTCCTGGTTCGTGTGCTTACTGGTGCTCGTGTGAGCCTTTCTGTTGGTGTGCTTGCGGCGCTGGTTGCTGCATCAATTGGCACAATCTATGGCGCTGTATCAAGCTATAACGGTGGGCTTGTTGATAGTTTCATGATGCGGATAGTCGATATTCTCTATGCATTACCATATATGTTTCTTGTGATTATTCTTGTCACAATTCTTGGAAAAAGTCTGTTACTCCTTTTCCTTGCCCTTGGAGCTGTCGGTTGGTTGCTGACAGCGCGTGTTGTGCGAGGACAAGTGATGAGTCTCAAAGAACAGGATTTCATTCTGGCAGCTCGGAGTCTTGGAACAACAAGCCGGGGTATTATTTTTCGCCACTTAATTCCAAATACACTTGGTCCAGTCATTGTGACATTTACACTCACCGTCCCGTCGATGATTTTGCAGGAGGCATTCCTTTCTTTTCTTGGTCTTGGTGTACAGCCACCTCAACCAAGCCTTGGAAGCCTCATTAATGATGGGGCAAATCAGATGCTGGTATTTTGGTGGACACTGGTTTTCCCAGGTGGCATCATGGCCATCATGCTCTTTGCACTCAATTTTCTCGGTGACGGTATCCGTGATGCATTAGATCCACGGATGAAGATATGAACAGGAAGGCTCTGCACAAGTAGAAGCGACACAATCACATCACTTCTTCTTGGCCTTTGATTTCTTCTTGGATCGAAATTTCTCCCAAGAAATTACCTGTGCTCGGGCAGCATAGGCATTCCATGCCTCAGCCATCTTCTTGGCACGGTCGATTTGTTTGTTGGAAAGATCATGCTGTTCGGAACGATCACTGGAAATATCATAGAGTTCCCATGGCTGATTAAATCCGGCAACTAATTTCCAGTTTCCATCTCGAATTGCTCGGTTGCCTTCATGTTCCCAATAGAGCTCGCGCTTAGGCAAGAATTTTTTCTGAAAGAGTGGTTGCAAGCTCATTCCTTCAAGAGGAGTCTTATTTTTTGGATAGTCTGCATCAGCAATATCGACGGCGGTGGCCATAATATCAATAAGATGACTCGGTGTTTTTTCCATTCGACCAGGATCAACAATACCGCGTGGCCAGTGAACAATCAGAGGTGTCGCTATACCACCTTCGTGGACCCAGTGTTTATATTTTCGAAAGGGTGTATTGGAAACAGTCGCCCAGGCCTGACCATACCCAATGTAGGTATCAGCGGGACCTGCGAAGACACCTTTGCCTTGTCGAACGGGATACCCGTCACGGGTCTGTTTTGGGATCATGTCCATTTGTAGAGTGTCAGGCTTCATGGGCTGGAAAGAGGGTGTCGACGCTCTTGGTTCTCCAACATTTCGTCGCCCCATCCCCTCTGCACAGCCACCATTATCTTGCATGTAGCAAACCAGCGTATTGTTGAATTGATTAGTAGCTTCAAGGGCTTGTACGATTTTTCCGATGCCTTGATCCATTGAGTCAACCATGGCGGCATAGACCTCCATATTCCTTTCATCCCATGGCCAGTACTCACCGTGCTCACCCCATTGCTCCTCGAGGGGCCAGAGTGTTGTGGAATCCTCCGTCACAAGACCGTGCTGGAGCATCTTCTGATAACGATTTGCTCGAACCGTTGAGTAACCTTCTTTGTAACGACCTTTATATTTTGCAAGATCATTTTCTTTTGCATGCATCGGCCAGTGAGCCGCAGTAAAAGCGACATACATAAAGAAAGGTTTTGTCGTATCGTGTTCATGAATGAAACGGACGGCATGATCGGCGATTGCATCTGTGTAATAGTAGGAATCTGGTTTATAGGAGGGGTCAGCGTAGGGTGAAATGAAGCCGTTATCTCTGACCAGAGTATTGGGATCAAAGAAACTTCCGGCACCGTGAATCGTCCCGTAGAACCGGTCAAATCCCCGCTGGATTGGCCAGTTCTTTTTGTCCCCATCTTTTTTGGGTGAGAGTCCGTGTGTGATGTGCCATTTACCAGCCATGTAATTCTGATAACCGGCGGGCCGAAGGGCCTCAGCAATTGTGTAGCAGTTGTCACCAAATTCCCCACGATAGCCAGGGAATCCCCTGTCATCCATCATATGACCGATACCAGCCTGGTGAGGATACAGACCAGACAGCAAGCTTGCTCGTGTTGGGCAGCAGCGACCAGTGTTATAGAACTGTGTGAATCGAATACCATCGCGTGCAAGTTGATCTAAGGTGGGAGTTTCAATCTCACCGCCGTAACATCCGATGTCGGAATATCCCATGTCGTCAGAAAGAATCACAAGGATATTAGGCTGACTGTCAGCACGTACAGAATGAGCAAGGCAGCCCACGAAGAGACCTATCACCAGGCATACACTGACTCGAAGAAAAGCACCCGTGCAGGAGTTGGAAAGTCTGCTCTGACACATTTGGGAAGTTGCTCGGTTATACGTAGTCATCATTTCAAACCTCACACGAAGAAATAGTAAGAGTGTTTAGTGCTTCTGAATAAAAGCTTTTTCGGTGGCGACTGGATCACTGTCCTCCCAGCGTTCGAGCCAATTCCGGAGTGCTATTTGAAGCTTTTGAAAGGTTTGTTTCTCGCCGGGGGACTCTGCAAGATTCTGAAGCTCGTGAGGATCAGCTTTTCGATCATAAAGAGCCCATTCGGGTCGATGATGAAGACGATAGACCAGAGCCTTGTTACGAGCATCTGGTTCTTTGCGTGACTTTTGTACCCACGAGGCAGCGACATCAGGGTATGTGTCAGTCTCTTCATCGGCAATCCACTGAAGAGCCTGTGTCAATGTCACGTTGGATGTGATGTTCTGATACTGCGGTGACCAGATCAGGGTATATCTGTCATCCCGAATCGAACGAATTGGAAAGTTTCTCTTTTTATTATCAAGAATATTGCAATTTGTGAACGCACCAAAGGCATATTGATGGACCTCGGTGTTACCACCAGTCCAATTCATCCACTGGCTTATTCCATCGAATGTCCACTCATCTGCGTCACCACCGGCTGCCTCAAGAAGAGTCGGGGCAATATCAGCGATCCACGTCATGTTGTTTTTTTGTGTTCCGGC
>WLWF01003201.1_pt1 | contig 10946 bp, 10 predicted proteins | sample 6718331 | NCBI WGS metagenome assembly WLWF01 (sample SAMN12718692, study PRJNA515312) | sponge metagenome | isolation source: marine sponge | host: Mycale hentscheli | place: New Zealand: South Island, Marlborough, Capsize Point | collected 2003-05-01
GCGTCCCCTGTACGAATCCGGCCAGTCACTCAAACGGATGGATCCGAGCCGATCCGAGCCGATCCGAGCCGATCCGAGCCGATCCGAGCCGATGGAGGTTCGGGTGGCTCCCTCGATGGGTCGACACGAGGTACCTGCAGGCGCCGTGGTCATCATCCTCCGGATGGATTTGTCCAGGAATACCCGCGTCCCTGTCACACAAGTGGCGTATCATCTTCGCGTGCCCGTGGAGGAATGCCCCGGGTGGGGACTCGCGTCGGGGGTGAGGGCGATTTACCACGTCATTCTGATTCGCTCCCATTCGCGCATTCCCCTCGAAGCACGGCCGTGGAGCCTGTCAATAATTGAATATGTATCATACTTCCGAGAAGGCCCTCGACCAGTCGCCCCGGCCCCGGCGCCGGGGCAGGACCTGCTCGACGATCCTCTTGGCGGGAATCGTCTCCATCACGGTCGTCGTCCTCGTTTTGCTGGGCGTGGCCGGCGGCGGGCTGTTTCAAGCAAATCAGACGTTAAAAAATTTGTATAGGAGAACTTCCCGGGAGTGTCACCCCCAGATGCTCGACCAGTTCTGGAGACTGGAAATCGACGAGCTCAAGGACCTCTGCGACCAGTTCGAGGACCTGTACGGCTTGACTTCGGCGCTGGCCGGCCCATCCCCGTACCAATGCAATTACACCTACGGCGAGGACTATTCGCCGATTCCGCAGTTCCGGGTACTGGGCGAGCGCCATTCTGGGACGAACGGTGCGTCCACACGGGCCTCCACAGACGCCTGACACGCCCGTCTGAACATCATCGCCGCCACCACCCGCCCCGCTGCCGCAACGTCCCCTCCTCACGCTCGCGCATTCATGACCCGCTTGCAGCCATCATGAATCTCATGTATGCCAACTTCTATGGCACCCTGGACAAGGAAACGGTCAAGAAGGGTGCCGGCTTCACACATGGTCCATACAAGCTCTGGGTCCCTCCCATCGATATAGGCATCACTGAGCATAAGCACGACGAGCAAACCGCGTACCCGGGCCCGGTTGAGGATGTGCCATTCATCGGCCTCACGGTCGTGGCCGTGCGAGATCCGTACGCTTGGGTTGGCAGCATGTCCCATAACATCTATGGTGGCCAGGGGCGAAACAAGTTCGTGAGGAGAGAGGGAGAGCCCTACAGTGGAGCCATTGAGAGATTCTTGAGCACGTCGTGGGCTGGCGGTGACCACGTCTACGACACAACATACGCAGACATCTTCGAGATGCGCTATCGCAAGGTTTGCAACCACGTCGCCAGCGCCCTCAAGTACAGTCAGCACGTAATGTACCTCCGCCACGAGGACGATGTGATGGAGACGAGCAAACTGAGCATTCTTCAGGCTGTGTCGAGGCTGGGATGGCCTCTGAATGCCGGGAACGTGAAGAACGGTGTGAACCTGCTGCTCGGCAAGTACTTCGGATGGAGCAGTAAGAGCACCACGTGGGGCTCGGAAGAGCAGCAGCTTTCCGAGCAGGATGATCTGGTGGATGCCGTGAATCGTCATGCGAATTGGGCCTTTGAGCGAGTCCTGGGCTACCTGCCAAAGACGCCGGTCCGACCTGCGGCCGAGCAACCGATGCCTGCGGGAACGAACGCTGAAGACCCTGTATACGAGCGCAGCGACGACAGTGGCAGCGATCCATCCCTGCCCCCCGCTGACGCTGCGTGAACGGGCGGTGACCACGCGGTGACGAAATGACAACCGCGTTCTCCCGGTGCGGGGATCCCGACAATGTGTGTGGGTGTTCGGACCCGAACCGGACGACCACGGGGCCGTCTGGATCAAGAACGTCGTCTACAGGGAGGTGCCCATTGATGATAGGTGACCCGTGTACACGTAATAACCAACGTAATAACCAACGTAATAACCAACGTAATAACCGACGTTTACACGACCAGCAGACCGCTGGTTGGCCCAAAATCCGAAAGTAACGGTGCAGATCCTTTTCACGTTTAACGTTCACACCCGCATGCGTTTTGGGTAGCCTTCGTTAGCCGGTGTCACACCGGGGCGGCTGATCCGCCTCGGAACTCCGCTGAGCGTCCCTGGACGTTGCGCGATGCAACCGTCGGATCAACCGAGGCGGTCCGCCGCGGAGAACGCCAACGTTCCTCCGAAGGATGCTCAACCCACGTGGCCTGTACTGGACCCTGTTGGTGGAGCGTCACGACATGATTCGCAATTTGGCCAGCAGCCAGCAGCCAGCAGCCGCCACCCAGATGCGTCTTCCTCGCGTCCAACACCGCAATCTTCCGGAAGCCGACCACCCCCCTTCCTGAGCATTGGGCCCAGACCGACAAGCTCGTTCGGAGCCTGGGGTCGGAGAGTACCCAGCATTGGACGCTCGGCGTCGTCAACCTCGTCACCAAGAGGTGGACCCCGACAAGCTGTTCGTCTACGGCAACCTCGACGCCAACGGCGAACGATGGGTCGCTCATCCCGTGTACAGAGAGATTCTACCCAAGTATACATGCGTTGTTGCGTGTAAAATTAAAAAATCAAGACTCCATCAGGGCTACTCCGCGCAGAGTTTGGAGGGCGCGGCCCCATGCATGGGGCCAAAAGGGCCCGTTCAATGGCAAAGCCATTGAACGGTTATCGCCCACTTCTAGTCTTCGTTTTCATCCATTCATTCAATAATCGTGTCACTGATTTGAATAACAGTCGAACACTATGCGAAAGGGGGCGACGAATTCGCGAGACTGCCAGGTCGAAGGCACGCTTGGCCCTTGATTCGGTGACGACGGTTTTCAGCGCCGAGGACGCGGCTCGACTGCCCCCTCCGTGCGAAGTCGGCCCCGACTAGAAACCCTACCATCTGCCACGGGTAATTTCACCTGACGTCGTTATACGTCGTGTAACACACGTCGTTGAATCTCCCCACGAGATAAAGAACAACAAGGTTGTGAAGTATGCGCCACCATGTTCTTTGCAGTGCTCTTGAGAGCGCTCGTTCTCGTTGTCACCGCGACTCCTATTTTCACCCTCTCTCCACGCGTAACCACTCCCGACTCGTTCGAATACGTCTTCAAAGATGACTCTTTGAAGCTGATCAAGGTCGACGACGGGCCCGTGCGCGAGCTGAAGGACATTTCCACCGGCGTCTACTCGCTCAAGCTGGCTGGGACGCGATACGGCTGCGGTCCCAAGGTGGGCGCGGAGGGTACGTCTCGTTGATTGTCGTGGTCTCGTTGGTTGTCGTTGTTCCGTCGTTTATGGTTGAATTACACGTTGCATGTGATGTATGTTCTCTCTGCAGAGTACCTGGGATTCAACAATCGCACGTGCACCTCGTCGTTGGTGCCAACCAAGACGGCGGGGCCAGTGATGCGTGGGCCGAGCTCGTCCATGATGTGGCGCGAGTGGATGGTCACCGTCAAGAACAAGGGCGACGACCGCGTGGACGTGTCTCTGCAGTCGTTTGTCCATCCGGCGCGCAAGGACCAGGGCAAGTGCCTCGGCTATGTGAGCAACTACTACGGCAACCCCAAGTTCAAGGGGTCCTGTTTGATTCCGCCGTACGGAAACGGCTTGTTCCTGAACGGAACGGAAGACACGGCCAGCAAAGCATCCAACAGCCCGCAAGTGCTGTCAATGAAGGCCGCTGGCGAAGGGGAGTTTGAAATCACGGCAGCAAACAAGCCAGACGAGTGCACAAGGGCCCTTGCCGTCGAAGACTGCGACAATCGTGCTGTCCTCGTGGAAGATCCTGTCAAGTATTTTACGGACAGCAGGAAGTACACGACGTGGGTTTTGACGAAGAGATACGACGTGGTCGCGTCCGGGGCATCGGCGCCGGCTCCTGCCCCGTCCCCCACTCCTGCGGCCGTGGCACCGTCGCCAGGCCCGCCCCCACCACCAGCCCCGATTCCGGGCCCTCGCATTGAGCCGTATCAGGATGGTCAGACAGTCGTCACGTGGGGGTACATCGAACTGGTAGTCGACAGTTTCGGAGGGAACAATCGGTGTTCCGTGACGACCGTTGTGATCACAGTCACCAATCAGGCCTCTACTCCAGCAACCTATGAGATACCAGCATCCAGGCCAGGGTTGAGTTCTGTAGGGTTACCAATACCTGTACAGGTCGGGGAAAACTCAATCTCTGCTGTGGGGATGTGCAGAAACGGTGAATCAACGGAGAGATCACAGGCGCTTTCTGTTTCATACTATCCAGTATCATCACCACCACCACCCGGCGTGACGTGGACGATCCGGTCGAGTGCTGCCGATAATGATTGGACATCCGTGACGTGGGGGGGTCCCGCTGGATCGGAGACGTTTGTTGCCGTTGCTGACAGTGGCACTGGCAACAGGGTGATGACGAGTCCGGACGGCGTGACGTGGACGAGCCGGTCGAGTGCTGCCGATAATCCTTGGCAGTCCGTGACGTGGGGGGGTCCCGCTGGATCGGAGACGTTTGTTGCCGTTGCTTACAGTGGCACTGGCAACAGGGTGATGACGAGTCTGGACGGCGTGACGTGGACGCTCCGGTCGACTCCTGCCGATAATCTTTGGTTTTCCGTGACGTGGGGGGGTCCCGCTGGATTGTTTGTTGCCGTTGCTTGGGGTGGCACTGGCAACAGGGTGATGACGAGTCCGGACGGCGTGACGTGGACGAGCCGGTCGACTCCTGTCGATAATGATTGGTTATCCGTGACGTGGGGGGGTCCCGCTGGATCGGAGACGTTTGTTGCCGTTGCTTACAGTGGCACTGGCAACAGGGTGATGACGAGTCCATGAATGTTACGACAGTCTACCAATTGGTATCTTTGTAATCGATCCAGTCATCCGTATTGCGTGCTGACGACCCGTTCACGGCGCGGCCGCTTGCGGAACGTCGCTCTCGGGCTGAACATCACGTCAAACGGGCCCGGAACGAACCGAAACATTCCGAATCCCAGCCACGCGCCCGTCACATCCCCGTCGGGCCGCCCGCCAGGATGCGTACTCGCAGTCCTCACGAGAGACGCGCGAACACGCGGTATGCGGGCGAGGAGTGGGCCCAAGACGTCGAGATGAACGATGCTGACGTGGATCGAATGGAAGACGATCGGTGCGTTCCCGACGAGAACAGCGACCCGAACGTCGTTCCTCCCGTCGTCACGCCCGATGGACACGTCGATACGCGACGGCGGCGCGTTTACAGCAGGAAAACGCGCCCTTACAGCAAGGAAACGCACCCTCGCGTGGCCGACCCGGCCCCGCCTGCAGACCGGTCCGGCGAGTACCTGGAGTACCTGGACGTCGGCGACAGGACGACGTCGTGTTCCTTCTGCGACGCCCCGCTGTGGGAGCTCGAGGTGCAGGTCGCCACGGATGAGAGCTGTGACTGGTCAAGGTCAGGTGGGGCTTCGACGGGCCAGCGACGGCAGCGGTGGTCACTGGGGATGCCGTAACCGGGTGGAACGTGATCTGCCCCATGTCGCCGTGCTTCACGAACAACACGTGCTCGACCTCGGACCAGTTCGTTCCTTTCTTCCTGGGAATATGCACCGTACCGTTCAGGCAGACAGTCAGCTTCATCGGCGCACCGTTGACACGCTCAACGAGCACACCGAACTCAGTCAGCTTGGTCTCGGAGCCACACAGATCCTTGCTGATGGTGGTCTTCCTCGTCCGACGACTCGTAACCTCCGAGGTCCACGTAACCTTGCCCTTGAACAGCTGCCTCATCGCATCCAGCGACGGACCACTGCTCTGGAGAGGACAGGTCCGGCAACTTCACCTTCTCTCCTCTTTCCTCCCCTCTTTCTTCTTCTCATTCTTCTCATTCTTCTCTTCACATACATATCTAGAAACGAGAACGTAGTTGCGAAGAACACTCGTGCGGCGAGGCGCTCGCTGCCGCGAAGCATGGGGACGAGCACGCCGGCGGGCGGCCGCTCCTGCGAGGGGGAACCGCCCCGATTCGCGAATAATCGTGTCTCTTACGTCCAGACAATCAAAACTGGCGTGTCATCTACCATATTGGGGAATAAGAGGTACGTCACACGCACATTTCACGTTTGTTCCTGCATGCCTCGAGGCTCACGTGCGTCTTCGCTGCCAGGCCGGATGACATATCGGATGAGGACGCAAAGCGATTTAGGAAACACTTCGCTGACGAGCCCTGCGAGACATACGCGTTTCAGAAGGGGATGGGCGGCGAACTCGTTCGCCACTTTTTCAGGGGGTCCCTCGAGGACATGGGCGTGACTGACGACGTCAAGAAGTACGAACAGTTCGCCACGTCCATGAAACGCTTCGTCCGTCGGATCATCAGCGTGCTCAAGCCACCCAGTTGGAAGGTACAGGAACACAAACCCAGGCAACCCAACGAGAAGATAGAGGCGTATCGTGAGAAACTTGAGGAGGAACCTTTGGCTTGCGGGGGTACCGTCATTCAGAAGATGAGAGAGTTCATCCGAGACATTGAACCGCCTAACAATGACGAAGGAGAGAAAGAGAAACGATACTACTCCACGATGTGGGGTTTGATGCTGGATAAAGTCGCCTCCGAGATAACCAGCAGCACGCTGACCTCCGTCGTATTCAACCTGAGGTCGAGGGTTGAGATCTACTTCAGGACGCTGTCATCCGACGACGATATGGTCAAGTACGCGGTGTGGCTCACGTTTGGGGGCCGTACGCGTCCGAAGGTGGTCGAGGTACGGTTTTGAAAGGTGGATGGATGGTTTTGTCCATCGCCATGGACAAAATCGTTCGATGTTTCGAACAAATGGAAAAGCATCCGACGTGTCTCTGTCCGTATCTGCTCACTACCCTTTGGCGATTCACACTCGCGCAGGTGGAGGAGAAGCTGCTCGAGTGCGCCAGGAAGATTCATAATGCTGTCGCTGGTGGGGATCCCTACCTTGACTTGCGGTACGTGTACGAAAGGTTTCTTCGGGTGGCGAACGGAAAAGGCCGGGATCAACGCCTCAGAGCATTGATGGCAGTCGCATTCGAGAACGTGAGGGGAGAAGGTGTCGACTTGGGAGGCATCGAGTTTACCGGTGATGGGCAGAAGGAAAACTGCCAGGTAGAGGTCGAGAAGGCCAGATCCATGCTGGCCGAGGCATACCCTGAAGGCGGATATCCTAGGTGGCAGGAGCAGTATAAGATGGCCGACATTCGCCGCGAGCTCGATGTGGCTTCCCTGAAAAAGGTTCCCTGGCAGGCGTTCGAGCTGACGGTGTCGATGTTGGGAGAGGTGGAACGTCACAATACCGTTGCGATCCAGCGCCGAGAGGCCCGGAAGGCATTGAGTGTGGCGTATAGCCCGCTGCAGAACCGGCGCCGCACGCGCAGCTGTTCCGGCAGTGTGCCAGAGACCTTCGAAGAGTATGTCCAGCAGGAAAACGGAGACCTGATGGAGGACCCGATCAAGGATACGCAACTGAAGACCTGGAACGTCGTTGCTGTCGGGAAGCCCGGGGAGCATCTGTCGGCCCCGGTAGATATCGGAATGTTCTTCGAGGTGCTGCGTCACATGGACCGACACAGGGACATCAAGGACGATGGGAAGAGACTGACCCTGGACAAGTTCAAGCGCCAAGCGACGGAACACGCGGCCAAGTGGATAAGGCCGGGGGCTCGACGGGAGGGGGGTGCGGTGCGCAAAGGTCGGGAGCAAGACCTGGCGTGGAGGGTGAACATGGCGAGCATCTCGACCACGACGAGGAGGGCAAATGGAGGGAACAAGCTGCCCGACAAGAAATCGAGGGCTGCCATGAACAAGGTGCAGAGGAAGAAGGAGTCTAAGAACCTCCTCTGGTCGCGTAGGAGCGGCTTGTCCCCCGATGACTTCTTCGTACGGGGCGAGGATGAACGTATGGCCGCAATCGAGGAATTGCCAGAGGTTCTCAGGTACGGGCAGCGATTCAGCCCGACTCGTGATGAGCTCCAGCAGGTTAAGTATCGTATATTTGCGAACGACCCTGGGCAAAACAACGTCGCGTGCTGCAAGGATCTCATCTCGGGGGAGCAATTCATTCTCACCAGAGATGATGTGCTCGAGAAAAGCGGGATCAACCATCGATGCGCGGAGACGAACAAGCTGCGGAACAGAGTTGGTATGGAACCTTTGGCCGAGTACGAGAAGAAGCTCGCGGATCACTCCTCGAAGACGGTCGACGCCACGAAGTCTATGAAGCGAGTCCAGTTGGTGGCAGAGAACGCTGGCATGCTTCGGGAGTTGAAGTACGGCATCTTGGGCAAGAAGCAGGCTCGCCTGGGATTCGACGTGCACTGTCGCTCGTTGAAAGTGTATGACAAGTTCTGGGCGAGTCTGTGGAAGACGAAATTGGAGGACGGAGAGGAGCGCAAGCCTCCGGTGGTCATGTTCGAGAGCGCCAAATTTCCGTCGGGCGGCAGAGGCCGGCGCATGGTGGGGGTCAAGAAGTCTGCGAGGACGTGTGTGAGGATGCACCATACGTTTCCCGTGGCCCACTGGCACACGACGGCGTCGTGCACATGCGGACACGTCCTAGAGGACGTGACGTACGTTGCCCGCCCGGCGACAAGGGACGAGAAGCGGGTGAAGAAGTTGAGGAAGAGGAAGAAACGCTTGGAGAAGAGCGTTAAGAAGTTGGACAAGAACAAGAAGAAGTCGAAAGGGAAGAAAGCGAAGAGAGATTTGGAGTCAGCGACAGAACGCCTGACGCGTGCCGAAAAGAAGGTCGAGGAGGATGCCCAATCGAAGGAGGAAAAGACGCGTACCAGTAGAGACGTGAAGTGTTGCAAAGGAACCTGTCGCGTTAATGGTACCAGTCTGAAGAATAGGGATGTCCATGCCGCGTATGAAAACATTGGCTTGCGCGGCGTGATCAGGTGGGTCTTCGCCTTGCCATGCCCCGGTCGTTTCCACCCCAACGAAGTGATCCGAGGAGAGTCGCAAGTGTCGATTCCGGCGTTCGACAAACTGGACATCATGAAGACGACGATCGAAAAAGTGGAGTGTTGTGCGATGGCGGTGGGGGAGGGGAAAGCCACGTGGTTGGTCCAGGCTTGGGAGCTCGAGGCAGAGGCAGACGCCGCCTTCAAGTCGCTGAAGGATAACGTGGACGACCTGCGGGCGGCGCATTACGACGTCGTACACAAGGCGTACAACACTCCCGACGGTATGTCCACACAAGAAAAGAGGGGCAAGGTGTACAAAGAGGCAGGAGAGGCTGCCGAGGTGCATATGCCAAATGTCCGGCTGCAGGCGTCAAGAATCAGCGAGTGTTTGGACGGCGTGCGTGGCATCCTCAGCCGCATCCTGGAGGAGAATCCCAATTTATCGAGGCCGTTTCCCGCCCGACGGGCGGCCGGCGACTCGGAGAAGACTGCCACGTGCATGGAGGCCCTGCTTTCTGTAGAGGAGGAGCTGCACAAGGCATCTGGGTCCCAACACGAGCATCCAAGCATCACCGAGGCGAAGGGCATCTTGGCCAATGCAAAGGTCAACCATGAAACAGCCACTGCAGCCGCAGAATGGGCGGAGGAGTGCAGGGGACGTGTCAAGGGGAGATTCGAGGAGAGATGGGAGAGAGTCAAGGCGTCCACGACGGGCGCCCCGACCAGAGTCACCCGCAGCGTTCTTGCGGCGCAGCAAGTTGCGCTCACCAATGCGCGCACCAATGAGCTCACCCAAATCGAGGGCGACAACGATTGGAAAACGCTCTGCGTGCAGACGAGATGTGCCGACAAAGCTGCGAAGGAGACGAGGGCCAAGCTCCGGGAGTTCGCTACGTTGCTCGGTCGCTGGAAGGGTGCTCCGACGACGTCGGAGAAGAAATCCAAACGGAGGTACAGGACGGGGCTGAACATGTTCCGGTGGAATGGGGCATCGAGTTTGGTGGGGGGCGAGGGTGCCGCGGGTCAGGACGTGCGTGGAACTTCGAGTCGACCGGCGGCCGGGTCGTCAGCGGCGGCCGGGTCGTCAGCGGCGCCTCGATCAAGAAGGACCAAGCGACAGGCAACGAGCCAACGCCCCCCAGACAAGGACGTTGGACGTACCAGCAAAGCATCCCGATCCACGCGGCTTTCTGAAACGTCTGGCACCTCGACTTCGAAACGCCCGGGTGCCTCCCCCAGCAATGGCACCCGAGGCAAGCGGCCGAGGAAGCAGGCGACACCCGTTCAGGCGCCGGAGTGATAGCCTGGCAGAAGCATACTACATTTACCATGGAGGGATACGATCCTTGAATCTGTATCCCTCGAAGACTACCATGTTGATAATATTTCAAACTTGTCACTTCCACATCTCGAGGTGGTTGCTCGCAGCAAGGACGCCCCTCAACTTGTCCAGGTCATCCGGGGTCAGGCTGTGGTCAATCTTGGCGAGCTCGCGGTAGAACGGGTCGTCGGAGAAGGAGTACGACATCAGGCTCGCGTGGTCCATCGGGTTTCGTTCGGACGCGGCGACGGACGCGACGGGTGATGCGACGGGTGATGCGACGGGTGACGTGACTGCGTGCTCCGTAGCCAGCACCTTGGCGGCGGCCGTTACGATGCTGTCCCGTTTTGCCGCATCAAAGTTTGATGCGTTCAAAGAGTCTTGGAGCTGCGGCAGGAAGGAACGGCGGACCCCCTTGGGCATTGCCTGGAAGTGGGCGCTCTCTGCGACGTTCCGTTCCGCAATCTTCTTCAAGTTGGCCTGTTCGCGAAGCCTCTGCGCCTTGGTCATCCTGATGGGAGATGTCTGAGCTGAAGATCGGCCAGAATGCGTCGTACCGGCCCGTTGCCTGACCGGGCTCTGCGAGCGGCTCCTCGCCATGGCGCTGGTCGGCAGAGGAATCCTTGTACCAGCCGCCTCCTGCTGCTTCAAGAGCCGATTGCTGTACGTGGCCCCTCGCCTTGCCTCCGTACAACCGGTATCCCCAATATCCCCAATATCACGGATATCACGGGTATCACCGATCGTTGGGATGGTCATCATCCCCTCATCAAT
>WLWF01003204.1_pt1 | contig 10941 bp, 4 predicted proteins | sample 6718331 | NCBI WGS metagenome assembly WLWF01 (sample SAMN12718692, study PRJNA515312) | sponge metagenome | isolation source: marine sponge | host: Mycale hentscheli | place: New Zealand: South Island, Marlborough, Capsize Point | collected 2003-05-01
TTCAATCTCTTGGGCTAGCTCTCCAGACCTGTCTTTATTATTGTAACCTTGGTTATTATATCTTTTAAAATGATCAGCTATTTCTTTACCTCTCTCACCTAAAGCCTCGTCAACTCTATTGTAATCAACATCTTTTAATATATTTTCTTTTTCAGATTTTATAGATTTTAGTTTTTGATCAAAGTCTTCAGCTTTATTTTTCTTACCTTCTTTTATTAAGTTATCTCTATAGATCTGTATTTTTTCATTTTTAGTTGTTTCAGAATCTGTTGGCTTAACACCAGCTTCAGCTAATATACTATTTTCTACAGAATTAAATGCTAGTAATTTCTTTTGGTTTTCAGAACCTAAAGCTATCATTTCAACTTCTAAACCATTAGTAAGAGCACTTAAGTCTTTTAATTTTTGAGACATAGAAGCTGTTAATATTTCTTTTATTTCAGGGTCTTGTTCAGTTTTTATAGCTAGGCTAAATCCTTCTATCTCTTTATTTATTTCATCAATATTTTCTTTTAGTTTTTTACCAGCAGTATTATTAGCCATTGCTGAATAAGCAACACCTGGACCACTCATAGCTCCTGACATGACTATAGCCGCGACAGCGGTGTCATCCCATTGGCTAAAGTCCATATCTCTACCAAGTATCAAACCTTCACTAACTATTTGATCACCAAAAAATATACCTTCTTCTTCTAGTACTTCTGCTCCAACTCTTTTGCCAAATTCTTTACCTGCGTATCCAAACTGAGCTAACCTTGAACTGTATGCATAATCAGCTAATGTTCTAGTTCCTTTAGAAAAATCTTTAATAGCTTTCAAAGAGTTAGGCGCTGTACCTAAGAAAGAAGTAAACGTACCTTCTATTATACCAGTAGCTATAGATGCACCAATTATTTGATCATCAGTTAAATCATTCATCGCTATAACTTTGTTAACTTCTAACATTGAATTATTATACTTTTTGTCATCTATAAAGCCTAAGTCATAAGCGTCTTGTATTTGTTTTCTTTGATTCTTAGCAGTTTCAACTAACTCCGTGCCTAGTTCTAACCTTCTAAATTTATCAGCACCAGAGGATACTCCAAATTGAGAACCTACAGCTATTTGAGTTGCTATTTTAGATAAACCTAAAGCGTTTCCAGCTCCAGCAGTTCCAATAGCCAATATCATATTAGGAGCTTGTTGAGCGCCTGTTCTTAATAAAAATCTTCCTCCTTGATCTTGCTCTAAAGCTTGATCGTAAGTTAAAGGTGTTTCAAACGTTTTTTCTTTAGCGTCTAGCTTTCTTTGCTGCTCAATAGCCCAATCAGAGTTTATCAATGTAGGAACCGCTAAAAGTAATTGAGCTGTAGCATCGTTAAAATCTTTTTTAATTATATCACCTAATCCATATTCTTTAAAAGCTACATTGAATAGTTCAGCTTGTGATATTTTTTCTCCACGTTTTTTTTCTTCAAAAGTTTTAATACTAGCAAGTAATCTTTCAGCTTCTAATTCTAAATCTTTTTGGTTATTCTTTACATTTTCATTCAGCAGAGCTAAAGACGCATTAGCTTCTTTGAGTTTAATGCTTTCTTCTTTTGTTAACTTTCTTTTTGGAGGAACTATGCTAGTATAAGTAAACTCGTCCATAAAAGTGTTTGCTACTAGCGTGGATTCAGATGGAGCTATTGAAAGCGCTTTGTCTAGTTGAGATTTAACATCTCTTTTAGCTAAAACATCTATTTGATTAGATATATTTTCCTTGTATTTTTTAATATTTTCTTTATACTGTTTTTCCTCTGCTTCACCAAAAGAATAAGAAAGTTTTAATAAATCTTGATTACCAGACTCTTTAGTTAATGTCTCGTATATAGTAGTCATTTTATTATCAAGCTTGTTTTTCTTAAAGCTGTTTAGTCCATCCTCGTAAATCTGCTCTATAAATCCTTTTTTGCTACTAGGATCAGACATTGATTTGTCTAGATTATAAAGTTTAACACCTATTTCTTGAGGCAGACCAGTTAAATCTTTTACTTTTTCTATATATTCTTCGTCAGTTAGTTTTTTTGGCACTTGTCTAGTGCTAAAGCCGTCGATGTCTCTAGAAGTTATAGTTTCCGTTGGTCTTCTAGAGTCAAAGTTATTTATATAGTTTTTTACTATTTCCGCTTCTTCTTTAGTAAACCCACTGTTTTTATTAGACAACACTTGAAAAATTCTTTCTCCAAACTCTTTACCTTCAGCAAACTCTCTATTTACTTCTATATTGTTTAATTTAGCTTTCTCTATTTCTTTTCTATCTTCTCTTAATTCTGCATAGTTAATTCTTGCTTTTACAGAATTGTCATTTATTATACTTATATCTTGATCATCTAGGTTTTTATTAAAATAAGCAGATAAATCGTTTTGATTTTCATAAGAACCTACTAAATCCTTACCTTTATAAACTTGGTATATTGGAGTTCCTTTAAAACCTAAAACGGCACTTCCAGGTTTAAAAGACTCTTCAACACTGTAATTAGTACCATCGAGAGCATCGTTCATAGAGTAAACATTGTCCATTAAACCTACTCTTGAAGCTATATTTTTACTTAACTCTTCGTTAGATAAACTTTTAAATGAATTCTTTAATTGATCTATCTGTTTTGCTGACTTTACTTTTTCATCATAAGTAAAAGGCTGCAGGTCAATATAAACTTCTTCGTTTGTTTTTGGATCAACATACTTAATGGCATTACCAGTGCCAGTCCCAGCCAAGTCAACAGGTATATAATTTTCTGACATTATACTTTGAAACTCTCTTTCAGTTGCTCCTACTAAACTTAAACTGTTTTCAAAAGATCTATCGCCATAGTCAATTTCAGACTTAGCTTTGCTAATTTGATCTTCTAGTCTTTTTATAGACATAGCTAGATCATACTTTTCTTGACCAGGCTCAATAGTGTCTTTTTTAGACTTTAGCTCAGTTAACTGAACTTCTAAATCATTTATTTCTTCAACTGGACCTTTTTCTTCTACTATAAATCTACTTAAATCTTCAGTGTCATTAATAGGGTTTTCTAATATAAAAGCATCTAAACCTTCAATGTTTTCAGTTGGATCTTTTACTATAAAATCGTCTAAAGAATTTTCTGGCATGTTTTATTTTTTAGGTGATTTATTTCTAAGTATTAAACGTTTTGAATTAGCGTCACCTGTTACTATATAAAGTTCTCCATTATACTGTACTGTAGTGCCCAATTCTTGAGCAGCAAGATCATCATAGTTTTTAAGAATCGGCACTTCAGGTTTATTATTTAAGTTTAATCCTAAATTTTTAGCTGCCTCGGTAGTAGCACTAGATGTAGGGTCTGTCACAAAGCTTTGGTTAGATACAATTATTTTTTGAACACTTGGAGGTAGCTGCTTTACATTACCTAACAATAAGCTAAAATCTTCTGTTGGTATAGCTTTGTCTCCTCTGTTTATGTTTGTCTCATCTAAAAGTTGATAAAAATCTTTGTCAGCTATTTGATCAAAACTCGCCCATTCTTCTGTTGTAGATGGACTATCTACACCTTTTCCAGGAATCTCTATAAAAACCATACCAGCATCTTCATCATATTTTAATAAATCTTTCCCTGATAGTTTTCTAGAGGTGTTCATGACTTGTATATATTTTTTTACCTTGTCTACAGGTTCTTTAGCGTCTAATATACCTTGAACAGAGTTAACTTCTTTAGTAAACAAGCCTTTATATTTAAGAGCAGATTGTAAAGCTTTGTCAGAATCGCTAAGACCGCCACCAGTTTGTAGCTTAGTTATTTGTTTTGTTTTAGCGTTTTCTTGGCCAAATGTATCTATAGAATATTCTATCCAAGCACCTCTTAATCTAGCTATTTGATCTGGACTCCCCGTCCACTCTTCATCTTCTTTTTTAGAATTTAAATATTTATTGCCACCTGGCATATTACTCATTATTTGCCAAGAGTCTTCGTTTAGCTCGCCTAGTATTCTGGTATCATTCCGCATGTCAGAAGTGATACCGTCATTAACCTGTCCATAAAGTTTTCTTGTAGTTGTAGTAACTCTTTTACCATCTTCACTTAAGCTTTGCCACTCTGTTATGGTAGGTTCATATTTTTTAGCATATTCATTAAATATAGCTTTAAAGCTTTCGCTTGGGTCTTCTGTGTAGTTTATTAAACCAGGACCACCTTTTGTAACACTATTATAATAATTAGAAAGATTTAAAGTGTATTTACCATGTTTAGTATCCAAATTAAGCATTACGTTGCCATCTTTCATTGTAGGAACAACATTATTTCCATCATTGTTAACCATTTCTTTAACAAACTCCATTGCTTTTTTATCTGTAGAATTAGATATTGCAGATAAAGCGTTTGGTAAGTTTTTATTAAATTTATCAGCTTCTTGCTGTAATAAACCTAAACCATTAACATAAGTATTTAAACCTTTTTGTAAGTTAGCTGAACTTTTTAAAGCTTCTGTTTGGTCTCTACCTATAGAGTTGTATTGTATTCTATAATTATCATCTATAGCTTTCATAAACATGTCAGAAGTACTATCAGCAAAACTAAGTTTACTTTCTGACGCAGCTTCAGTTAAGCTATCTTTAAAATCTATTTGTTGTTGTGTTATAGCGTTTTTGTTAGCTTCAATAATAGCAGCTTGATTATCAAAAGCTGTTATAGCACCTTGGATGCTTTTAGAAAGCTGCATAGCACTTCTGTCTATCATGTAAGGTGAAATATTAGTTCCTGGTCTTGAGTAAGTTCCCATAGTTTATTATTTAGGTTGATAAAGATTAATCCATTGTTGTGCTTGAGCAGCAGCAGGATCATTTCTCCAGTCACTACCTAATCTTGCTTTAGCCTCATCTCTAACAGTATAAGCACTTAGTCCAGCATTAGAGTAAAGATCTCTAGTTAAATCTTCGCCCATTACAGCTTCAAGAGGGTTTTGACGATATAAAGTTGTTCTACCACCTGGTTGAACATAGCCAACTTGACCAACATTACCACTTCTTAATATATCTTGCATAGCTTGCTGAGCATTTTCAGCAGCTCTTTGATTAGCTTGAGACGTTGATTGTTCTGTAGTTTGTGAAGTCTCTGGTATTTGAGGCGGAAGCATTCCACTGCCCAATGTCTCTCCTATAGCACCTAAGCCAGCTACAGCAGCTTGTGTAGAGTATAGTTGTTGAGCTTTAAGTAAGTCAGCTTGCCCTTGCATCCTATCTAGCTCTTGAATCTCTCTTCTTTCTTGCATGCCTGTTCTCCAAGACTCTCCTTTTCCTTTAGCTATATCAACCTGTAGTTGACCTTGAGCTTGTAACTCTTGATTTTGAGTTTCTTGTTGTTGTATACTAGCTGAAACTCCTTGTTTGGATTTTAAAGCAGCTTGAGCTAAAGCAGTTGCTCCACCAGCTCCAGTTTCTCTTAAGTTATCTAAAGTGTTTGCTAGTGCTATATCCGATTGCTCAGCCTGCATTTCAGCGGCTTTAGTTGCTACTTGTAAGTTTGCATAAGGATTAGATAAGTTTTGAAATGGATTTATTATTTCTTGTCTTTGAAAGTTTTCTATATCCCTCATTTTTTCTTTATACTTGATATTAGAATGTATGGCTTGACCAGTAGCCCACGCTACTTGAGCGCCTTGCGCTGCTAGCTTTATGCCTGTTCCTTCTTCAAAGTTATCTAAAAAACCACTCATAATTATAATTTTATCTTGATGATACTACAAATTCTGTTGAGACAGCAAACAACTCTTTAGTTCCACCTGGATCTGTAGTTGCGTCTGTCGATACTTTTACTGTTGCTAAATAACCTTTAATACCTGTTGTAGCATCACCAAAAAATACTTCTCCTGGTCTAGCTGCGCTATCATTTATTAAGTTAGCAAAATATTTATTTTCTTTTCTATTAAAACCTGCTCTATAAGGTACTCCACCTTCGTTGTATAAGCCTTCTTCATAACTTCTTACTAGTTTAGCAGAGTCATTGTATTGCTGTTGTGAACCTGCTTGTAAATCAAACCCTTCTGCATCTGATAAAAATGATTCAACTTGCCATCCGTTACTACCTTCATAGTTAACAGTTTTAAAATTCTTTATTATACTTGGATTAGCGTTAAATATAAATTCTATGCTTGATCCATAAGAAACTCCATAATATGTAGTTCTAGTTGAGTTAGGATCGTGATGGCCGTATATATCAGCGTCATAAAAGCTGTAGTATTTATTTTTTAAACTACCAGAAAACTTAGGCTTATAACTGTGGAAACTTGTCCAGCCATTTAAATCATCTTCAAACGTTAAAGTACTATATATATCTTCACCATTTATATCTGTAGTTTTTTCTTGCATAGATACTACATAGTTTTTATCATGAACATCCCAACCACCTACTACTCTATCTTTTGTATACTTATTAAAAGTTACTTCACCAGCTGCAGGAGTTCCTGGAAATCTATCTAAGTATATTATACTTTCATTAAAAACACCAACTACTAAAGCTACAATATCACCACCACTAGTTTGAGGTATGATAACTTGCATGCCTTTTTCTATTTTAGTAATATTTGACCCAGATACGTTTATTCTAGGTACAGTACCGCCTGTGCTAACATATGTACATGTAAATGATATAGTTTTAAATTCATCATTTATTTTAGCAAGCTCATCTCTAAAAAAAGATGACATACCATATTTAGATATTTCAGTTAAACCATCTCTTGATAATCTCATTACAGCATTTCTATATTTATCTGTAAAATATCTTCTATAACCAAAATTAGCAAAAGTCTCTGGGTTTTTACTAATACCATATTCTCCTACATAAGGAGTTATTTGGCCTATAACTAATTTAGTTGAACTAACTGGAGTTCCAACACCTTCAGCAGAATAAATAGCATCTTTATCTATTAAAGCATTACTTACTTTGTTTTCTTGAAATATAGCTAAGTTACTGTCTAAGGCGTGTATTTTTTGTATAGAACCATTAGTTGGATCAACAGCTTTAGTTATTTCTTCACCTATTGGAAATACATTTGTTTCGTTAACGTCTGTAACAGAGTTATATAATCCTGAGTATATTAAAGCATTACTTCTTCTAGTTTGTTCACTAGAATCTTCTCTTAAATAAGCTCTAACACCATAACCTGTTTCTGTATTATTGTAACCACCTCTAATTCTAGATTCTTCTATTATCCAGTTTCTATCATTAGTAGTTGCAACTCTACCAGTTGCGCTAGCACCTAAAGGAGGAAACGCAGGATAATCAAAGGTAGTACCAGTAGGATCATTAGGTAAACCAGGAAATACAGGCCCATGAGCAGCTAAACCAGTAGTTGTAGCATTAATATTCTTTTTAAGTACAAAAGCATTGAAGAATTTTATTTTAGCCATATTTATATAATCACTTGTTATACATTAAATATTACATTAAACTCAGTAGATAAAGTGCTTAAACCGTTGCCATTAGCATCTGTTAGTTTCAGCTTATAAGCGCCATCTACCGCTTGTGCCGTAGACTGTATAATTCTGTCTTGCCCAGAACCAGTATTTGGAGTTACATATATTTCTGAATATAAAGCTTCTGTAGTCGAGTTTACGACGGTTATAAAAAGTTGTTCTTTATTTCTGTTCGTGTCAGCTGAGCCATTTAAAAAGCTACTAGCTGTCATTGTAAATAAGTCTTGGCCTTTGTCTACTCTAACTGGAGATGTAGGTGGTTGATTAGCAAAGATAGGCGCTACATTTTGTAATTGACAATTTCTTAATTGTATAGGTGCGTTAGTATATAACGGAGGAGATACCGAAACGTCTGTAGCTAGCAGGTTAAAAGTATAGTTTTCATTTACATTGGCGTTAGAATTAAATACAAATAAAGCATTAGTTTGTATTTTATATCTAGTAGCTATAGGTGAAGCTCCAGTATTATCAATTAGTATTTGAAACTCACTTGATCTATCAGCTCCAGTACCATCTACTACTTTATCAATAACTAAAGTAGAGTCAGTAGTTAGATCAACTCCACCAGCATCAACTAGTTCAAAAAACAAAGTAGCATCAGAACCGCTAGCAGTAGCTTCAGTGTGTATATATTGTATATTTTGACCTAATGCTGTATTGTTTTCTTCAGAATCTTTCACCCCTGTCGGTGTAGTAGTTACAATCTCGTTATTCAACTCTGATATTAATCCAGATGTCGATGTTTCCCAGTATATGTCTAAAACTGATTTCGTAGGTTCAGTTTCAAAAACACCTAAATCTTGCCAAGCTCTCTCAATGCCTAACTTTTGGTTTGGACTTGAAACTGAGTAGTCAGGCGTTGCACCTATTTTAAAATCAGTTTCTATTTTAGCTATAAATGGACTAGCTTGAGCGTTAAAAAATATATCATGGAAATTATAAATATCTTGGCTATTTACTGTTGACTTATAGTAAGGATACCAAGGCTGAGGCTTGTCATGTTCTGGATCTATACCACTAGGAAATAAAATACCTTTAGTTGTAGTCCACTGGCCAAGCTCTTTAAAAGGCTCTATAGACACTACTTTTTCACCTTGCTTACTAACACTTGATTGAGTGTTATAAGATCCATTGGCGCTAGAGTGTATTGGATTAACTCTATTGTATAACAATACTCTACTATCAAAAGTAGTATCATTACCATTTACTTCAGAAAGCTCTCTAGGAATTTTATTTATATTATCTCCAAACAAGTTTAATAATGTTATTCTGCTCTCGCTATGGAAAGACGGTAAAGAATCTAAAGGGTCTATAGTTATATTAGTTTTCCCTGGTTTTACAACAGTATCCCATATTAATTCACCAGCTAAAGCACCTGGAGTATATACATTGTAATAATCTTGTTCTTGCTGTTTAACAACTATTCTATAACTATAGTAACCTAAAGGATTAGTTGTAGAATATAAACCTGGATAACCTTCTTTTGACAAGCTGCTAGGAACTTCACCTCTTAGTGAAAACTCTATATAGTTACCCCAAAAACTAACACTGTTTGATCCAAAGTTAGTATATGGAGCATATATTGTTGAATTTTTAAAACCTGAGTCTACACTTTCTTCACTATTTAATATAACATTAGAAGCTCTACCATATCTGTCCATTAACACAACTCCAACTTGATAACTTCTATTTTGTTTTAAAGTATGTGCTGGAAACTCAACAGTTAAATCTCTATTAGCTTCATCATTATCAGAAGATCCAGATGGATAAGTTTTTTCATTGAAAATTAAATCGTATTGCAGATTATCTGGAGAACTATGCTTGTCTAAAAAATTACCATATATAACTCTATTACTTACAACTTCTTGAGTTAAAGCTCTAACTGGTACTCTATCATGTACTCTAATTAATTCTGCTTCTGGTAAAGTTTTAACAGCTTTTGTGGATAAGTAATTGTATTCGTAATTAGTTGTATTAGTCAAATTTGAGATATCAACATCTTCTATAACTCTAACAGCTTGCTCATCAGAGTTTTTTATTAATATTTGTATTTCTTCTATTTTTAATACATCTTTAAGTAAATCTCCTCTATAAGGCAGAGTAGTGTTAAGCTTAACTTGATCAACTCTGTTTTCCATAAACTTAACATTACCTGACTGCAATGTTATTTCTTCGTCATTGTCTATAAAATATCCAAATTGTTTAGGTACAAATGCGGCTTGAGTAAATGGAGCCATTAAAGAATATTCTCCATCATCATATTTAAATCTATAGCTAAACTTAGAAAACTTATCTCTTAATAATCTAGTATCTCCTTTATAGTTAACATCGTAATCTGGATTACGTCTTTGAATAACTACTTTAATTATTGTAGGACTCGCTGGAAGAGTTGGATAAGGGGCTTTTAATCTTACAGATTGAGTAGTTACTGTCTCAACTATGTAACCTCCATTTTCATTATTAACAGTTACTAAATCACCATTGTTAACGTTTCCAAATAAATCTGGATTATCGCCAGAGTCTGTGTAAGTGCCGCTTAACGTTATGACCCCAGTAGTTTGGTTATACGTTCCAGTTGTTATTATATGAGCTGGTAAATATTCTTCAGAGTTAGATATTAACGTGCTATTGTCAGAAGTATCTAAAAAACCAAAAGGCTCTACAGGTGCAAATTTAGCAACTGAAACATGGTCTTCGCTGTAGTAGTAAGGATTATTAGCTCCAGAAAGTTCGTAGCTATTATCAAAAGCTCTTTGTATATTTATTTTTCTTGGTTGGTTTCTATTATCAGTCCAAAAAAGTAAATCTTCAAGTAAGCTTACGTTTATTATTTGATGTGTTTTAGAAAAGTTAAGAAAGTTTCCAGCTACTAAAACTCTTTTTCCGTTAGTTAATACGTTATATTCAACTATATAACAACCAGCTCCTTTATATACAAAAGTTCCAGGAGGAGTTGTTTGATCTATGTAATCAGCTGGTGCAAAATTACTAACTCTATTTGTACAACCCCTATTTTAGAGGAAAAAATTCAATGATTCGAAAAGCAAGGATTGCTGATCTCATTCCCGTAAAAATTTCCATTTACAACAAACAGTTTTCGGCTAATGTTTTTATCTGCATGTATTGTGGAGAGACCCATGGTTGAAAACATCGACGATAATGGTATGAGCAAAGAATGGAATTACCATCCTGAACTCCCTCTTCACGATCCTTCAATCTTTAAGTGGCCACCCAAGCCCCATTTTTTGTTCCGCTGGTTGGTTCGCAACTGGCTGATGTTAAGTGAGCGCATGATGATGGTGATCCTTGCCATAGCGCTATGGGCATTTGCCTACCCTTCACTTGAAACAACCAAAACATTCGCTTTGAATTGGATATTTCAAATCTGGATCATCAACCTGATAATGACGTTTTGCATTGCCGGCGGGCTTCATTGGTATTTTTATATGCGCAAAGGTCAGGCAAAGAAGTTGAAGTTTGATCAT
>WLWF01003206.1_pt1 | contig 10932 bp, 18 predicted proteins | sample 6718331 | NCBI WGS metagenome assembly WLWF01 (sample SAMN12718692, study PRJNA515312) | sponge metagenome | isolation source: marine sponge | host: Mycale hentscheli | place: New Zealand: South Island, Marlborough, Capsize Point | collected 2003-05-01
TTTGGCCCGATGGTTAAGTCGATATCGTGGGTGTGTTGAGGCGCATGGTATAACCGTTCAGCCTATTGAAGAGATAGCAACGAAGTTAAGGGGTGATGAAGAGGAAGCGGCATGAAGACGCGATATGAAGAAATCGAAGAAGCTGCGGTTTTATTCCACAAGCAAAACCCTAGAGTTTGGGAGTATTTTGTTAAGTTCACGTTCGAGGTTATCGGGCGTGGATTTTCCAATTATTCTGCGAAGGGTGTGTTTGAGCGTATTCGGTGGGAAACTGATCAAGCGGATGCTGATGGTAAATCCACATTCAAACTTAACAATAATTACAGCGCGTTTTTTGCGCGTTGGTTTATGGACTTATACCCAGAGCATTCTGGGTTTTTTCGTCTTAGGGCTATGCCTAGTGAGTTGCAGCTTGCGCGAAACTTGCCAGAGTTAGGGCCAGAAGATTTTATTTAGGAGTGACTAATGAGTGAAGTAGATGATACGATGTGCATGCATTATGTTCGGGATAGACTGAACGGGCTTGTGACGGAAAGCGATTTGCTTAAATTTATTGATGAAATTGATCACAGTCTAAAGGTAAACGAGGATTGGCGTCAGGCAAATCCGGTTACATTACCCGAACAAGTGTCCGTTGATCCCGAAGATTTTGATGTTCAAACTGCGATTGACAACATTAAACGAGACTATGTTGAGAGGGCATTGACCCGATCAAGGAACGTCAGCAGCGCAGCGAAGTTGTTGGGCTTGCAAAATTATCAAACATTGCAAAACTGGATGGATAGATTGGAGATTGATCATGGATGATGATGGCTTTGAAACTGTTTATGTATCTCCCAATATTTACAGAGAAAATTTCTCTGTGGAGGTCGAGGGTACTGTAAAGCGTGTATATAAGATTGATGCCGAAAACAGCGCAAGGGCGACTGAGTTGGCGCGTAGAGAGTTCTTTTTGGAGTTCGGTGGCGATAAGGACGCGGTGAAAGTAAACGATGTTTGGAAAAGAAATGATTGAATACTTTACAGCTTTAATTCTTTCGTACACTTTACATGATAATAAAATAGATACGATTGTTTGGTTCGAGAGTGAGAAGCATTGTTATTCAGCTATGGGCAGCAGAACGTTTGATAACTTCTATGATCATATGTTCGAGTTATATGGCAATGATATTATGATGTCTTGTTACGTTACCGAAGAGCAATCAAAACAGGTTATTAAGCCAAGGATTAGACCGAAGGGGTTGAGGAAAAATGGATGATTTGCTTTTGAATGTGAGCGAGGAGGTCAAGAAACTGCAACGCAAAGTAGATGATGCCGAGTGGGATGATGATCCGAGGCTTGCTTATTTAGCGCGTGAGTTAGCGCATTTTAAGGAGTTAGAAGACGAGGGCGTTATTTATGAGCCTAAGTTCTGAGCCTTTAACTCCAGAAAAAATTGAGGAGATCGTTGATGATCTCCTCCAAAAACTTCCAGAAAATGTTTCGATTTCGAACACGAGAAATATAGTTTGCGAACTTTTGTTCGGGTTAGGTTTGCACCCAGATGATCTTCCGATTTTTTTATTAATGGTTGTTGATGCGTATATGGGCGAACGCAGAGTTGATATGTTAGAAAGAAAGTGATAGGCTTCTAATAATTCTGGAGATTTGCTCATGTCTGCTCAATTTTATGGTTCTATGCCTTTTGCAAATTCTGTTCGTCAGCAGCCAATTGACTTATCTCAGTTTGGTTTGGGTGCGTTGTTCCAAAGATTAGGTGGAGCGCAGCCAACCAACGATACTCCTCAAACACAAATGATGGCACAACAGCCTGCTCAACCCGCTAATCCTTTTGAGGGTAACGAGCAGTATCAGGCGTTGATGGAGTTTCAGCAGAGCCTAGCGCCGAGCCAAGATCAGCAGACTCAATTACAAGACTTACGTTCGGCTTTTGAGGGTACTGGCGCTTATAAAGATTACCGCATTAACCAGTTGCAAAACCAGTTGCAGCAAAGACCCCGTAACCCGATGATGGGAATGGGCTTGGGTGGCATGCGCCCGATGGGTATGCAGCCTTATCAAAACTTTGGGCGACCCCCGATGCAGCAGCCTATGAACCAGTTTGGAGCGATGGGATATAATCAGCCACAACAGCAGCAATATATGAACCCGTATCAGCAGATGCGTCCGCAGCCACAGCAGTATGGCGGTTATGGTATGAGTCAGCAGATGGGTGGATACGGCAGTTATGGTCAGATGCCAAACCCGTACCAGCCCCAGCAATTTGGATATAACACGAACAATTCTATGAATTATGCCCAGCCGCAGCAACAAGGCTACGGCGGAAATATGGCACAACAGCAGGCAGTTTATTGAATAGGTAGTCCATATTTCTTCACCAGTTGAGATACCGACTGATGTGATTTGCCTAGAATGTCTGAGATTTCTTTTACTTTCATACCCCGATTAATCATATTGTTAACGATCTTTGCGGGTTCGGAAAGTTTATCTTTAGTGATAGGTTTAGGTTTTTCTTCTGTATCTTTGTAAAGACTATCTGGAATATTGTTTCTGTGTTTGCTTGCGGTTTCTGTAATACGCAAGTCTTTCCAACATTGAGCGTATGCCTCTTCAAACGGTATCCCCATTTGCACCAGTGCTTTTAGTTTGTCTATTTCTTTCATAATGATCCTCTATCATTTTAAATAATTTTTGCAGTTCCTCAACTTGTTGCTTGAGCGTGAAACGATTACGCACCGCAGCTTCGTCTTTCATTGACTGCATACGGTGCGTAAAAAGTTTTTTTATTTTATCTAGTTCTGACATCGTTTAGTCCCATCTAGCATCCCCTTTTAAGATGATAGCAGGGCCAACAATACCTGTCCCGCAGATTTTAGTAGCTTCCTCATTGAAGGGTAATTGCTCTAGCAAGCCTTCTTCGTTTACGAGAATTTGCCAATCTGATTGCGTGGGAGATCGAACCATTTCGACCAGCCCTCCAACAATTTTTTGCGCCTCCTGTAAGGTAGGAGCGCGATCTTCAAATACATGAATCATACTTGTCTCCTTTTCAATGTATTGGGATTTATACCAAGTATTCCCACATGAGTCAAGTAAAAAGTTAACCGGGAAGGCCCAGCAGTTAACCCGAACATTTTGTCGGGTTAGACGTTATCGCGCCCGGTTTGACGTTCGTATTCGCCACGAGCCAGCGGACCATCCATTGTTCCCAGCCACTTTTCTTCGCCACTTGTTGTCAGCGCGTACTTACGGATCATGCCTTGTTCCATTGCTTTAGTCACAAGACTTTTTACAGTTGTGCGACCACCTGCTTGTTTAAGAGCAATAATGCATGGCTCTGTAGGCTCAGACTCAGTAACAACATTATAAACGCCATCGTTTTTGCTATCATGAGTAAGCGCACGACCTGCGTTTTCACGCATGCGAACCAGATCAACAAGATGTGCGAGGCGGTCACGCTGCGTCTGAGACATAACAAGTGCTTGAATATCAATGCTTCTGTCCTCAAGTAGACCAGTGTTCGGGTTGCGAATGAAATGTCTGATTTCACGATTAGCAGGGCCATTTGATTTCACGACAGCGCCATCGAACACACCGTTACGCGTATATTCAATCTGAAGGTCACGACAGCGTTGACGCCCGATACCCTCATCTACCGACCAAACAGCAAATGCAGACCGAACACCATCAACGATAGCAGACGTACCCCGAATAAGGTTACGCGCTTGCTCTGGAGTTGTAACTGGATCATTGTCTCTGATCTTTGCCATGTGGTGATTGACAATCACAGTTGCGCCCGACTCAGTTGCCATCTGTGCCAGCAGACCCATAAATGCTGCGCCAGCAGCAGGGTCAGCGTTTACATCCGCGTGAACAAACGAGGCGAGCGGATCAATCACAATCAGCTTTAGGTTTTCCATCTCTAGCATCTGATCATAGATGCGCGAGAACTCTTCGCCCATCATGTATGAGTTGTCGAACTTCTGCATGATTGGAAACACGCCACCCAAGTTGGGTAATGGCAATATGCGTAGCTTGTGATCGTAGTGTTCACGATATTTTTGAGGATCAAGTCGAGCGATACGTCTGTGCATTTCATCTTTATCGTCTTCCGCAGTGATTAAGATAACATCACCATGCTCTGCTACCAGACCACCGAATGATCTTTCCATAGATGCGCCAGAGGCAACCTTCATTGACAAGTCGAGCGTCATCATGCCTTTACCGCTATCCCCTGCGGCTGGGAATACCACTGGAACACCTAAAGGTATTGTGTCTCCGATAAGAAACTTTTGTTCTGGTGCAGACCCGACAAAGTATTTGTCGATCAACAGGCTTTCATCAATAAGCGAGATTGGTTTTTTTACTTTGCTTTCATGCGTTTGCAAGAACCTTTTGATGTCAAATTCTTCATCAATAGCATCCGCAGCATCCCACTTCTCAGGCTTTGTGGATGGAATGTGCAGCATCAGTGTAGACTTTGCGCCCGAAGCCTTTGCTTGTGCTTCGACAATACGAGCAAGTTTCTTTCCTGCATCGTCATTGTCAGGCCATAAAATAACTTCTTTGTTGCGTAAGGGAGAGAAGTCGAACTTTTCTGCTGTATTTTCAGACAACATTCCTGCCCCACCGATGGTACAAGTAGCTGCGTAACCAAGATCGGTGAGAGCGTCAGCACACTTCTCTCCCTCTACCCAAATCACCTTGTTGGAGCCTAAGATGTTGGGTATATTATAAAGGGGTCTTGGTTCGGGTACACCTTGGCGTCCATTCATGAACTGGCGGAATTGTTTCTTAGGCTTCCCGGCACTATCCCGAACAATTTCGCCAGATTCATTCCTGTCGAAGTATTTTCGGACCGTGACGAGAACCTGACCATGTTCATCAGTGTAATCGTATTCCTGCTCAAAGGGTGTGTTGGGACCAATTTGCCTCTTTTGTTCGGGTTGTGCAAAGCCGTTTGTGGCAGTTGTATTCCTGACCTCAAAGTTTTTAGGGTCATTGAGCTTCACAATGTTTTCTGGCTGTGGCGCAAAATCCTTTGGTAGATATGTAGAGAAATGCTCTACTATCTCAGTGAGTGACCAACCGCGTCCTTCTTTGAGAACTTTGCAGATGCCACCAACGCCATCACCTGATTCGAAATCTTTGCCGCTTAAAAACCACGGGCTGTTTATATCAATATTAATTCTTAACGATTGACCGCGCTCACCGCGCAGTGAACCTAACATAAAATCGTGTCCGCGCCTAACGCCTTCAGGGTAAGTATCAATCAGCATGTCTAACTGAATACTTCTTGGAACCTCCCTAGAAATGCGTTCAGCTACTTCCTTCGATGTCTTGCCAAACTGTAAAATATTCATTATCTTGTCCCTACAAACGGTAAATATACTAGATATGGGGTTGCGTCATACAAACGCTCCCCATTTTTTTTTATTCGTCCCAACAAGATTCACGGTATTCGCAGAACTTGCAGAGAAAAAAGTCTTTGCTTTGAGCGATACGAGGTAGAATGTCACCTGATTTTGCAGCAGTCAAGATATTCACGGCTCGGTCACTAGCTTGTTGAGCTAAAGATGCGTTGTACGGCACTAGCTCATAATAAATTTCTGATGTGTTTTTATTTACGACAGAGAACAAAGCAGGATGTTCGGTTAGCTCCATATACGTTTGATACAAAGCTATCTGAGTTGCGTAAGTTGGGTTCGCTTTGGTAACGCCCATGTTTACAAACGTTCTAAACTTTTTATCGTTTGATGATTTGTTTTCCCACAGTGACGGGTAGCCCATTTCAACTGGCCCTTCACAAATCACGCCATCTATATGGCCCCGTATCTCGCCATCAGCGATAGAAAAGCCAAACTGTTCGCCCATCTTATCTTCTGTGCGTAAATCAAACCCTGCATCGCGTATCCATTTAGCTGCGTAGTCTTCGATGTTATGACCGAACTGAAAGATGCGCAGTGTTCGTGCGCTGAACTCTTTGTCTGGATCAACAGGGTAATTTAGATAGCGATACTGTATCTTGCGTTGACATTCATCACCGATACTAGATGCGCCAATATACTTACGGCGTTCACGTTTCTTCTCGCCTGCGACGATAGCATTATCAACTGCTGCCTTGATGTGTTCTACAATCGGGTCTTCTTTAGAAGGGGATTGATGTAGAAGGCCAAGTGCCTGTTGACTTATAGTAATTTTCTTCGAGTTTTCCAATGTCAATCTCCGCTGCTAGACGTTGTGATTCCTGTATGCCAAATATCAGAGTGTGAACTTGCTCTTCTGATAGATCAGAAAAACGTGTGTCCCATCCAAACTTGCCTAATATGTGAGCCAATTCTTCGATTGGCTTTGGTTCTGGTGGTATTGTCAATGTATTGTCTCCTCCTTTATGCCGAACAATTCTATTATTTCACCAACCTCATCCGGGTCAGCGTCTTTATTTCGGAAGCCTATACTTAAAACTTCCTTGCCTTTTACCATGATTAATGCCGTTCCAAACAAAACAGGATTTTCTGCTTCATTGAGATGAACTTGTATTGCTTCGTTTGCTACGTCTTGAACTTCGCGCAAGTCATTTGGATCATTGACCCAACAAACCATTTCGATTTCAGAGGCTTCAACGTTACCATCATCGTCTTCTGCAAACATAAGATACATTTCAAACCTTGGCATCAGGGGCGTCCTTACTCGAAAATTCTCCACCCAGAGAAGAGTACGCTGCCTTGTCTACCCACGAGTCTGAGTGATCTATTTTGTTTAGGATACGCGAAGTTTTGAGCCAGTCCATCATTAATGCAACATGCGTAGGGGTAATCTCCCCGTGTGATATAAGTGCGCTGCGCAAAATAATATTCCAACCTTCTGCAATTCTTTCATGATTATCATAGGCGTCACCGTAATCTTTGGCTCTTGCGCCATTGATCAGACTTTCTGCCTGTCTTAAAAACTCTTCTCGCCTCAATGTAATTTCTCCTGTGCTGCATGAAACGCTTTGCCTAGAGCGTCTTTGTTCCAACAAAAACTTAAAGCACAGCCTGCTTTGTATTTAGTCCACGAGAAGTCCATTGAACTGATATGAATGTCGTGATCCATCAACAGGTTCTTTTGTTTCTCTGTAGCCCTGTTATTAAGCCAACGCTTCGTTTTATTTGCTGCATCGCTATCTTCAATCTCGCGTAAGAAATCATCGGCTGCTGACATAGCATGCACTTTCTCACCAATCGCTACTGTGCGAACACGGCCTTTTTGTGATTTTACCATAGCAACCCACATATCATCTTTAATGTGACCTACAAAGGCGAATCCCTGAAAGCCCATAGCCATCAGTGCATTGCCCTCTTGAAATGGACTAATCCACATAAACGGTGATAGCTGCATCAGATCGTATTCAGTCATGATAAACTGTTCGAGTGCAGCTTTTTCTTCTGCTACAAACTCATGACCGCAGATAGGACACTCAGATACACGCGCATGAACCTCTGAATTGCATTCAGGACAAGTCTTTGTGGGTGCTTCGCCCTCAACCGTTTTGTCTCTGCCATCTAGGTTAGCTGCATCATCAATACTGCCATGCGTAATGACAGACGTACCAAAGTCCATAACGATGCAATCAGTCTTGATTGTGTCTGGATACAACTCAGGATCAACGATGCGTAGCCCACGACCAATCATCTGCACCATTGTACCCTTCTGAGAGCATGGGCGCGTTAGAATGATACAAGACACAGGTGGAGCATCAAACCCCTCTGTAAGCACCGCTACGTTGACCACAACCTGCAAATCACCATGCTCAAGGTCATGGAGCATTTCTGCTCTTTTATCTTTTGGTGTTTCACCTGTTACAAAGTTTGCATCAACACCAGATTCAAGAAAGGCTGCACAAAGATGTTCAGCGTGTTTGACTGTTGAACAGAACACAACAGTCTTGCGATCCCCTGCTTTTTCTTCCCATTCACGAACAATTCTATCGTTAATGACTTGGTGATCCATAATCGCGGCGACCTCTTCCATGTCATATTCTTTGCCGCGTTTTGTGACGTTATCTAATTGATCATTGATACCCAGATCGACCACAAAGGTTTTAGGGCGAACGAGGAAGCCCTCTTGGATCAACGCACCGATTTCGATTTGATGTGCGCAGTTGTTGAACACAGAGCGCAATCCTTTGCCATCACCACGATTAGGTGTGGCTGTAAAGCCTACAATCTCTGCACTGTCGTTGTCTTCAAGAACAGCATCAATCACACGGCGATACGTTCTTGCCGCTGCGTGATGGCCTTCATCAATCACCACCATGTCGAACTTGGGGCGCTTGGCTAGGTTGCGTTCACGAGAAATAGTTTGCACCATTGAGAATACGGCATCGCCATCCCAATGCTTGACTGTACCGTTCACAATACTTGTTGTGATGTACGGGTTCACCTTTTTGAACTTGGACTGGTTTTGCGCAACAAGTTCATCGCGGTGTTGCACGATAAGAATTTTTTTACCTTCTTTGTGCCGCTTGCCCACAAGCGCAGAAAGCATGATCGTTTTGCCTGCACCCGTTGGTGCAACGACTAGAGTATTGCCGTGTTTGTCGAGAGCTTTTAGAGCATCGCTTACGGCTACCTCTTGGTAGGGACGTAGTAACATAAAACACCTGTTCGCTAGAATTGGTGGGGGGATTGCGGCCCTCTGCCCCCCGGTCAGAGGTCTAGCAGGCGCGGATTGGCCCTGCCGCTAGATTATCTTTGCGCCCAAGACGGAACACCACCAGACGATTGAGGCTGCGTAGGTGCAGCTTGCTGAGTGGTTTGCGCTGCTACAGGAGTCTGTTGCATTGGCGCTTGTCCGCTTGAAACGAATTCCCGCGAATTAGGTGTTAAAGCTACGGTCAAGCAATTGCTATCACTGTAGCCGTTAGTCCCTTTCTTAATACCAACTTTAGCACAAATTTCCATAGCATTTAAGTCAAAAACTCCAGAAATATTTCTTGCCTGTTGCGCTTCTGCCGAAACGTCCGCAGGATCAATGTTACGCGCACTCTCAACAAGTGATTTTAATGTGCGTAAACCAATCTCTTTGGCTTGTGGAATACCGCTTTGGCCCATCTTGTCACCATCGACAAAGACGCGATCCCAAAACTTACGGCGATCAAATTCACCACCAATAATGGTAAACTCAAGTTCCATCCACTTAGCCGCAGAAGTCGCTGATTTTTTAAACCAAGGTCCAGAACCAAATTCTGGAACTTCGGTGTCACCTTGCTTTACAAGGACAACTGCACGGCAAACTGTGCCTTTAGGAATTAAAGAAAACTCACGATCTTGTGGGTTATCATCGGCGGGTACGTTATTTAAATTAAGCATTTTGTGCTTCCTCTTCGCTAGAAGTTTGTGTTGCAGGATCAACAAATGTTAAATCCCTTGGTTGATCGGGAGAGCGACTAGACATCTTTTCCATCAGCTTGCCTAAGTGTGGCTCTTCCAAGGTTTCGAGGCGACCAGAGCGATCTTTTGCAGGGTAGCCCCACTCATTCAATGGCTGACAGATAAACGCACGATACTGACCGTGATCACCTGACAAGATTGCCATTGTAATTACTTCGTCAACAATTCCGGGCAATTCACGCCCTGTCTTGCTGCCTTCAATTTGCAGCGCATATTGCTTGCGCCCATAATCATCTGTGATTTCATCAAGAATGCCAACAAAAATTACATTCTTTGTACGAATGTGCTGAAGGTGTGTTAGCCATGACATCATTTCACGCCCATGCATTCCATATGCTGCGCGTGTGTCTAGCTTTCCAGAACGCTCAGAGCGTGTCTCTGGTTGCTGTAAGCACCACTGAAAGCACAAACGCCCTGCGACAGTAATAGAGTCTACAAACAGACTATCAAACTTGTCCCAAATCTCTGCGTTGTCTCCATACATTTTAGCAACATAATCATAATGCGCTTGGCTGTATGGCTGATCTTCTGACAGTGATGGGTTAGCGCCACCTAAGAAGCAAGCTAGGTCACGGCATTCAGTCCATGTGCGCGGACGAATCACATCAATTGGGTAGCCTTCGATAGCGGCATCCCCTGCTTCTAAGTCCATAAACAATGTAGTTTTTGGATCAAGAGTCCTAGCAAGTGTGGTTTTACCCACACCGCTTGGTCCACACACCACGATTTTGTGGCCCTTCTTTTCAGCTAAACGCTGATCGGCTGTGATAATTTGTAAAGCCATTATTCTACCTCCTCAATAGTAAAGCCACCAACCTCTACGGTACGGCATGGTTCGAGAGTTGCCTTGATTGCAGGTGGGGCTGCTGTGTATTTACGCTCTTCAACTGCAAGCGTAAGTTTTCCATAGTGACGCGCATCTTCTTCAGGCATTGACTGAAGTACATTGCCAAGCTCTTCTTGATCCCACACAACCTTTTTGCGAACCGTAGCTTTTAGTTTACGATTGCCTGCAATGATGTGTGTAGTTCCAAAGTCTTTACCATCTGCGCGTAACGCATCACTTACTTGAGTAAAGAAGGTATCATAGATTTGTTCATCAACGTTTTTGAGTTCATCACGCATTTCACTAATGACATGCTTGAGTTCCTCTCGACGTTCAAAAAGTTCACGACTGTTCATGTCGATTCTCCGCTGTTAGGTTACTAGAACCCTATCTATCCCACATGGCTTGGGATATGTCAACGACTTTTTTTAGATAAAAATATTTCTATGCCAAGGCATGCCTTCATTAATTTCTTTTTTAGTTTAAATTCAGGGGTTTCTACACCCTTGGCATCCTCGACCACCTCATACCATTCGCCATCTTTGTTTTGCTTCTGGTATCTGAAGTCAGCAATGTAAGCACAAATCTTTTCGTTGTTGACCACAAGATTGTATCGCACCTGTAGCTCCAAGTCTTTGACCGTCCCTGCGCGTTCTAGTGATTTAATATAT
>WLWF01003208.1_pt1 | contig 10928 bp, 8 predicted proteins | sample 6718331 | NCBI WGS metagenome assembly WLWF01 (sample SAMN12718692, study PRJNA515312) | sponge metagenome | isolation source: marine sponge | host: Mycale hentscheli | place: New Zealand: South Island, Marlborough, Capsize Point | collected 2003-05-01
CAGAATTTTATATGTGTATTCTGGAGGAGTATACTATGACATACACCCACTAGTTAATCCATCAGGCACAACCATATCAAATTGTTTTACAACAACTAATGGATCTCCAACAGTTACTATTACTTTTCCAGGAACACATACGTTTGTAGCAGGAGATATTATAACTTTTACTGATTTTTCAGCAGCAACTAATTCTAATTATAGCGCTGCAGATTTTGATGGTGTAAAATACATGGTAACAAGTGTACCATCTCCTACAACTTTAACTATTACAATGGACAACAATGAGTCCGGTTCAGGTGCTACTACATCTGGAAGTGTTAAGTACTATCAATATTATCACGTAGGACCCGCTGAACAAATAGGAGCTTTTGGTTGGCGTATATCATTGTGGGGTGGTAATATTTTAGGATCACTAACTACAACTTTAAATGGAGCATTATTAAACGACACTGCTGGTACTGGTGGATCAGGAACAAGTATAACATTAACAAGTACAACTGGTTTTCCATCATCAGGAACAAACTATATTCAAGTAGGGACAGAAGAAATTTCATACACCGGTGTGTCGGGTAATGACTTAACAGGTATTACAAGAGCAGCAAGAGGATCTACTCGTGCAGCGCACAGTAATGGTGCAACAGTAACTAACTCATCTAGCTGGACTGGTTGGGGTTCACCAGCAGCTAACACAGACCAAGTAACAGATCCTGGTTTATGGTCTTTAGATAATTTAGGATCAACATTAATAGCATTGATACATAATGGTGAATGTTTTGAGTGGGACGGCGATGCAGCAGATGCTACATCAACAAGAGCAACTATTATATCAGGTGCACCAACAGCATCACGTGATATGTTAGTATCTACACCTGACCGTCACTTAGTATTTTTTGGAACAGAAACAACTATTGGTGACAAGACTACACAAGACGATATGTTTATTAGATTTTCATCTCAAGAAGATATTACAGACTATACACCTACAGCAGAAAATACAGCTGGTACACAAAGACTGGCCGCTGGATCACGGATCATGGGTGGTAAACTAGGTAGAAATGCAATTTATATTTGGACTGATACATCTTTATTTACTATGCGTTTTGTTGGTCAACCATTTACATTTGCATTCGAACAAGTAGGTACTAACTGTGGATTAATAGGACAGAACGCAGCTGTAGAAGTTGATGGTGCTGCTTATTGGATGTCTGAAAATGGTTTCTTTAGATACACAGGTAAACTAGAATCTATGGACTGTTTAGTAGAAGACTATGTTTATAACGATCTTAACACTACATCTAATCAATTAATTTATTGTGGTATTAATAACTTGTTTGGAGAAATTACTTGGTTTTATCCAACGTCTACATCTAATGTAAATACTAGAGCTGTTACATATAGTTATCTAGATTCAACAGCTAAACGACCCATATGGTTTACTAATGCCAGTACATTATTTCCTAGAACAACATGGGAAGATTCTTCTGTATTTGGTTTACCTCATGCAACTAGATACAATGCAAGTGTTGATACATCATTTGATGTTAAGGGAAATACAGATGGCACTACAATTTATTTTGAACATGAAACAGGAGTCAATCAACAAGAAGCAGCAACTACAGCTGTAGCAATTCCTGCTAATATTACTTCTGGAGATTATGATATTACACAAAAAGTTGTAAGAGGAGCTGCAACTAATATGGCTGACCTTAGAGGTGATGGTGAAAACATTATGAGAGTTAGTAGAATTATCCCTGATTTTATTTCACAATCTGGAAACGCTATTATTCAATTAGATTTAAGAAATTATCCCAACAATGCATCAACAAGTTCATCTTTAGGACCATTCACAGTAACAACAAGCACAAGCAAAGTAGACACAAGAGCTAGGGCTAGAGCAGTTGCTTTAACTATATCAAACACTGCAGTGGATAGTAGTTGGAAGTTAGGGACTTTTAGGTTAGATATACAGTCTGGAGGAAGACGATAATGTCAATTACAAGATTACAACAAGCTAGACAGATGTATGCTCTTGGACAATTAGTTTCAAAAAGTATGAATGGTTTAAGACCTGGGTATCGTGGTGATAATGCGTACGGTGGTGGACGAGATCCCAGCGGATCAACAGGTGGTGCAGGAGAAGATAATAGACAGTCTTACTCAGCTACAGCAACTCAAACTGGACCAAAATCAGCACCTAAAGGTCAAAATTCACAAGATACAAAATTAGATTATCTTACAACAAGATATCAAGATATTGATTTAACTCCAACTCAAAGAGATAATTTTAGAGATTTTCAAAAACAAGTTGGTTATTCTATTAGTCCAAGTTCTAAACCTTCTAATAGAGTATTAGGTGGTTTGTTAAGTATATTTACCGGTATTCCAGGTTTAGGTTATGCTATGGGAAAAGTTATGGATTCAACAGCCATGGGTTATGGTTTAGGTACAAGTACGACTAGTGATGATGATGGCACAGGGAATACAGGAGATGGTGATGGTGAAAATAGAGAACAATATGGTGCGGTAGGTCAATACTCTGGACCACCAAGTGATGTAGTAGAGGGAGAAGGTATTACAACACTACCAACTACACTACCAAATTTTATACAAAGATTTAAAGTTAAAGAACCTTATGTACAAGCTAGTGGTGAAGACTATGTAGCTAACCTTCAAGCAATAGCAGATAGGATGAAAAATTTTTACACAGTATAATGGCAAAGATAGTACAAACATTAACCAGAGCAAGTCCAGAATATGAAGAAGATATAGCACAGTCTTTGGTAAGAGATTTAGATGCTGTTCTTGAAAAACTTAACACCACATTTCAAGAAGAATTAAAACAGGAGATAGAAGCTAGAAGTTTCTTTTTAGATTAATGGCAGTAGTAAACCAATATAAATTTGTAGGTATAGATAACAGTACGAGTGGTAGTGCACTGACACCATTGGGATCAGGTATTCCTGCAGTTAATGAAACTATAGTTATTAAATCTATACTTGTTACATCAGCTGGTACACCTAGTGTAACTGTTTTAAATAATAGCATTACAGCCATTAAATCAGTGCCATTAACAGCTAATCAAACAAAAGAATTATTGACCCAACCGCTAATAGTAGAAGGTGGTAAAACTTTTACAGTACAATCAAGCACTTCTGACTCGTTTGATGTAGCTATTAGCTATCTAAATATTAAGAAAGAGGTAACAACATAATGACAAATATACCAACATTAACACCAGAAAAAATTATAACTAAAATAACTAATAAAAAAACGGGAGAAGTTTACGAGACTGAAGAGGCTTTAAAAGCTGCAAATATACCTGAAGAGGACGTGCAAAGAGATGTAACAGTTATCATGCCACCTCTTGATTTGTTTGCAAAAACAAAGTAGTATGAGAAACTCTATAAAATAAGGCAATTATGGCAATAACAGATATACAAATTTCAGAAGAACTAGAGACTAACGCACCATCTATTAAATATAAAGGAAACGAAGGTCCTAAATCTCCACAAGAAATAGAGATGATGATGACTTCAGTTGATGATCCTTTTTTTAGAAGTGGAGATGCAGATGACCATGCACTAGAAATGTTTGGTAAACCATATAAAGATTTAAATGCAGATGAGTTAGAAGAGTTTTTAGAAGAAATGAGAAGATTAATGAATAAATTTTCTAAAGGTCCAGTATTACCAAGTGACGAAGATCCTATAAATCCTTTTGGTCCAAAACCACAAGGACCAGTTTTACCTGACAGACAGATGGCAGCGTATGGTGGTATTATGGGTCTAGATGGAAGAAGACAATATGGTTTAGGAAGTTCACTTAAAAAAAGAATTAGAAAATTAATACCGAATGAAGTAGCAAAGGTTGCAGAAGTTGCAGCACCATTTGTTGCACCATTCAATCCACTAGCCGCAGGTTTAATGAAAGGTGTTGGTGGGTTTGATAGAACAGGAAGTATTGGTGACAGTCTTAAATCAGGATTGATGACTTATGGTGGCGGTCAATTAGCTAGAGGTATTGGTGGTGGTATGGATAATTTACAACGTGCAAGTTTTAAAGTACCTGGAGGAGGTGAAGGATTTAAAGCTTATTTTAGTAGCCCTATGCAAGACACAGGTGGGTTAGGAAAAATTTTAGCTGGTGATTCAAGTTCTGCTATAGAAGCTACAAATTTAAATGATTATGAACAAGCTACTGAGTTTGTTGACACAGGAGATGAAGCATTTGAATTTGTTAGAAGTGGAAAAGCACCATCTCTTAATAAAAATAAATTACCAAATTTAAAATTATTAGATAAATTTAAAAATGCAGGATTAGATACTAAAGCAATGTTAGGTATTCTTGGTTTATCAGGAGCAGCTGGTTTATACACAGCAGCTCAAGGTGTTGACAAAGATATGATAAAAGACATGAACCGAGGTGAAGGTTTAGATATAAAAGGTATTAGAGCAGAAATTACAGAAGCAATGAAAGATCCATCAGGTAAATTACTAGAAGCACTTAGAGTTAAGTATCCTTTCTTAGGAACACAAGCATCTAAAAACACAGCTGATATGGCTATGGGTGGTAGAATAGGTAGAGCCGAAGGTGGATTAATGAATTTAGGTGGTATGGAAAAAGATTACAGAGCTGAAGGTGGGTTTGTACCTATAGGAAGAGAAGAAAAAGCAGACGATGTGCCTGCAAGATTAAGTGTAAATGAGTTTGTATTTACTGCAGATGCTGTTAGAAACGCAGGTGGTGGAGATATAGATAAAGGCGCAGAAGTTATGGAGAACATGATGAAAAATTTAGAAGCTGGCGGACAAGTGTCTGAAGAGTCACAAGGTATGGCTGGCGCACAAAAGATGTTTGAAACATCGGAAAGATTAAGCGAGGTAGTAGCATAATGGCTGTACAACAAACACAAGCACTTCCACCACAATATGTAGAAGATCTACAAAAGGATTATGGAACACAGTTAACGGCGTTAACAACGTCACCACTAGATACATCTAAATTTGCACCGCAAGTTGCAGGTCAAGATGCATTACAAACACAAGCAGCTTCATTAGCTGGATCTGGTGTTGGAGCTTTTGCTCCTTACATTACACAAGCAGGAGCATATTCAGGACCAACTGGTTATCAAGGTTTTATGTCTCCGTATCAACAAGATGTTATTGATACAACTTTAGCAGAATATGACACACAGGCTGCTCAAGGAATACAAGGTATAGCTGATATGGCAGCTAAATCTGGAAACTTAGGTGGTGGTAGAGAAGGTGTTATGAGATCACAGTATCAAAACAAATCAGATTTAAACAGAGCATTACTACAATCAGGATTATTACAACAAGGATTTACACAAGCTAATCAATTAGCAAACCAAGCGTTTACACAACAACAAGGTTTAGCAGGATTAGTTCCAGCATTACAACAAGGCGACATTAGTACTTTGGGTCAAGTGGGCGCGACTCAGCAAGCACAAGCTCAAGCTCAACTAGATGCAACTAGAGAAGCAAATAGATTAGAAGCTTATGAGCCGTATGAACGACTTGGTTATCAAGGTCAAGGTATAGCTAGTATCGCATCTGGTGCGCCTGGACAATATCAATCATCTGTTGTACCAAACCCAACTCCGTTGCAGACAGCTCTGGGTGTAGGTTCAACACTATCAGGTATCTATGGTAATATCATGGGACCTTATAGAAACCAAACAAATTAACATGAATAACTTATACAAAAGACCGATGTTTAGAAAAGGCGGTTCAGCCAACGGTGGTATTACGTCTGGTCTACAAGCACCAAGACAAGGTTATGCAACTAACAAAAACAATTTAGTACAACAAGGTGACACGTCTAAGTTAGGTAAAGTACAATCTGAGTTAGCTTTGTTAAATCAATTAGCACCAGCACCGGTTAGACCACAAAGCACAGCTATGAATGATTTTTTAATTAACTTTGGTTTAAACATGGCATCAGCTTCACCAACAGGAAACATATTTCAAACTGCAGCTGCACAAGCTAAAAATCCTTTTGCTCAATTTCAAAAACAAAAACTAACAGAGCAAGCTATGGATGCTAATGCTATGTCTGATCAAAGAGCAACAGTTGCTGCTCTAATGAAAGGCATAGACGATGACGATAAAAATAAATTATACGCTGAAGCACAATATATGATGGAAAAAGGTGCAACTAATCCTTTTACTAATCAACCATTTAAAAATGTTAACGAAGCATACGATGTTTTAATTAGAAAATCTTTAATGAGTAAAGAAAGTTTAAAAACTGATGAAGCTATATTTAATGAAACACTTGAAACATTATTTAATCAAAATTTAAAAGATGTAAATTTTAAAGGAAACAATCTTGCTGCTAGAAAATTAGCTGAACATGAAGCTAAAGTTATTCATGGTAAATATCCACAAACTTTATCTGATTCTTTTGATTCACAAACAACTTATATTGATTCTGTATACGTTGATATAGATGCTGAAGGAAACATGACACTAAATAACATTGGACAAAACGTAGGTTATAGACCTAATAAAATATATTTTAACATTGCAGACGGAGCGTTTTATAAACTAGGTGCAGATAAAAAGACATTTACTGTAGTTGATATAGCAGACTTCGCTGATTAAGGAGTCAGACTATGGCCGAAAAGAAAAAAACTTTTATAGAATCATTAGACGATCCAGTATTTAAAGCTATGGGTGGGTTAGATTTTTTTAGTCTAGATCTAAGTCCTACTAAAACTTATGAAAAAATTTTAGCAGCTAAAGAAGAAGAGAAAGAAAAAACTAAAAACGAAGAGCTAATAGATAAACTACCTAAAGGTAGTAAAGGTTATCTTGAGGCTAAAGATAAAACTATAATTCAACAAGCCGAAGATAACAATGAAGTAAGTGTATCCGAGTCTGTATCCAACGCTATTGTATCAGGTGCAATAAAAATTCCTTATGGTTGGGCCCAACTTACTGCAGAAATAATGGATGCAGTTGGTGATGATGTACCGGTAGATCAAACAAATGTAGCTAAATTAGATGCATGGTTTGATCAAACTATCATTGGTCAATTACAAAATTATTCAGAAGAAAAAGCAAAAGCTACAGGTGCTGGTAGAATTGCAGAATTTATGACTAATCTATATGGTAACTGGCGAGCAGCTGGAAAACCTTTAGCTAAGTTTATTGATGACCCTACAACTATATATAAAAAATCTAAAAAGATTGCAGACAAATTAGTGGATGCAAAAAAAAACGGTAGATACATTTCATCTAATAGTAAAAATTTAAAAAAAACAGCAGACAAAGTTAAAGAGTTAACGTTTGGTAAAAAAGTAAAACAGTGGACAGGCATAGCTGTTGGTGGTGGTGTAGCAGGTGGGTTAGTTGCAGACGCTGATGATATAGGAACATGGGGAGATTGGTTATTTGAACCAGGTCATTACAGTTCTATGGACAGAGTTAAAAAAGATACTTCTTCTGATGATGCTATTAGAACATTACAAAACAGATTAAAATTAGGTGCGGAAATGGCTTTTCCAATTACGCCTTTCTTTTATGGCGTTGGTAAATTTGGAAAGTTTGCATCGAAGTATGGAGGTGATGCTGCATTTAGTAACAAAGCTGTAGAAAGATGGGCTGACAAATATGTTATGAAACCTTTTAGAGCAAGATCAGATAGACCTAGACCTATTTTTCAAGGAGTACAAAGACTAGAAGGAAAGCAAGCTGTAGCACGAAACATGGCCCAAGAATTAAACAGAAGAATTAGTTACGACTACAACAACATTTTTCAAGCAACACGAAACTCGGCTCAAGCTGTAGACAACCCTGGAATTATTAATGACATGTTAGTTAATTTTATAAAGTCATCTGATGATGTAATTAAAAAAGGTAAAATAGTTTTTCCTGGTTTTAAAAATGAAAAAGAATTTGCAAAATCATTAACTAAGTTAGGTGCTAAACAAGGAGACATAGATGTTTTATTAGCTAACTTAACTAAATACAGAAACAACATGAACACTTTTAAAAATTCTATTTTACAGGGTGGTAATTTAAATGTTGCTCCTAAACAATTTAATGAAATAATGAACGATCGTTTTAAAAATTTTTTATCAACAGAATATAAAATATTAACAGACAAAGGTGTAGGTCCTATCACAGGATATAAACCTACAAATGATATGATTAATGAAGTTGCCGATGTATTTGTGCGTTATGCTAAAAGCAACGGTGTTAATTTAAGTAAAGCAAATGCAAGAGAAGCAGTGTTAGATATAGCTGACAACGTATCTAAAAATCCTTTAACTAAAACACCAGAGTTTGTTTATCCTGTACAAAGTATCGGAGCTGACAAAGCAACACACGTAAAAAATATTGCAGAAAATATTACCGGTGGTGGTAAATTTAAAGCCGACAAAGCAGGGGGATTAATACAAACTAAATCAGATCTAGAAGCTTTTAAAAAAATGTTTGGTGCTAATCAAAATGCAGAAAGAATTATTGTAAACACTATGGAAGATCTTGGTGGTATTGCAGCTAGAGATAATTTTTACAATGCAATGAAAGAAGCATCAGACTTATTAGTTTCTCAAGGTAAACGTGCATTAGTATATCCCAATAGACTAGATGCAATTAAAGCATTTAAAAATGCTAAGAATCAACCAGGATTAAAAACAGTTACAACTTCACCTAATGGTTTAAAACTAAGTGCAAACTTAGCAGAAGAATATTACACAAGTCCATTAGATGGAATGTTTACTAACGATGTAATAACTAAAGCGTTAACGTTTGGTGACAAACTTCCTTTAAGTGGTATTACAAAAAGTTTAGCATATAGATATATGTTTTTAATACCAAAAGGTTTAACTCAGTTTGGTAAAACAGTACTAGGTCCGTTTACTCATGGTAGAAACTTTACATCAGGGGCTGTAACGACAATTGCAACAGGTAATATATTTATACCTCCTGCAGAAATAGGTAAAGCAATGAGTCAATCTTTTAAAGCTTTACAACCTCAGACTATGTATCGAATAACTAAAAACCCTAAATACTTAAATGCAGATGCAAATCAAAACATGTATCGTTTCTTTTTAGATGAAGGAATGGTTAACTCTAGTGCTACATACCGAGAAGTAATGGGTCTTGTTAGCGACATTGGAAAAGGTGGAGATTTTTTTGAAAGAGGTTTTAAAATGTTTGGTAACAAAATGAAAAAACTTAGAGGTACGGTAGACTGGGCTCAGGATATGTACATTGCAGAAGATGACATTTGGAAAATGTTTAATTTCTTTGGTGAAAATTACAAGCTTAACAGAGCATGGACTAATGCAGTTAAAAAAAGATTAAAAAATCCAGCAACAAATAAACCATATACTAATGCAGATATTCCTACTCAGTTAGAGATAATGAAAAAATCTGCACAAACTATTAGAAATACTTTACCTAATTACGCATATGTATCTGACGCTGTTAAGGCTACAAGAAGATCACCACTCGGGAACTTCGTATCATGGCCTGCAGAAATTATGAGAACAACAGGTCACATAGTTCGAAAAGGACTAGAAGAAATAAAAGATCCAGTAACTGCAAGAATAGGTTATGAAAGATTAATTGGATTAGGTACAGCTTACGCTGTAATTCCACCAATGATTGTTGAAGGTGTTAGAGGATTGTATGGAATAACAAGAGATCAACTACAAGCAATGAGAGAGTTAGTTGCACCTTGGTCTACAGGATCTACATTAATTCCAATTAGAGATGAAGAAGGAAATTATAAATATGTAGATTTTAGTGGAGCATTTTTTTACGACACAGTTTTAAACCCAGTTCAACAAGTTATATCCCAAGCAGACATACAAGATACTAAACCATTAATTCCTGCAATGATGGATGGAATGATAAAAGGTTTAGATCGAATGTTAGAACCATTTTTTAGTGAATCAATTTACTACGGTCTTGTTGCTGATTTATTTATTAGACGAGGTGTTGATAGAGATGGTAATAGAGTATGGAATCCTGAAGATGATATAATAGATAAATATATAAAAGGCATAACTCACTTTGGTTATACTGCATCACCATTATCTTATCCTCAGCTAAAAAGATTGTATGCAGCAGCTACTAATCAAAGTATTAGAGGAAAAGAATATGACATACCTGAAGAAATGTTAGGTTTTTTTGGAGCAAGACCTGTACAAATATATCCACTAGACACTATTAACTTTTCTGTTTCTGATTTCAATGACGAAGAAAGAAATCAAAGACTTTTGATTACAGAAGATATGTTTACGGGTAATCCTGTAACAGATAGAAACATGGTAATTGAACAATACTGGAAAGCAAACAAAAAAAGATTAGAATCTTTAAGTGCACTTAGAAGAAAAGTAGACGCTGCATTAGTATTAGGAGCTAATCCTAAAAAAGTATACAAAGAATTTTATGATAGAGGTAAAGGAAATTTGTATGTACAAATGATGAAAAATAAATTTGTACCATTTAGTTCTGATATGAAATGGGCTCACGAAAAAGCAATAGAAGATCAAAGAGAAAAAGGTTTACCAAATCCGTTAGATGGTAATGCTAAAATTTTAGCTATTATGGAAAAAATATTATCTAAAGCTCAGTTTTTAAATAATGATTACATTTTAAATCTAGAAGATTTTACAACACAGGTTAACAAAGAAATGTCTAGTTTACCTACACCACCATTAGACACACAGCCAATGCCCGCAACAAATACTACAAATATGGCAGGTAATACGCAACAAATTAACGCACAAACTAACTTGACACCAACAGAAGAAGCATTACTATCGCCAACGGAAAAGGTAATAGCAGGTAGAACATAATGGCTAGAAAAGACGAAGCATTACAAAAAATTGAATCACATGAAAAGCTGTGCAGAATAATGCAAAAGCAAACTCATGACAAAAT
>WLWF01003209.1_pt1 | contig 10927 bp, 7 predicted proteins | sample 6718331 | NCBI WGS metagenome assembly WLWF01 (sample SAMN12718692, study PRJNA515312) | sponge metagenome | isolation source: marine sponge | host: Mycale hentscheli | place: New Zealand: South Island, Marlborough, Capsize Point | collected 2003-05-01
TCCCTGATTTCGGGGTTGAAACGATCGCGCAACACGCCCCCGTTGAGATATCCGGTAAGATGGGCGATACGGGACGCAGTTGTTTGATTCCGCTGATGGTTTTCTTTACAGGGAGGACCGTTAGGTCATACTGTTTTTCAAAATCTTCCTGATCACTCATCGATTTGATATAGACGTCAGATTATTTTTTGAGCATGTTGAGTGCCGATTGAATTTGCTTACGAAGCCCTTGGGTCATCTTAAACTCCTTGCCGTGGAATTTGAAAGTCTCCCCATCTTTGGTCCTCAGCAAAGGGGTGAGTTCCCTCGCCGTAAACTTGTGTCCGCTTCCCACCTTTAATGCTTTGTGCAAACCACTCTCTCTACCTTTGGTCCTTCCATTTGCGCCTTCAAAGGTCTCTTGCTCAGAGGGCATCTTGTGCTCCATCTCCTTCAATAAGGGTTTCTCCGAAGGTGGTTCCTTTTTACGAGGCCTCTTGTACATCGTTTTGATAGGACCAATATATTTTAATGCTTGAGCATCCAAGTTTTTTTTGATGAGTATAGGAAGAAATGAGTTCGCGTCGAAAGTCCACCGCGCCCAAGAAGACCGTTCCATCTTCCGAGCTGATCGGGTTTATCCCCAAGAAGAATCGGTTCGATCCGATACAATCGTTCTCTGTGAGTAAAGACGTGCGAGTCGCGGAGCGATTGCAGCATGGGGTTCCGCCTAAAACACGATTCGCGCAATATCCCACCGATCCACTGACGTTTATGAACGCTGATGTGGAAGGTCCGCGTAATCGCAACGATCGCTCCCAACCCAAGCTGAATCGACCGGGGTTCTACGGACCGAATGCAGAGGCGATCACGCGAAAACCGCCCGTTCCTTCTGGCAGAAAGCGGATTCGAGAGGAATCGGCAAAATTTCAGGCTGATATGGACGCGGCACGCGTATTTTCGGTTCCTAGTTTGCAACGGCTCGCCGCGGCACAGGTACCGGGGCTCTCAAAGAAGGGGTTGGACTCCTTCTTCCCGACGCGTGGCACTTTGGGTGCGCTCCCCATGTGAGAATTTTAATGTGTATAGTATGGTAAACCCAGATGTTCGTCGCAGTAAATTCTGTCGAACAGAGAAATAACCCGAATAACGACGATGTATCGCCGGCGGATTTCACGGCGCTGTTCGATTCACCAATCGTGATGCACCACGCGGATTTGGAGCTGGTGTCCTCTGTGATTCGTCGGGATACGAGCGCCATCGTGGTCGCCGGTCAAAATTCGATTCTGGTTCGGATTGGTGAACCGGAGACCTCCAATCAATTTGAAGCGGTGGTCGAACCGGGTTCGTATAGCATCACCGCGCTCGCGGATGCGGTTGCCCAAGCGCTAAACGATGCTACGCCGATTCCACAGTATCGAACGTTCACCTGTACCGTAAACGCCAGTGATCAGCTCGTCATTACCCATGGAGGTATCGAGCCTCTCCCAGCCGAGAATGCGCAAACGTTCGCCACCACGCCGGTCAACAACGGGAATATGGTGACCGATCCGCCGGTGATTCCGTTTCGTAGCGAATTGCCAGCCTTCGGCGGTACCGGTATGGATCAGGTGTCGGGATACTTTAACAACTACTTTGGTGGCGTCGCGAACAGCCCATACTTGATTAATGCACCGATCGAAGCCGACGGTACGCCGTTCAGCATGGACAAGGCTCCACAGACATTTTACACGTTTGAAAACACCGCCGTGCATCCGAACAACGGCGAGATCAAGCTATCTATACCTATGCAGAGGGGTTACAACGTGTCCACGATCGACGGGACTTTCGGCACGAGCCAGGCCGCCAATATATTCAAATACTATCCAAATGTCGGCGATCCTTTCGGTGCGATCTTTGGTCTACCAACCGCCGATTTTGATGCCAGTCCGCCAATGTACTTTAAAATCAAGACCGTTGCCTCTACGGCTGGCGGGGTGACCGAAGCGTCGCGTAATCAGTACCTAATTGAATGTGCACCTGAAGACGTAGATTCGAATGGTGCAATCATTCGCAAGAATTTTGCAATGAGAATCAATGCTTCAGGAGTTATGACAATCGATTGTACCGTTCGTGACTCCCTTTTGCGGCCAATCGGGAAAGAATCCGAAGAGTCCGTGCATCTCATGGGCAACTACCACTATGTCAGTGGAGTGTGGAAAAGGCGCGACGTCCCGGGTGGTCCGCAAAACGACGATCCGCTACCTGTTGCTCGGTTTGACGGCTTTCAGGTCGACAAAACCGGAACTGGATCCTACTTGTACACCGCAAACGATTGTTGTTTGCGTGGATGGGATGCGGAGGCGACACCGACCTCCGGAGGTGGCGCTTCTGTACGGTACAAAACGGGATCCGTAGGTATCATCAACAGCTTTGGATCGAACGGTCAGCCAATCGCAAGTAAGACCAGCGATTTTAAGAGACGTGCTGCAACGTACAAGGTGACAGCGGTAACGGCCGATCGAAGGATTGCCAAGTATATCCTCTTGAGTCCTGGCGAGGGGTACGATGCGACCGCGCCGTTGCTATTCGACGATCGCACAACCATTTATGGAGGAGGCAAGACCTCAGAAGCCACGATTGTGGCAAACTGCGGACAAGATACGCTCTCGGCCAGCGATTTGAGCACAAATTACTTTGCTTTAGGCGGAGACGTGACCAGAAACGGCCTTTTTATTCAGGAAGCTTACACGTATCCGTATGCCGCGATTGGGATCGTTTCAAAGACCGAAGCCGATGACCCAACGTCTAACATTGGTAAAGGGAGCACGCCCGATAACTGCACTTTCTGGATCGAGATGCATCCTGAATATCAAGGCAATGCGTCGCCGTTTTCGGTTACCGTAAAGCAGACCATCAAGAATTCCACCTTTATGAACGATCGAACGACTGTAACGTTGCTCGATCGGGTCACGCCGAATTCGTGGAACTCCATACTCTACACCGGACCGAATCCAGCCCCTGCAAATTGGAGTCAATTTACTCCAGGCAACACGGTCGAGCTTTCGATTGTACAGCGTGATGTTTACAATATCGATGTGCGTATTGGGCACAAAATGCAAGGATCACCTGGACCACCGCAGGAGCAAGTCTCTTTGGTACGAACGGGCGATATAATCGACGGGGTAACGGTCTTGCAAACGGCTCGCGATTCGGAGATGCCTTATATCCCGATTCTAAAAATGAGCCCTCTGAATCTCACCAATGATTCGCGGTACGAGTTTAATGGAAATTTCGTGCCGGTACGATCGACCCCAGCGCTTGTCGCAGCGGGAGTGTTTGACAAATCGTGGCCCGACGTTTATCCGTCCATCGGACCGATTACAGCGCGGGTGGACGATCTGAGAGCGACCCCGATTGCAAATTACAGCGCACCACGTGTCTGCCTCAAGACAAGACCGGTGAACGCATCGCAAATTGCCGATCCGCCCGCGGCGACTGGCCAAATTGCTACGGTCGATTTTGATCCGCCCACAACGGCTCAATTCGGCGCCGTCGCCGGTCTGCATACCGCGTACTTTCTCGCACCGGGCACTGCCACGCGAACCATGACCGCACACTCGCCCCCTCCATCCATGAGCTTTGTCGGTAGCTACTCGATCGAGATGCCGAATCTGCCTCTAAAGGGCTGGGTGGGCAAGGGTTATGATCTTGCCGGTAATAAAGTCGGTCACGGCCAGCGCGGATCGATTTTGCACGTGATTCCCGCGGATGAAAATGTAACGTTTACGTCGCTCCTTCAAGTATATGATTATCGAGCAGCTTATCCAATGCCGGTACATGCTTGTTTAGACGCGCCAACGCCCTTTCAGAGTCTGCAATTCCGGCTACGCAACATCGAAACCGGCGAGCTGTTACGTGACCTGCGCCATCCAACTCAGATTATCTTCCGAGTGATTCCCAAGGATCCGAAAATGTATGAAAAAAATAATCGAGACTACCAGTAAAATGGAGACGGAAGAATTCACGCTTATTATGGCCCTGATGGCCTTCGTCGGTTCCTGCATCGGTCTCACACTTCAATTCATCATCAAATCGCGATGCACTCGGCTGTCCTGCTGTGGCAGGGAATGTATCGTGAGGGACGTGGTTCCCGCCAACCAAACTACACTCGAGATTCCAGAGGCGATGACGCGTCGACCGTAATCGTCTTTAATTTTTTTCTATCGCTAACATTAAACACCATGCACCAACCCGATCCGTTGGAGGTTAACCCAGAATCGAAACCGGTGGCGTCGGATACCGTTTCGCTGAAGCCGGATGTGCAAAATGAGATCAAGAGTTCAACCGGCGGTCGTAATATTCGGATCTACGTTCCTCCGTACCTTAATCACACACTGATGAGCCAGTCGCTCCTTACGTACAATCTTCAGATCGAAGGACGAGGCGCACCGGTTCCGGTGAGTTCGGCAGCGTCGCTCTTTAGTACGGTGCGAGTCCACGACGGATCGGCGGCTCATCTGATCGAAGAGACTTTGAACTATGGTTGCTTTGTGAAGCAGCTTTTCGATGCGACCAACTCGGAAACCATGAGTTCACAGCGTGCGTTTTTCGAGGGATCGCAGCCGAATGAATCGATTTCCGACAACCTCTATTTTGGGAATCCGGCCACGTGGTACGGCGGTTCTGGCGTAACGGTACCGAATGAGAGCAAGACGGTTCAGATTGCCCAGCCACTTCACACGCACTTTCTAAGTTCTCCGGATTTCTTACCGGTCGGGGTGATGCAGGGGCTCCGTTTGGAGCTCATCACAGACAACTATCTCCGATCGCTCCGGTATACTACCGGAAGCCTGGGAGTCGATTCAGATTACGCGCTACCGACAAATCTGAATATTCCGCTCACACCGACCGACCTTCCAGAGATTGCCGGACCGCCTGCGTACGCTGCCGTTCCCCAACTGACCGTGGTCGTGGGCCATGGCGGAACTCAATACGCACCCGGCGAATATGTGCGCGTCACCAGTAGCTCAATCTCGGGCGCTGTGGGGGTGATCAAGGTCGTTACGATCACAGGAGGTTCAGCGACCGGTCCCATCGGAACGGCCGAGCTCTTTAGCACCGGTACCGAAGCTCCGGACGAAAGCAACACCACGTCCTTCGTGCCGAACGATGAGCTCACTTTGGCGGCATCGGCTGCCGGAGGAACCGTGGCCAAGCTCAAGGTACCTCATAACGTGAATCCTATGGGAGCCGGTCGGAAATCGAATGCCAAGGTGGAATTCCTGATGCCCATTTGTGGACCAACCGATATCACCTATGCGGCAACCAACGCGAATCAGGGTCCCGAGGGAACCTTTGGTACAAATACCGTTCTCGATCCACTTCGAAAGGTCGATCCATACGTCGCGTCGTATAAAAAGCCCTTTCCAACCGATATTTCGCCATTCGAAGTGGGAGATCGCCTGTATATGAGCAAGGTGGATAAGTCCGGCGAAGTAGAGCTTGGTTTGGTGACCGGACTCTCAATACTCAACAACCGGTACGCGATCAAGTTTTCCCCGAATGTGGCTCTCTCGACCGACGACGGTGCGCAGAACAATCCTCTACTGACCACACCGTTTTCGCACACGGTCGTCTCGGGTCACGCAGAACGCGCGGGGATCCGAATTTACATCAAGAACGCTGATCGCGTCAACGGCTGGTCCAATTTCGCGCATCTTGGTGCGAACTTTGCCGTGGCCCGTACCGCCGCGGCGCAGAAGGTTGGGTATACGATTTCGGACATGCAGTACCAGGTGAAGCGCGTCTTTCTGGACGAAAAGCGGGTTGCCGCGGAACTTGCGGCGGCCAATGGGGAAAGGGGAGTGCAGGTCGATGTTCCAACCTTGTACTCTGGTTTGGTAAACGTGACGCGTCTTACCGGTCCATCTTCACAGCTAATTTCGGTACCGAATATTACGAAAGCCACAAGCGTATTGTCCGTTCCGCTTGCGCAGAGTAAGCAATATGATCTTAGATTCGATGCCTATCAGGGGATCAATGATGATTCGGAGGAATACCAGTACCAGATCGGAGATCACGTAGAGCCTCAAAGACCCGTTGACATGACTCCGTACGCTGGGAATAATCCGCTCTGGAGTGTGCAGCATCTCATGGAATATATCAAGGCCTATGAATCCGCTGGCTACTTTCCTACCAACATAACCCACATCGGGAATAATCTGGTGTTTGGTCGAGCGTTTGCAAAGAAAGGCATGTTCTTCAACCTCATGGAGGCCGGGGATCTTAGTCTCAAGATTCGCTACGGTCCTTCATCCGCTCAAGACAAGCTGTTCGTTCATTATATCTCACACATCCGATCGATTCTCATCAATCGCAACGGCATGCAGATTTTCAATTAGAATACTGAAACGGCAGCCATTTTTTTGTTTCTTACTATAACAACACACGCGTTGGTCGCCATGGACTCTCAGCAGATGATGACCTTCCGTAAGGTCAAAACTTATATTACGCCTAACAACGCACCAGATGGCGGCGTCTACAGTTCCGCCGCGTTCCCTCAGATTAATTTTGTGATTGCCAAGGTGCCCGGTGCTTATGTCGACCCCCGAACCCTCTCGCTTACCGGCAAGATTCGGATTTTGGATAACAACGGCGATTTGCCGAGCAATGTAACCGATGGATTCGCGGCTACGGCATTTAATGGTGTTGCAACGTCTCCGTCTGTTTCGGTGCATTCGATTATAGACGAGGTAGCTCTGTCCACTTTGAACGGTCGTAGTATCGAAACGATTCGGTCGTACAACCGATATGTGGCTACGACGCGTCCATTCTACACCTCTAGCGAAGATGTGACCAACGGCGGGAGTCTCTACGATGCCGGTTACCAGGTAAAGTCGGTATCTAACGCGCTTACTTCGAATCAGGAAACCGATTTCGCCATCAGTCTACGGACCGGACTTCTCGCCAATCAGATCATTCCGATATCGGAAAAGGGATTGCATGGCCTAAACATCACGCTGTCCCTCGCACAGAATTCTCAGGTACTCCAACCATTTTTCATCTATGATCCGGCTTCTCCGACCGGATCACCGATTGATGCCACGACCGCCGGCGGTGGTTTTCGGTACGAAGTGTTCGATCTTGCGCTTCAATTCGATATGCTGATCATGTCCCAGGCTCTCTCCGCCAAGGTTCCGAGTTCTGGGGTGCTTGGCTTCAACACCGTTCAAACGATGCATTCCACGCTTCTTTCCTCCGATCAGAGCATCAACCTGCGTTTTGGTACCAAGAACACGCTTTCCGTAACCCATTCGATTATCCCATCCCTTCATTTGAATAATATTCAGACCGATTCCATGCGGCTCTGCGAACCGGAGAATAATCCCACGGCGACCGGGAGGGGTACTCGCGCTCCGATTACCCAGGTCCAGTACCTGAAGGGCGGGAGGCTCTTCCCCTACGACTTTCCTCTGATCTCGGAAGCACAGGCGATCGAGGAACGACCGACCTCGATGATTACCGAGCCGGCGCAGAATTCTGTTACGTTGTACGAGACCGATAATAGCATGCTCTCGACCAATACCTTCCTCGGGCTCACATCTGGTCGACTAAACCTAGTCAAGACTCTCGCGCAACCGTACAGTACCCTACCGGATCCGCGATCGCTCTTCATTCTAGGTGTTCCAATGGATTCACAGAGGACGGGAGTGGATTTCAGTAGCGAACAATACACCGTTCGGATCCAGTCGTCGCTTAACCAGCGATCGCCGCAGAGTCTCTTCAGCTTTACGCTGGCGCGCAACTTGGTGACTTATAATCCCACCGGCATTATGGTCATCGAGTAGACAGGTGCCGAGCTCCCTGATTTTTTTTGATACGCTTAGGTAAACAAACGCATGGCCGAACTCGCACGCCCCGAAGATTTGGTGCTCGGTACGACCGATGAGCTCCCTGCTTACATGCGGGTCGAGACGACCATCCTCGAGCCAATTGTGAGCACTCAGAACTTTGTACGCTTTCAGCTGGAGCCCAAGGGTATTCTTTCCAAGGACACTTGCATCCAGTTCCGTCTAAACACGAGCTCGGCCGCGGATAACAAGATGTTCTTGAACACCCACGTTGGGATCAGCGCTCTGATTAAAACCGCGACGCTCAAGATTGGCGGCAAGGTCATTAATAATCTACAGGATGTACCGTTTTATTCTGCGATGGTCAAGGCGTACCATTCTCCGGCTTACAGATCGGGAGTCGATGCACATCTGCACGGAATCACCAATACGATCGCTCCAAATAGTGCGGTCACCACCGAAGCCGGTACGTTTGGTCTACGGGACGTTGTGCCCGTTACGCCGACCGAAGCGTCATTGCCCTATACCATGATGCTTCGTCATACCGGTGGTCCGGCCTATGCCATCTGGTTGCGCGAGCTCTGTCCAATCCTGAACGATATAGAATTGCCCCTCTTTCTACTGGAAAAGGCTGGAGACATCGTGATTGAGCTGCAGCTCAACCAGCAGACCAGCACGACCAACGGTGGAGATGTGGCGTCCAACGGTCTTGGTACGCTTGCCCAAGCGATCGCATCCAGTGGGACGCGCGCCAATTTCGATACAAGCCTAACGCTCGATCTTAACTCGGTGCGGATGTATGTAGACCGCCACTATTTCGAGTCCGACCGAATGGCGGCCACGGCGGAAAGGCTCAATTCGACCAAGGGCCGAATGCTAAATTTCACCGATGTTGTCACCACGACCGCATCGATTCCGCAGGGACCTTCATCGTCCGCTCCCGCAGCTAATACGATCAAAACCACTTCATACACAAATCAAGTTTCAGTTTCGGGAATGCGAGTCAAGAACCTGCGTTGGTGTTACACGGTGCACGATTTTAGCACAATGAAACAGGCTGGTCCGACTCCGCTCACACCACGCTATAGCAGAGACTTTACCGGTCGGTATACCATGCTGGCGACGCCCAAGTCGGATGCGTGGAATATTCGGGTGAACGATCTACTTGTATACAATACAACCGTTTCAAACGCCGCGTTCAAGGCGCGCGAGCTCGAATCGGTCCACGGTTCCCCCGTCGCGCTTTTTACCGGTCTGTATAGCTACGATGCGATGTCGAAAAAGGAACAGAACTACGGAGTAAAGACTCATCTCTTCCCAGCAACCGGAAGTTATTCTCTCGCGGGGGGTCTCGAATTGCGTCACTTGGAGGGATCGCAGCACTTTGCCGGATCCAATCTAAGCACCGCCTACGGAGATGCGGCAGATGATTCGGTCTTGGTCGGGCAGAAACCCATCGATGTGAATCACCAATTTCCGGTGAACGAGGATACCAATTTCGCTTACCAAGTCCGCTATTTTGCAGAAACCGTCAAGCGATTTGCGATGCGCGATGGTCTTGTCGAAGTCTTTACGTAAAAAAAAGAACCTTACCGATAACTTAAAACGCACCGGCAACTGAAGTTTGTTGTTCGGTCGAATCGAACGATGGAGCGACTACCGCCGCTTTCTGCGTGTTGACAGGAGCAGGCTTTGAATCAAGCTTTGGCTTGTGGCTTGCCTTCCAAATGTCCCAGATACCGACGCCAAGGAGCGCTAACACCGATACGGGACCCGCCAGTTCTGAAACCGCGGTGATACCCGCACCGATCGCATCGACCGCCGCATCGCCCACGACCGCACGCGCGGCTCCACCCACGGCTTCGGCGGCCCCGGACGCCGCATTCGAGGCCGCTTCGGCGGCCGAGGAAATAGCGCGACCGGCGGCGCGCGAGGCGGTGCCGACGGTTTCCCCCGCTCTTCCCGCGTAACTTGCGATATTCGCACCGGTTCTCACGGCGAGTCGACCGGTATTCGAGATCAGCGATCGAGCTCCGGTCGCGACGGCGTCGGAGGCGGACGTGGCGGTCTGTCCCGCCGTCTCGACGCCTCGAGCCGCTTCCCCACCAAAGGAGACCGCATCGCCGGTTGTGGTGGATTGTGCGCTCGTTTGTGCACCGAATTCGTCGTCCGTTACAGTGATGGGGCGGGTACTTGAACCCGAGGACTGAGAAGTGGCGATCGTTTGGTTGGTCGCTGCGGCAGGTGCTTGCGTGACGCTGGCTGCACGTGTTCCGGCTCGAATTTGGCCCAAACGTGTTTCTAGCTTTGTTACGCCTGTTTTAATCGTTTTTGCGGCCGTAGGAGCGGCCGCGATACCAGCCCCGAGGTTGATTAACGCCTCCGCTTGGTCTCTGGAGTCCATGTGGCGTTCATAAAGCGCGGTTAACCTATCGCTCACGAATTCGCGTGCCCTCTCTTTTCGGTTGGCGGTACCGCTGGCGAATTGGTTGAAGGTCTCTGCGTATCGATTTGAGGCAGTTGCCATGCTTTACAATACTTGAAACATAAAAAAACTCAGAAGTCGATGTTTAGATCTCTCCAATATGTCGCGGTCGAAAACCGTCTTTTTTTTTAGATAGCTCTATTATAAACCTATTACTCGATGGAGGAAGAGCTTACGGTCTCCCGCCCAGACAGCGAAGTTTTTGAAACCAAACCGAAAAAGACCATTTCGGAAAAGCAACGTTTGCACTTGGAAAAAGCGCGAATCCGTGCGCGAGAGAAGGCGCAAGAGCGTCGTGAGCTCGAACGAAAGGCAAAGGAAGAGAGCGAAAAGGAACCGGCGCCTGTAGAAGCGTCGACGGAGGAAGAAGTAACGGAGCCAACGGAAGAAAACAGCGAGGAGGACGACGAGGTCTTACTCTTTGAGCATTGGTTAAAAAATATGGCGAGATATAAAGATCTTAAGCAGAAGCGCCAAAAGAAACACGACCCGCCTCCTCCTGAACCCCCTTTGGTCGCAACACCGGATCCCCCTTTGGTCGATACATCGGAACCCCCTTTGGTCGATACATCGGAACCCCCTTTGGTCGATACATCGGAACCCCCTTTGGTCGATGCACCGAGCGAGCCAC
>WLWF01003212.1_pt1 | contig 10923 bp, 10 predicted proteins | sample 6718331 | NCBI WGS metagenome assembly WLWF01 (sample SAMN12718692, study PRJNA515312) | sponge metagenome | isolation source: marine sponge | host: Mycale hentscheli | place: New Zealand: South Island, Marlborough, Capsize Point | collected 2003-05-01
TGTGTAGAAAGATATCTGAATTACCAAAAATATGTCATGGGACCCTCCCCCATTGTAACCTTCTTAAACTGTAAATACCTACTCTCGGTAGAGGGAAATGACAAAGATTCAGGGTTGAATTGGAAATTAAATAGTAATTCCTTAGTCTTAATGCCAAAACCTAGAATTACTTCTTGGCTTATGGAAACTACACTAGTTCCAAATTACCATTACCTCCTAATTCAAGATGATTTTAGTGATTTATCCGAAAGACTAGCCTGGTGTGATAAAAATCAGGGGAAATGTCTTGATATTATTAAGAACGCACATGCCTTTATGAACCAGTTTAAAAACCATCAAAAGGAAAAACAACTAGAAGGGGATGTCATTAACAGATACTTTAAAATTCTTGGGGGATCTAAATAGATCATTATTGGATCATTATTGGATCATTATTAGTTATTAAGTCCCAACTACTATACTACAATATTGATGTGGATTACCCTCGCTTAAAATAAAAAGACGACAATTCTCCTTACCGACCCCTTTATTTCCACGATAGGTTCCTACTGCTTTAAGATAACTAATAAAGTTACACGGTAAGTTATTAGCAGATTTATTACAAAACTGATAACTGTATTTTTCATAAGGTAATTGTCTACTGTTTATTTGGATGGAAATATTTTCTAGTCTAGTTGGGAGACACTGTGGTCCAGTTAGTTTAAGATGAAGGTGGAGATAATATTTTCCATCCATATCCTTAACTGCTGTCTGGTCACTACTATATAAAAACCCAACTAAACGAGCTTTTAAATAAAAGCAACTACCTGCTCCTGGATCGGTATAATATCCTAACCTAATGACAGGTTGATATTCTACTAGGGAATCAGAGATAAGCTTCCAGAAAGGACCAAAAGGTTTGCGGATAGTTTGATTAGCGGCGTGAATGTTCCAATTGGGTAAAACTGAGGTCATATTTTCTTGATAAAAGGCTAAAACAACATGACCATCACCACTTTTACTGGCTGTGGCTAGTTTAAGATTATCCGTTAAATTGGCTTTCCACTGGATTTGTTTTTTGGTTCTAGGCATCTTAACTGTTTTATTATTTTATTATAGTATTGATATTATTTTAACAGAACAGATAAGTTTATTAGCATTTAAATACATCTAGTAAAAGATTAATAATGTCTAGTTTTCTTGACCAATCCGATTATTATCGTGTTTTAGACGTAGAGAGAGATGCGACTACTGAAACCATTAAAAAATCATATCGTAAGCTAGCACTTCGGTATCATCCGGATCGGAACCCTAAGGATTTAGAAGCCAGTAATAAAAAGTTTAAAGAAATATCAGAGGCCTATAGCATTTTATCTGATCCCGATAAAAAATCGGTTTATGATAGATTTGGAAAACACGGGCTAGAGGAGGAGGGATTTAGTTTTGCTGATATATCCCCACTACATATTTTTGAAAAGTTGTTTGCTGGAGACGACTTGTTTAAAAATGGTCCACCTGGAATTGTCTTTATGTCGGCACAAATGTCTAGTGAACCGTGCCAGCTTAATAATCCTCTGGAAAATTTAGTAGGATCTAATCTTGGAATGGGAATGGGAGGGGGAATGGGAGGTGGTTTAGCAGATGGACTCTTAGGTATGATGAATGTCATCGGTGGAATGTCTGCTGGAGGACCTCAACCAGGAATAGGATTAAATATACACGGAGGTCTAAAAGGAGGTGTTAGTGTCAAGAAAAATTTCAAACCTAATGATCTCATCGTTGTAGTAAAATGTAGTTTAGGAGAAATCTATCAAGGGACTGAAAAAACAATTACGATAACACCACAAGTTAATCTTGAGGGGGAACTAGTGACAACCTCCAAACAAATTAATATCAAAATACCTAAGGGTGTCTTAGAAAAAGAAAAACTTCAACTAGTCGGAATGGGGCATGAATCCATCCAGGGAGTTACAGGTGATTTAACAGTCATATTTGAAAGTATTCGTCATAAAACTTATTCTAGAGATAATAAGGATCAAGGTGATCTCCATATTGAAAAGGAGATTTTACTTTCAGAAGCCCTTTGTGGATATGAATTTGTCCTAAAACATCTTAACCAAGATAAACTAATTATCGCCAGTGATAAATGCCTAAATGATAACACTATTGATGTCATGAGAAATTACGGGTTACCTAAAAGAGAAAATTCAGAACAATTTGGTGATTTATATCTAACCTACAAAATTGTCTATCCTGATACTATATCCGCAGAACGCTGTACTCTACTACAAAAGATATTGCCAACACGAGAAAAATTACCAGAAAGTATTCAACATTTTAAAAAGATAATTCCGAGTGAAGTTGATATTTCTAGTGATGATGAAGAATTATTAGAGTGTCAACGAAAAGAAATGGAAAAAACAAATCAGGCAAAGTCATCTGGTAATCAGAATACTAAACCTGGATTTTTTGGCCTTGATCTCGGAATGGATATGGACTTAGAATTTGGTAATCTAGGTGGGGGTGGTGGTGGAAAGGGTGGTCAAGGTCTGGCAGGTGGTCCAATGGGTTTGGCCCAGACTTGTCTCCAACAATAATGACTAATCTCTTACTGGTTTAGTTAAAATTATTAACTGGGTCTAGTAATAGTAAATGTTTTATTATCTAGCTTTAAAATTATACCTAAACTATCATCCTAAAATACAGCAGGGTTTTTGTTTTTTTTTAGCTGGTTTATGCTATTTTCTCTTGATTTCCAATTATAAATCGGATTATTATAGTTTGATTATTCCGATGGATTTAGCCTATTCTGGTCTAGTGCTATCTCGCGAGGGAAAGTTGAGATATCTCATCTTGGGAGAAAAAGATCAATTGACAACATTAAATACAGGAAACGTAACTAAACTAGGTCTCACTGATATTTTGAGCGGTCAAGGTCTGTCTAACGTTAAGGGAAAGGTGATTGGTCTAGATAGGGATAAAGATAAGATTAAGGAAAAAGTAGTTTATAATGTAGCAGATAAAATTACACCTGGTGAGATCGGACAACTTAATCTGTCACACCTATTAGATCTAGGTGATACCCCAGTCAGTAAACAAAATATATTGAAAAAATTAAGTAGTTTAAACATTTTAGAGACAGAAGACAGGATCTCTAGAAAATTTCCTAAAATAAAATATAAACCACATAAAATACAATTATCCTCACAACTCCAACAAACCGTTAAAAATTTAGGTATTTAAGAATTTAAGAATTTAGACTTCTTAGTATTTATTTAAAAAAAAATCCTTATTTATCAAAAAAACCTTAAACACAACCATCTTTATAATAACCATTAGATGTCTCTAAAAAGAATACAACGTGAACTCCAAGAACTAGAAAAAGATCCACCAAGTAATTGTAGTGCCGGGCCTATCGGAGAAGATTTATATCATTGGCAGGCTACTATTATGGGTCCTTCTGAAACTCCATATGAGGGAGGGGTATTTTTCCTAAATATCCATTTCCCAGCTGATTATCCATTCAAACCCCCTAAAATTAACTTTACTACTAAAATTTACCATTGTAATATTAGTAGTTCGGGAAGTATCTGTCTTGATATACTTAAGGATAAATGGAGTCCGGCTTTAACTATTAATAAGGTACTATTATCCATTTGTTCTTTATTTTCAGATTGTAATCCGGATGATCCTCTCGTACCAGAAATTGCTCAGCTTTATAGAAAAGACCGAGGACGCCACGATGAACGAGCCCGTGAATTAACAACCATTCATGCTATGAATAATGATTAAAACTAATTTATTTTGTTTAAGTGTCATAAATTATTATGGCAATAGTCAATTGTCATAATAAATTTATTATTAGTAATTAAGATGAACCAAAATAACCAAAGATGTAAATTTGATACTAATACAAATAGGTGTAGTAAAATAAAATATGCTAGTAGTGAGGAGCCAAGTAACTTCTGCCAATATAATCAAAAAACTGGCTATTGTGTGCTACTTGATAATACCCCTAAAATTGTTAGAAAGAAAACTATCGTCTTAGATGGAGATATCTTTGAAAATATATGTGCTGTTAAGTGTTGGGTTGATGGCTTGGGAGAAACTACTCTAGTAGAGTTAGATAGGGTTTACCAGATCCCCGAAAGTTATAATTTAGAGTATGGGGTTTTGAAAAGAGGATTAGCGGTGGTCTATACCAAGGGTTATTTTGGAAACAATAAACAGAAAAACTACATGCACGAAATTAAAGTGAAAAATCAAAATTTAGTTATTTATCTAGATGGAAGTACTATTACCATATATCCAAATAATAATATTAAGGACAGTCGTCAAAAGATGTTAGACCAATTTTCTAATAAGGACAGATTGTGACAATAAAATCATCTAGATAGTATCGGCCGAAATGTCGGATTGGATTAACCAGCGTAAAAAACCATTTATCGAAATGGACAAGGTAAGCCCACGTAATTTTTATTTTTTGTATGCCTTTTTAGGAGATGGCTACCAGATTCATAAAGAAGAATATCGGGATAATTTAAAAAGATGGAAAAACTTTCATCAACCTAAAACTGGCTGGACCATTAATATCCTAAGGAGAGACTATGATGGTTTGGATCTTTTAGTAAGTAGTCATTTTAGCTGGTTTTTGGACACCTATTTAGGTTACCCTAAAAATATACAAAGATGTGATGTTATCCGTTATATGCTAATGTATCAATATGGTGGGGTCTATAGTGACCTTGATGTTACTCCCAAAAATTCAGTTGACATCATTCTAGACAGATACCCCTGGGCCAATGTTATTTTTGGGGTGGGGCGAGAAAAACCACTCCAGAAATGTCAGTTAACGACTCAAGTAGAAGGGATAAGACAGGGTGAGATGGAAATCCCAACCCGTATTGCCAATTATTTTTTTATTTCTAGGATCCCAAACCATCCCATTTGGATGGATATCCTTAAACTTGCCAAGTTAAGATCAAACTCAGATGTAAAAAGTCAATATGGCATTATTTATACTACTGGACCGGATGTTGTTACGACGGCCTTAAGTCAAAATAGACATAAATATCAAGATATTGCTATCTTACCCCATCACATGTTTACCAAACTATTCCCACACGGATGTACTAGTTTTACTGATGGAAGTTGGAGAAAAGGCAGTCAACTTCCGGTTGGAGAAGGTGGAGCGGATACCATTTAATAACGGCAATTAGCCCGCCTCCACCTTTTAGAGGTCTTGTAGTTTTTGGGATCATAATAGGCCATGGCTTTTCTAACTGCGAGAACAGTTTCATATGATTGAAAAGCTGGGGCAACACTTCTAGAACTTGTTGCTTGAGCCGGGGTCGCGGTTATTGAGGGAGTGGGTCCCTTGAGGCGTCCTTGCCCCTTACAGCGATTACGACAGTGTCTTGGACCTTTGCCATGTTTTACCGCGTTATCTAACCAGAGTAACCCGGGAACATTTTTCTCAAACAGGACATTAGAAAACCCATTGGCCTTAGGATGACCAGAAGGCCCGGTGTCATAAATACTATTGTAGCTAGTTCCGGTTCGTCTAACATACCATTTTCTTGGCTTAATACAACCACACTTCCCGGGTCGTTTCTGCCAGGTATCGTATCCCTGCCAGCAACCAGGAACTTCAAAGTTTTTACACATCCCGTCAACACTTCCGCATTTTGGAACCCAGTTTTTTTGACAACTTGTCATCTTACTATATAATCATAATTAGATAAAAACTTAGGCTATATTTTTCTTTCTGAGTTTTATAATCCTTAAGAAAATGGATGTCAACCTTAAATCATGACTATCTAATAAAACCGTTTATTCCATAAGATAAAAGTGGGTTTAGAAACAAATTATAGATTTGGTCCAGAAACGCGTTTTTTTGCTAAAGTTTCTGCTAAAATTATTTTAATTTCCAGACAATTTAAAATAATAATCTAAATAGATAAAAATATCAAGATGACTTTTAAAAAATCTGGGAAAACGTCTAAAGCCTTGGTTATTAAGGAAGTGGATGACAAAGATGAAGCGAATAAGGATAAAAGAGCGGTTAATCAGAAGCGTCTGATGGCAATGAAGAAGGCTTTAAGGTGTGGATATGGATGTGGGGGTTGTGGTGGATGTGGGGAAAGGTTAAGGAACCGGTGGCAGCCTATTGCGGATATGTCAGTTAAGCGTGATAGTCCGACTAGTGGGGTCGTTTGTGGTAGGTTGGTGGTTGTTGGGGGGGCTGATAAAAATGAGACCATTCTTAGCTCAGGGGAGATGTATGATCCAAGGACTAACCGGTGGCAGCCTATTGCGGATATGTCAGTTAAGCGTGCGGGTGCGACTAGTGGGGTCGTTTGTGGTAGGTTGGTGGTGGTTGGGGGAGGGTATACTAATGGGAGTGAGGGTATCCTTTTAAGCTCAGGAGAGATGTATTACTAGAAAAAATAGTTATAAATCCTAACTTTCATAATCCGATTTAAAATAGGTATAACCGGAAACAATAATATTTTTAAAACTGTTTACAATAATGATACCTAAATAGTTTTAAAAACACTCAATTACCGTTGACTATTTCCCGATAAATGAAAACCACCTATTGGTATTAATATTTATATATTATCTTTAAGATATAGAATAATGTCGTGTCAAACTAATTGTCAACCTATTATCTACCAAAATCTCGGTCAAAGTATCTATACTCCCAGATGTGACATATCTACTAGCCAAAGGCAATTTTTAGTTAATTTACCAGCTTTTCATCAACTAGATCTTTCCACTAGAAAAGGTCAGGGGGCTAAGGATTATCCTTATCGCTGCCAAGGACAGCATCGTAATAAAAAGACTCTTAGTTTTTCTGAGGTATTAAATATCAGAAAAAGTCAAGCCTATTATGATCCTAAGTCTTTCAGAAGAGACAGGCGTAGTTAGTAGCCAATTACCAATAACTTGTTTAATTATTTAGTTCCACCTAATTATCCAGATTATCCTGTTCATTTCTATGGAGTAGGGTATAAATTTTTAAACGACAGGTTCGTCCAGGACGCTGAGCCCTTGAAATTAATTGTTCCCGCTTTAGAGGACAACTAATTTTATGAACTAGAAGAATATGAGTGGTGTGTTGTAGGTTCATTCCCCAACCATACATACTACTATTTGCCATAAGAACTGGTCTATTCCCGAGACGATAATCATCTATATCCGATTGGAGGTCATTTATATTACCCCCATCTAGTGTAACGTGACCTAGATTAATACTAACTAGATACTCTGTGATTTGTTTAAAAATACTACTAAAATCTGAAAAAATAATGATCCTATCCCGCTTCTGATCAATGTCTGTTAAAAAGCTTTTAATGTAGTCTAGCTTACTTAACATGTTAGTCGTTTTAATCCGATACTCTTCTTGTTGTTTTTTAATTTCTAGAAACCTGATTTGGGCCTCTTCCGTCTGACGTTTTTCGTTTTCTTGGATCCTAATATTTTCCTGGATTTCTTTTAATTGGTCTTGCTCTAGTTTCTTTTTCCTAAGATCAAATTGTTGATTTAAGATACTCATTTTTTCTTGATGGGATTGGTAAAGACTATCTAGTTTTTGCTTTTTTTTATCTTGACAAGTTGTTTTGTATTTATCCACATCCACTACCATAAAAACACTATACACTTTGGATTGGTTAGATTGGTTAGATTGCTTATTTTCGTTATTTTCGTTATTTTGGTTATATTGAGTATTGTCAATATCACTATCACTATCACTAACGCTGTCACGATCGCTATCACTATAGTAATCCCGGTCTATACCTAGATAGTCTCTAGACGGGTAAGTAGTCTTGTCCCTATGGTCCTGAAAACAGATTTTCTGTTGACAGAAGGGACATGTTTTTTTCCGAAGTGTCTCCAACCAACGGGTAATACAAGGTTGACAATAAAGACTTTGACAGCATTCCGTGGTATAAATATCATCTTCTAGGGCTTCATAGCAAATGGTACAGACTTTAGCCGTCTGGAGGCGATTGGCGACCCTGTCTATTTTTTCGCTATTTAGGGTTTGTTGATTTAAGGCATCCTCTTGCTGCTGACTAATGACCATTAATTTATTGTTAATTAGTTGATGATTCAGACCAGATGTTTCCGACCCAAGACCGTCCTGGTCACCATGGAACGTTTCTAATTCCTGCATCACCAACAACCTATTTTTGCTAACCTCTAAACTAGAAATTTTATCTGACAGATGAGACTTTTGAAATTGGAAATTTTCCGTCATTTTTTTTAGGAGACCCTGAAAGTTAGTCGCTTTTAATTCAACACCTTGTTCAGGACGTAGCACCTTAAAGTCAAGGGCATTTAGGGCACATTTCTCCTCCTCGCTAATAATTCCATCCATAATAAAGTCAATATAAATGTCTTTACAGAGGATATCCTGATAGATAGGCTCTTCTTGGGTCTCTTCGGATCCATAGAGGGAGGGTTCACAACAACAGGTTATCACACTTAAATCTCCATATAATCTATTAATGTTATCTAGAGTTGAGCGGTAGCAACCCGTCATCTCCGGGTTAAAAGAACCTGAGACAAACCATTTATATTGACAGTCAATGTTATTTAAGATAAGACTACTGGTATTATCAATTTCATCAATAATCAAACGATGAACCGACAAGTTATTACTACGTAATGATTGGGCAATCATATTAAAATAAAGTGGTGTCGTCAGTAGGATATCATATTTCTTTAGAATATCAGGTCCGTAGTAGAGACTAGATATATCTTCATAGTTAATAAATTTATGATAGGATAGATTTGGAAATTGTTGGATAGCTTCTAGCCATTGATGATAGATGTTATTAGTAACCACAATAAGGTTAGTCGCCTTGGTTTCGCTACTACAAGATAAACTGGAAACAAGACGGTTATATCCGTATATATAGTTAATCAGAGCCAAGACAACATAGGTTTTTCCACTACCAGGTTGGTCGCTAATAATACCAATATCATAATGCCTTTCTATTTCTAGACATCGGTTTAACATGATTAACTGGTGTTTCCATAAGGTAACTTCACAATTATTAGGTTGATCCGCAGCTAATGATTCTGAAGTTAGGTACATAGATAACCAATTAGTATCTAATTTTCTCTTAGATTCTCTAAGTATTATTAACAATTCGTATATCCACTGGGACAGACATTACCAATGGGTGTTGGTGTTGGTTCATAACCCGGTAAGTCACAATCATCAAGAACTTCGGTATTAGTAACACATCTGTCACAATCAGGTATTTTATATATACTTTTAATAACTTTTCCATCTCCCTTAATCTTATAGGTTATTTTACTACAGACGTCTATTGGTTGTTCACTGCTTTCATTTAAACTATCAACAATTTTTCTAACTACTTCTTGACTTTCACAGGTACTTTCTTCTCTAACATGATGACCATCACAAAAAACCGCACAATCCTCCTCTTTTTCCAGTTCCTCACGTTTTTCCTTTTCACGATCTTTAATGTCAAGACATAATTCTTGACACTTCTCTATTTCTTCATCTATAATGTCATCCTCATCAATAATATCATGGATCTCTTCTTCCTCTACTGGTGGGATAGGGAAATGTGGTTCCGGCTTAGGAATATCTACCTTTTCACAAGGAGCACATTGAAAATATTTATTAACCTTTTCTGATTCTTCATAGGTTAGGGTCACGGGAAAGGCAAAAAAATTGTTAAGAGAACCATCTATATTCTTATTAGGATTAATTAGCATCGGTTTATTAATAAAATATAAACTATTAAGGTCTACCCCTTTACTATCTGTAAATAATTCGTGGGTTTCTCCAGGGTGAGATGGTATAGTTGGTTCAGGATTTTGACTTGGTGAAGGTATACCTCCTGATTTACTAGAACTATTTAATAACAGTCCATCTTTAAAAAGTGTAAATTTATTACTGCTATATCCAAGTTGATAAAGGGCAATATTATCCAGAAGACCTATATCCCAACTCTGTTTTTTACCTAAAAAGGTTACTTCAAGTGAAGTATAATTTGGATGATCAGAGACATAAGAAATTTCCAAGATAGAACCACTTTCAGCACTAGTAAACATCTTAATAAAAACCTGTTTACCTATCTTATGTTTAAATTTTCCATACCAACCTAAGGTAAATTTATTTACTGAAAAGCCTAATTCACTACAAGCAGGTCCAATTATTTGATTATCTGTTAAGTTGACAGGACTACCTGTATAAGACATGGCTTTACTACATAAGAAATTTTTACCACTATAACTAATATCCAACCATAATGTGTTAGATTTAGTATCAAATCCACTTTTAATACTACTTGATAGGAAAAATGATAGGTTATGACATCTAGGAAAACCATAAAGTAGAGGATGGTATTTTCCCATAAATAAACCAGTTATATAGCGTGTCCTACGGTTATTTTTCCTTAAGATAACATCAAGTGAACCATTAGTTTTAGAAGGTGCTTGAAAAATAATTACTTGGTGATACCAGACGTTTTGGTTAATAGTTTTGGATTGGAGCGTGTATGCCCTGGGTGTTAAGGTCACATTATTTGTTTTATTGCTAATATGAAACAAGAGGGTAAAAATATTTTTATTAGACCGATTATTAGAAAAGTTTGGGTCGCAAACCCAACCAGATAATTTATAATATTTTCCAGCTTCCACACTAGTAGTAATTTTATATTCTGTATTATACGATCTAGACTGTTTTTGTTGTAAAACATGTTTAGATTTACCAGGATTGGAAATTGTGACAATCGTATTATCACCGCTACTGGTACTTCGGCTAGCATGATTTTGTCTTTGAAATGACCCATTTTTTATTAGATTGGGTTCATTTTCATTACTTAAACTACGAAAATTAACAGGAACTATCTTTTCTTCTAATTCCGAGGTAATATTATTTTTTTTATTATCTCC
>WLWF01003213.1_pt1 | contig 10923 bp, 20 predicted proteins | sample 6718331 | NCBI WGS metagenome assembly WLWF01 (sample SAMN12718692, study PRJNA515312) | sponge metagenome | isolation source: marine sponge | host: Mycale hentscheli | place: New Zealand: South Island, Marlborough, Capsize Point | collected 2003-05-01
ATATGAGATCGTCAGCTTCTTCCCCTACACTTATAGTAGCATCATAACTCATGGATAAGTAGTCTCTAACTATTTGTAGATGTCTGGGTTTTATTTTATCCTTCCTATTACCCTTGTAAACAGCAGTTTTAGCTATGTCGTTCCTAAAGTTAGTTTTACCCGTCAGATAAACTTCGTAGCTATCTGGGTCTGAGAAGGGGCAAGTCTCAGATATAATCTCTTCCATAAGAGCATCAGCCTTTTCTATTGCAACATTTGCAAAGTCTTTCTCAGCACTTATAGAGGCACGATAAGCTACTATGTCACCATCTATGAGAACCTTGCCTACTACCATGTTGACCAGACCATCTTACCGTCGGATTTCTCTATAGCTACAGATTCAGCTACAAAACCACTAGCTACCACAACTTCATAGAAGTGAAAGGCCATATCTTCAAGACTGTCAACATTAAACCTCTCTATAGTAGTCTTACTATTGTAGCCATCCTCTTCTTCTGTGTGTTCGTATGTTACCGTCAATTTAGCCATTTGATTAAACCTTAAAAGGGGATTTCTTCAGCTTCAGGAGTTTGTTGCTCCCAGACTGAAAGTTTAGTTACACCAATGTTCTTAAGCCTAACTGTAGTCTTGTTATAGATTTCAAAACTAACCTTAGCCTCAGTTCCATTACCAAGTTCACCGTCTTCCTCAAAATCCCAGAAGCGACGATTTTCACGACCATCCCTTAAGTCAACAATTAAGGGCATCCCTCCAGCCTCAAAGGTCTTAAGTTTTTTAGTCTTCTTGTCCACGTACTCTTTAACGTCTGTAATCCTACGCTGTAAGTGTAGATATTTACCGATACCAAACTCTTCTTTTCCATCTTTGATACGGTCAACTTTTTGCCCAGTTTGAGGGTTAGTAACCATCCTGTCAAAACCTTCATCTAGCAATTTCTGTATTTGCTTATCAGAGGTGAAGTAAGCATTGACACAAGTCTTACCGCCGTTCTTATTTAAGTCACGGATAAACTTCATGGGAGATTCTGGATTCCCATAGTCAGCATTCTCTTTGAATACCTTGGCATACTCTAAAACCATATCCATTTCATAAGTAATGTTAGCCATTTGCCGAGTCCTTTCATTAAGGGTGTATCTTATATTAGGCACCTAAATCCAAGTTTGTAAACCTAAGTGCCAACTTTTTTTCATAGGTTAGTGAATATCCGCATAGCTGTTGCCAAATTGCACATCTGTTCCCAATGGGACATTTAGCTGCAACTCATCGTTCAACCGTTCTATACTATCTTCCATACTAATCTTCTCTTGTGTCTCCTTTCCCTCTTTTACCAAAGTGATAATTTCATCGTGGAACTGTCCTATCGTTTTGACACCATCCTTACGACAGTGCTTAACCCAAGTGTCAAAGCAATAGACGCCTGTACCCTGATTAAGTGTACTGAAGCGGTCCTTCTCACTGCGTAGGCTGTACCAGAAACCACTGACAGGGTTCTTTAGCCACATACCCCCTAGCCCCTGTGGTTCTCGTACACGTACACCCTTTGCCACGGCCTCTACGGACCAGTTACGATCCCAGAAGGCAGCGAGTAGTTTCTTAGCTTCTGACTTCTTCATGCCTGTAGTACGAGATAGAGTAGCCTCTTTGACACCATACGTGGCACTGTAGTTGACTACCTTGTAGTTCTTACGCAATGCCTTTAAACTACGTTCTCCTGTGTTGTGCTTGTCTATATCCTCTTGGCTGATGACACCAGCATGTTTAGCTAAGTCAAGGTGTGGGTCAAATCCGGGTTTTGACATTTCTGCTACATACTCAGGGTCTAGTGGCTGCATGTAGTGTCGCTTGGTTGTATCCTCTAGGCTAGTCATATCCGCACCACACAACACATAACCTTCTGGGGCAATCAGGCATCCTCGTATCTCAGCACCATAGGGCTTTTCCACTGAGGGGAGGTTAACCAAAGGTTTAGCATGTTTAAACCTCATAGTATTAGTCATACCAGCTACCCCAGCCTGTAGGTATCCATCTACCTCACACTCTAGGAACGCCTTGAGTATCCCGATTCTGTGAGTAAGAACAGAAAGACCATCCAGAATAGAAACAGCAGCATCCACACTAGCCAGCTTCTTAACTGACGGGCATAGTTCCCCATCTTTCCTGACTTGCTCAATCTGTCGTTCATCACCATTAGCCTCTCTTACAAACTTAAATGTTCTAGGTTGCCATCCTATACTGAATAGCCAATCCTTGATCTGTGACACTGAGTTAGGATTACCGCGATCTACACCTGTCTGCACAACAAAATCCTGTACCGTCTCAGGCTGCTTGTACTGCTTTCTCAGAGCCTCAAAGTTCTCCCCGTGACTGCTTAGGCTACCATCTTTACGATACATCACCTTGGGTCTATTCTGTACCTTAGTAAGTACATGACGGGGCATAGCATTAGCTAGTTGTTCTACCTTATCCTCTTTCATACCCTGCCACTCAGCAAGGTGCATACTAGCTTTAGCTACATCTAATTTCCACCGTAGGGCCTCCTGTTCCCTAGCGCAGTCTAACTTGAATGTGATGTAGTCGATAAGTCTCCACGCTTCACTGTTCATATAGCTTCTCCAATTTCCGCTTTAGGTCACGCCAGAGGCGCACATTGATCTTAACATCTTCTTCACAGCGATGGGCATACTCTTCTTTAGAAAGTCCTTCCCAATCATCTACCTTTGGCTTAGGTACACCATAATCTTCTCCATACAATGCCAGCCCATGCTTTGTCCTATTGTGATGTAAGTACCAACTTAACCCTAGAGTATCCACTAACTTTGCATTGACCTTTATACCTAGCACCTTTTCCACTGCTGGTATATCAAAGCGTACAATGTTATGCCCAGCTAAAGCTAGTGTGTGATCTAGGCTGTATTCCAAGAAAAAGTCACGCATTTCATCGTAGTCAAAGATAGACCTTGGTTCATCCATAGCTGATGTTTGATAAGACAACACATGTATCTTAGTTAGTTTGTCTAGTAGTCCATCTGTCTCTATGTCGAATACTGTCTCTGCCATTAGTACACCTCTGTCAATGTAAACGTATCACTGTTAAACTTCATTCTGCCAGCCCGTCCTTCTTCACTGCAAGGGCGGTTTTTTTGTACCGTGATGTATGTTGTGTTTCTTTCATCAAGGTCCTCTGCTTCTTTATCCCTAGACAGATCAATGATAACACTGGCACGTTGTCCTATCATCTTACAGTACTTAGGGTCTCCATCTTCATTAGTGTGAGCGATAGTCACAATGCCCACATTTAGCTCCGCTGATAGCTTAGAGAGCCTTACGGATAGGTCAGCTAGTAACTCTTCCTTAGACGCCTCTGATCGTCCAGCCACAACGTCTTGGATAGGTTCAAAGAATACATACTTACATCCACATGCCTGACTAAAGAAACGTATCTGATCACACAGTTCATCAGTACCTTGACCATCACCTAAGTAGAACTGATAGAAGTTCTCGTCTTTGGCTATCTCCTTGATTGCGCTTATGACATCCTCATGTCTCCCCTTGTCATCAATCAAGTCACGCCTAGTTAGGTTATCTTGTAACTCATACGATACAAGACCAAGTAGTGACCTTAGCTTAGTCTCCTCTAGGTGCCATGCAGCAATAGGTATCTTACGCTGTAGCATGTTGTATTCCAAGTAACGCATAACCTCAGTCTTGCCTATGCCAGTAGGTGCCTTAATCACTGTAAAGTGTCCCTGCATTAGTCCCATGATCTTATCATCTAAGTCAGTGATACCTGTAGGAACATATACATGGTCTGGTGTGTCGTTGTATAGTGATAGGAACTGATCGGCAGTGTTTAAGATATTCTCAGGCGTGTACTTAGCAGCGTTCCACCATGCACTCTTGAACTCAGCATGTGCATTGTCCTGTAGGAACTCATTAGCATCCTTGTACTTGTCGTGTGGTACTCGGTACACCTTGTTAGGAAACAACTTAGCTACACGATCAGCTAGGGCATTACCAGTATCATCATTATCTACTGACAACACAATCTTCTGAAAACTATCTAGCCACTCCTTACAGTTCTCCCATAGCTTCTTAGAGGGACTACCAGATGGTAATGATACAACAGGATTAATGTATTGACTCTTCATCATCTGTGCTACTGATAGGGCATCTAGTTCCCCCTCAGTAATGGTTACAGTCTTAGAACAACCAGCGGTGAACATATTCATACCAAATAGTTCATCCCCCTTGAACCCGTCCTTAGTGTAGAAACCTTTCTCATGTAGGGTACGGACCTTAATTCCACCGCTGGGGTATACGTACTCTTGGCGACCATCATATGTCTTAACATTAAAGTCCTCCATAGTACGAGCATTAATCCCTCGTAGGGGTGTATAACGACCATCACCAGCGGTCTCTATTCTCTTTGGTGTGAAAGTCATCACTTCTCCCCTTTCTACTGTTGGATATTTATCTTTAGCCCAATCGTATGTCTCACCCCTTGAGGGATAAGACTGATCACAAGCGTGGCACTTCCCGCAACCCTTAGCCTTATTAAAGCTAAAGGCATCGGAGGAGCCACACGACACATATGGGCAGGGCTGGTGTGGTACTTCTTGATTCATGTGGCTCTCCTTTGGTTTAGTCTTTAGTGGGCAATTCGTCGGCATAGTAGTCTGCGGGTAAAAGTTTCCCTTCATCGACAGACACAGCACCCTTTAAGTAAAGTTGTGCCGTAGTTTGAAACACAAACTGTTTCTTTTGTAGTGCAGCCGCCATGTCAACACGTTTCTCCCAAGCAGCAAAGGTGGACTCTGGGTAAGTCTTAACTGCCCACCAAAAGGGAACATAAGTGTCCACCTCTTTGCAGTAAGTAGGGGAGTTTAGTTCTTGTACTAAATCATTACTGGCAAACGCCTGACTGCGAATTTGAGTAGCCTTCATACTGCTAAGGCTTCTTGCACCAGCCTCTACTACATCTGTCGGAGTCTTACGGTTGCCGTAAAACTTAAACACTGAACGCTCACGCATTTTTTCAATAGCGAAGTCGAAGAAGCTCTGTTGATTTTCCATTTTCGGGTTCCTTAGTTTAGTTGCTGTTTAGCAGTTTCGGTAGAAAAGTCTTCACGAAGGTCACTTAAGATGTCTGCCATCTTATGTAGAGCTTCGGCCTTTAACCCTAGTGGGTCAGGGTACATGAAAGCTACAAGCTCCCTCTTGATGTCCCTTTCGTCAAACTTTGTACATAGTGTCTCCATTAATCCGACAAACGCTGGCCCAACGCTGCGAATGTCTGTCTGTTTTTTGCTCTTAGCGATTGCATTTAAGTCAATTACATCAGGTGCAACAGTATTTTTGATAGCCTCCTTCTGTTTTTTGCGGCGCTCCTTTACGACCTTCTTAGCCTCTTGATAACCTTCTGGTGTTGTGGCTTTATCTGATAACTCAGGGTCAGCCATGATCTCCTTTCGGTCTTTCTCCCATCTGGCAACTGTATCACGATGCACACCAAGGCTTTCTGCATGTTCTCCTTGAGATGGAACCATTGTAGTATTTACTACATTGCTTTTGGCTTCCTCTGACTGTCTATCGCCACCCCTAGTCCTTACCCCAAGAGCATCAGCACGTTGAACGTAGAAGAACTCCTTTTCTTGGCTGTTAAGGTGCCGTCTTGCCACATTCTCAGAGGTAACATATGAAATCGCCTCTTCTTTAGTACCTTGAAACTCTACAAATATTGGGTCAACACCAGCTTTTAATGCAGCCTCATATCGGTGACGGCCATCAAGAATCTTACCTTCATATGTGGCAATCGGACGATCCAACCTGAAACCATTACATGCTATATCGTTGGCAATATCATCTACTGTCTCAGGCTTATGTGGCAACCATAAACAAATCTCATGGTACTGCCAATCTGGTTTATCTGACAACATTTTATCTACCCATTCATTATCTTCTACAACTTCCATATTTACTTCCTTTATTATTAATAGTCTTTAGAAGACCTCTGTATTTACCTATAGCACCATTTTACGGCACAATTAACAAAAGCCACATTTTTTATATGGCCTCTGTGATTTTTTTGATACACTTATCTACATACCTCTTGACTTCCATAGGTGTTGTACCAAATTTACCACCGCAATCTTCAACAATCTTAGCTAATGTGACACCTTTAAGGTAACGCATTTCCACTAAACCCCACTCCTTGTCAGATAGTGTATTCCTTGCAACACGTATAGCATGTAGCATATCTTGTCGTTTCTCATATACAACAGCAGGATTAGAATCTTCGTCAACTAACTCAACACTTTCCAATGGTGTACTGGTTGAATTGATAGCCTGTTGCAATTTTGCCACACCCACTCGGCTCATCGTTGAGTTGTCCTCTGTGTCCCTAGCTAAAGACCTCGTAGCAGTAGTTACAGGGACCGTTACAGGTAGGTTCTTAAGGTTCATGTAATCGTGCATAGCCCTGTTAGCCATACGGCTTAGATTAGCCCCATGCGTGTTACCCTGATCCACTTGCTCTAAGCACTCCAAAATTCCCTCGGAGACCAGATCATCGAAGTGACTAGGTGAGTTGTATTTGTGAGCTAGTGTACGACACATCTTCATCATTTCCTCAGTAGTCATGTTTTAAAGCCTCCCAGCTTACAGGGAAGTAACGCAACATAATATTCGACACCTCATTTCCCACGATACGGGTCTCTAGTTGAGTGTCAGGCTTACAACGTAAATTGCACATCTTAGCGAAGGCTCCTACTGTTCCTGACCAATACCATTCTGTCATGGTGTTCTGAGGCAGTATCATACGTGCTTGTTCTGGTGCTATACCTTGAGTTAGCATCTTCTTATAGTCACCTAGTGCCTTCTCTGACACCTCCTTTACATATATATTAGGGAAGTACTGGGACTGACTTTTTCCCCCGCTACCCTGCTTCTTATCCTTACTCTTGTCTCTCCAATGATCAGGCTCATAGAACTCAGGTTCATCATCTACATACCTACGGCTCACCTCATTCCAAGGCATGTACTCATGCTTCTGTAGTTGTCGTGCTACAAAAATAGGTGCCTTAACATGTACCGTCATAAAGGTGTGGTTGAATGGGGAAGTATGCTTATGCTTGGCTAGATACTTGATTAGTTTAGCATCCTTATCTTTCAGTTTAGGTGGCCCCCATTGGTCACTTTTATCCATCTCACTCTTCTTGCCAAAGCTCACCCTAGCTGCATTAACGACAGACAGGTCACTGCCCATGTGGTCTATGTATGTTACTTCTATACTCATCCAAACCTCCCAACATATTTTGCTATGTGATGTACAAATGGTAACAGACTAATAGCCATCAGCAAGTTCATCCCTGTGTGTACCATTGCAATCCTCAGTGTATCACCCCTTGGCATACCATCAGATACAAGTAACCCAGCTAACCAGATAGTCCCTGTAGTCCCTATATTGGCTCCTAAGACACAAGCTATTGCCGCTGGTAGGGGTACTGCCCCAGAAGCAACTAAAGCAATAATAGCTGTAGTACTCAAGCTACTTGATTGCCACGCTAGGGTCATGATGATCCCACCAAAGAACATATAAATAGGGTTAGCTACAAACCAGTTTAAGTGATCCATATTACCCATAGATTTCATGCCACCTGAGAACATCTTTAGTCCTATATAGAATACGACAAGACCAATGGCTGTGTATATATAGTTGTTCAAGGTGCTGTACCTTTCCATAATTTCACTTGTGCATCTAACTTGTGGTTCTCTTCTAATAGCTTCTTAGCTTTTCTCTCCCAGTAGTCAGCCTCACGTTTTAGTATTTCATAGCTTTCACGCAGTTTCTCATTCTCTTTCTGCACTCTCTTTAACTTAGTCATTAACTCTCCGTGTTCATCATTCATATTATCCACCTAAGTCCGTTATGTGATTTTGACATATGACCCGTTGCGCTGAGTTCAATGCCCTTTTCTTCTGTAGAATCTTAAGTCTCTGCTTACACTCCTTGAGGTCTTGTTCCAACTTATCTATGTCATCATTTATAGTATTACTCCTGATCTGTAGGGTGGCCTTTTGCACACTCCAATATTCTATCTCTTCTTCTATTGATCCCATCAGTAATCCTCCACCATTGTATAGAACATATGATCGCCTAGCTTACCATCATAGTCATAGAACTGCGCCCAGTAGGGCATAATAGCCGTTGTATGATAGTGAGTCGAGGTAATGCCTAGTCCATGCCCACGAAGTACCTCAGAGGCTACCAGAATGGCTCTTATAACAGCTTCCTGCTCTGGCTCCTTAAGGAAGTCATCTGATTTTCCATCGTGGGTATAGGAGAACTGTTTATTCTGATTAATTACCTCACAGGCATCATCAGGATACCTATCACTCTGTACTCTGTTCATTATCACTTCAGCTACAGCCAACTGTCCGTCAACTGGCTGGTTTCTGGCCTCGTAGTATATCGCCGCTGATAGGCATAAAATGGTTAGCATAGAAGTCCTTTCCCCCGTTCTTCTCTTTACGGGTGTTCACATTCTTCTTCTTATTAGGTATTACCTGCTTTCTAAACTTGGGGTCCTTTAATTCCCTCGCTACTGGGTTAATCTTATACACCTTGTCAGTGCGCCTACTTAACGGCTTCTTTGGCCCTTCGTTAATCATGTGAATCTCCTAAGTGTTTTAAAATTGTTTTATGGTGAACAGAGTACTTCCTACCTAAAGCCCTAGCACCATAATTACGATCTCCTCTCTTATAGTTTTCCTTAACAAATTTAAACTGTTCCTCTGTCAAGGCTGAAAGAAGGCTGTCTGTACCCTTGGCATGGCTCTTTAGACCAGTTCTATACGCATGTTTCATATTCTCGCTTTGGGTACACCACTCTAAATTAGACAATGAATCATTAGTCTTATCACCGTCTATATGATTAACTTGGGGTTTGTTCTGAGGGTTGTCAATAAAGGCTATCGCAACAAGCCTAGATATTTTTAATGTTTTATGTACTCCATTTCTTCCACCAATCTTGGTAGAGACATATTTACGACCATTAGGGTTCCAAGAGGGCTTCAGTATTTTTTTTGACCTCTTAGACCATACATTCCCTAAACTAGATACCATGAGTATGTCCTCATAGCCTACCACATCTTTCCACAATTCAGTCATCATACGATTTCATCCCCTAAGCCAAACACATGCCGACCACCAGCTTTAAAGGCTAGTACCTTGTCCATCTTAAAGCACTTGTAACCATCGCTTGTCTTCAGTGTAACATAGCCGTGAGCCTTGAGAGCAGCAGCAGCAATCTTGCCACGCTCATTTCCCTTGAGGCCCTTGATGACGTTCATACGCCCATTGTACACCCGCACCTCGTCATCCTTGGTCAAGAACTTTACCGTGATGAACTGGTTCTGGTTTTCGCTGAGTACGTTAGTAACCATGTTTTCTGGTAGTGCCATTTGATCTCTCCTGTTTCACTGCGTAGCTGTGCTACTATATGTTTCAAACTGTGATTCTTTAGATAGGTTAATTAGGTGCTAGTGTCAAGTGTTAGCCTCAACAACAGCCCTTGCAAATCCTCTCGGTGTGGCTGATCTGATGTTCTTAGTCTTCATAGATTTACCACCTAGTTTAAGGTGTTGCGTAGAATACCCCTTGTGAGGCTCTACAGAGCACTTTACAGGCATCTTAAAGCCATTACCTGTCCATAGGCATGTCTTCTTAGGATAGGCATCTGACGGGGCTATATACTCAGGCCATTTAGGGTGCTGTTCTTCGCCATAGGGGATATATCCACCATACTCATACGGATGAAACGTGTGGTCAGGCTTGCGCCATAGAGTTGACAACACAGATACGGGGTTCTCAATGAAGTAGGGACAATCTAAATCATCAAACAGTACAGCACACTCAATGGCGTAAGATGCCGCTTTCTCTTGAAACAAGGGGTCAGCCTCTGCCTTCCAAGCAAAGTGAGCCGCACCAGATACAGCCATGTCAGTACATACTGGAAAAGCCATTGCGAAAACTACATTGTTTCCTTTACCTTCGTCGAAACGAAAGAATATATCAGTGAGGGTGCTAAAGTCATGCAGGTCAGCATGTAGATAGAATATAACACCGCCAGATGCAAAGTGTTCCGTATTATCGACCTCCACTGTTTCATGCTTATGCTGAATGTCATATGCGTAGCACTCATACCCTGCCTCTGCCCAAGGCTTGAGAGCCTCACCAGTAAAGTCATATAAGCTGATTACGATACCCTTAGTCATGTCATGTCTCCTTCTGTCTGATTGTCTATATGAAGTGATTCGGTGTCAGTGTCAATACAAACTTTGATACGCTGACTCTTGCAGAAATGAATGGTCCTCGTTCACCTCATCATACTGGGCATCTGTAAGTTCAACACCATTGATCTCAGCGTACTCAACGTAGGCATCAACAAAGTCAGGGAAGTCAAACATCTGTACATCAGCCATGACTACGTTCTCAAGTTTTCTTACATCTAATTTCATCTTGTCTCTCCTATTTAAAAGTTTGGTTGTCCATCTTCATCGAATACAACATCGTCCCTGATCCACATAGGCTCTGCATCAATTTCCACTGCGGGGGTCTTATGATCAAGTACTCCCAGCATCCGCAGTTCTTGCTCTAGTTCTTCAGTCATCATCACTCTCCAATTGTCCAGTTCCTAAGCACCACTCACATACACTATACTCAGCATATGGCTCGTATGTATCTCCGTATCTTTCCCATCGTTCGTACTCGCAAACACCTTCGCCCTGACACTCTTGACACTCTTCCATAATTATACCTCCTTATCTTTAACGGGTGAGCCTACCCAAGACTTTATGCTCATCCAATCAAACTTGTAATTGTCAGATATGTGTTCAAAAGCAGCCCAGTATTCAGCACAATCC
>WLWF01003215.1_pt1 | contig 10921 bp, 14 predicted proteins | sample 6718331 | NCBI WGS metagenome assembly WLWF01 (sample SAMN12718692, study PRJNA515312) | sponge metagenome | isolation source: marine sponge | host: Mycale hentscheli | place: New Zealand: South Island, Marlborough, Capsize Point | collected 2003-05-01
ATGTGGGGCCCATGTAAGATTCCTTCCACCCTACAGCCCCGATTCCAACCCCATTGAAAAAATGTGGGGCAAGATAAAGAATCGGTTGGGCAGCCTTGCAGCCCGCAGTCAGCAGGAACTATCTGAAACGCTCACACAAGCGTTCGAAGAGGTTTCTCCCGACGAGGTAATCAGCTGGTTTTCTTCGTGCTACATCGCGACACCTCTATCGTAAAGCGCTCTAGCCCGCGAAAGACGCGAAAAAAAAAGCAAGAGCATTTAATCTCGTACTCTTCAAAACTCAAATTCTTCAATTTAACTGACGGATCCAGGTTGACGTTTTTCTTTCATCTTTCTACTTTCTTCTGCTTGTTATTTGAAGTGCGGCAAAACATGCTCAGCATATTGTTCGACGATATATTCCTCTTCTTCGCACATGAGATAAATCGTAAACTGAGTCACGCCAACTTCTTCGAGTTGTTTTATGCGTTCAACATGTGCTTCTGGAGGACCCAAAATGGAGAAACTATCAATGATGTCGTTGGTAATAAACCCAAGATGTCCGGCATCTTTATTGGCATGATCCTTGTAGTCGTATCCTTTTCTTTTCTCAATATAGTCGGTAAAACTTTGAGGCACCTCTTTGGAATCTTTTCCATACTTTTCAACAATATCAGCGACATGGTTCCCGACCATAGCGGGGAACCAACGCGCTTGTTCTCGCCCCTTTTGGATATCTCCGACCCATACGGGGGCGGCAGAAACAATCCTGAATGTTGACATATCTCGACCTGCACTTTTCCCGGCTTGTGTTGATTGGGATAAAAACCACTTGCAGAGTTGAGGGTCGCCTAGTTGGATGACTAAACCATCACCCACTGCTCCGGCGACTGCCAACGCTTTGGGGCCATAAGCGGCAACCCATACCGGTAACTCATACCCTTCTGCCCATGGAATCTGAACTTCGGCGGGCGACTCATCATACTGAATGGCGTCTCCCCGGACCATGCCTTTAACGTCGTGCACGAACTTTTTCATGCGAGCAACGGTATTGGGCTTTTTTCCCATTACACGTCTCGAACTGTCGCCACGGCCAACACCCATGTCGACACGGCCTCCACTTTGGATGGCCAACGTGGCAAAGATACTTGCCGTTACTGACCAGTCACGAACGCCTGGATTCGTGACACAGGGAGAAAAGCGCAATCGGTCCGTGTGCTCAATGCACATCGCCATGGTTACATATGCTTCACGCCATAAAATATGAGAATCAAAAAACCAGGCATAATCAAAACCTGCTGCTTCGGCTTGTTTGCACAATGAAACCGTACGTTTGGGATGAATATCACCTTTAAAACAAATTCCAAATTCCATCATCAGTCTCCTTTTGTACGTTTAGGGAAAGATTTTATGTTAATATAGTTAAGGGGTACATGCAAGAAACCGATTCATGTTGGCTCAAATGATTCGTACAGAAAACGGTGTTTAACTGGCAGATCTAGGATAAGCGATTTTTGTAATCATGGTAATCAAACGTTTTGACCAGAGTAACCCTCTCGGTTTGGGGGTCGTACGTGGCTATCGAAGGAAGCCCGATGCCATTAAACATCGTGTTCTTGACCATGGTATAATGAGCCATATCCATAAAAACAATTTTTTGCCCGATACAGAGGGGTTTATCAAAAGAATAGTCGCCGATAACATCACCGGCTAAACACGTCTGCCCGCCTAAACGGTAGGTATATTTCTTTTCGTGTGGCTGGCCTGCATCAAATACATCGGGCCTATACGGCATCTCTAAAACATCCGGCATATGGGCTGTTGTTGATGTGTCCAGTATCGCTATATGGGCGTCATTCTCGGCGATGTCGAGAACCGATGATAGGAGCACTCCTGCTTCGAGGGCCACGGCTTCGTCGGGTTCGAGATAGACGTGCACGCCATACGTCTCTTGGACGTGCACGATGGCATCACACAGTTTATCCAGATCGTAATCCGAACGCGTAATATGATGACCACCCCCAAAATTTATCCACACTAAGTCGGTAAAAAAATGACCGAATTTTTTTTCGACCACCTGCAATGTTCGCTCAAGTGCATCTGCGTTGTGCCCGCATAACGTATGGAAGTGCAACCCCGAAAATACCGTCCAGCGACTCGCCCTCAAAGACCTTTATCGTCGAGCCTAGACGGGAGGCTTCTACGCAGGGGTCATAGAGTGCTACGTCCCCCTCCGAATGTTCAGGGTTGATTCTAATGCCCACTCCAACACGTCGTTTGCAGAGGTTTACTTCTTTACGATAGCGACGCCATTGTTGAAAATTGTTAAAGATGATATGATCGACAAGGGGAAGCAAGCCCGCCATATCCTGTTCTGAGTAGGCTGGTGAATACACGTGAACTTCTCCTCCAAATTCTTCTCGGCCCAATCGCGCTTCGTATAGAGAACTCGCACAAGTTCCGTGCAACACGTTGCGGAGTAAAGGAAACGTACAAAATGCAGCAAAACCCTTTAACGCTAAGAAAATTTTGCAGTGAGTTCGATCTTGTACTTCTTTGAGTATGTCGAGGTTTTTACGCAACACGCCTTCATGAATGACATAACAGGGAGTGGGCGTCTGGTCAGCAATAGCAAGTAGATCACTTCTTTCCATGGCAAACTATATTGATATTGACTCGAATTTTCTATAAAAACGTAGGTGACATCCACAAGGAACGCTGCAAATTAAGGATAGCGATTATACCTCCATCTATCTTTTTTTCAACAACCCAATCCTCAGACCAGGGTTGTAAGAAAAGAGGTAGCATGTGCAACATGAATGTTCTCTTTTGTTATATAGTTGCGGGTTCCTGTTGCTGATAGTTGCCATACCTCACAGGCGGGGAATTTGTTTCTAGAATATTTCAAGCTTTTGCTTACTGCCATATCGCTCCATTTGCATTCAATGGCCCATAAAGGCTTCTCGTTTTCTACGGCAACAAAATCCACCAAAAACCCATAGCGGGACATCAGGAAATTCTTGTTTGAGAATTTGTTCTCGGTGTTGAGCATAATCCCAGTTTAAATAACCCTGAAGGTTTTTTCCAAGGAGATATTTGGCCAGTGTTGTTTTCCCTACTTGCCTGGGCCCTCCGACAAAAACCATTTTTCGCGGCAAATCTGTCGAAATATAGCTAGCCAGTTTTCGTTTTTGGTATTTCATATGATGCCTTTTAATCTAAAAAAAGAGAGTTTTTTTACCTGCTATCAAAAATATAATATTTGGGGTCTTTTTGTCCGGGGTTCAATCATCTTTTACCCGTGCCTTGACATCGTTGAAGATCGAACAATACTAGTAAGATTATGGATCGGAGATCATACCTTTTATCGCTAGAAAACATCGAAGGAAAAGCCCTCAACGTTTTGTTGAGGAAAGCTTCTGAGATTCGCGATAGCCATTGGGGATCGACGATTACCTATTCACGAAAGGTATTTGTTCCCCTTACAAATATGTGTCGAGATGATTGCGGGTACTGTGCCTTTGTCCAAAAGCCAGGAACGCCTCGTGCCAAAATCATGACTCCGGAAGCCGTCTTAAGGGTGGTCAAAAATGGGAAGGAATTAGGCTGTAAAGAGGTCCTCTTTAGTTTGGGAGAGAAACCTGAACAGCGATACCAAGAGGCCCGTGATGCCTTAGATAAGCTTGGTTATAAACGCTTAACGGATTATCTTCGTGATATGTGCGAACAGGTCTTAGAGTATACAGGTCTGTTGCCCCATGCCAATGCCGGGACATTATCCGAAGAAGAGATCCACATGCTTAAACCCGTAACCGCGAGCATGGGTATGATGCTTGAAAATGTTAGCAAACGTTTAACCCATAAAGGAAACGCGCACTATGCGTGTCCTGACAAAGTCCCGATCCAACGATTAAGAACATTAAAACGCGCAGGAAAATATGATGTTCCCTTTACAACGGGTATTCTTATTGGTATTGGAGAAACATGGGAAGAACGGATTGATTCGTTACTTTCTATTAACAAGTCGCATCTAAAATATGGGCATATTCAAGAGGTCATTATACAAAACTTCCGAGCTAAACCTGGGATCAGCATGCAAGATCATCCAGAACCATCTCTGGAAGATATGATGCGGACCATAGGCGTTGCGCGCCTCATCCTCGACCCTTCGATTAGTCTACAAGCGCCCCCTAATTTAGAAAACCGTTATGTCGATTATATTCGGGCCGGATTAAATGATTGGGGCGGCATTTCGCCGTTGACGGTTGACTTTATCAATCCTGAACGTGCTTGGCCACACATAACGGCCTTAGCCCAGGCCACAGAACGGGCCAGCTATTATTTACAAGAACGGCTAACAATATATCCTACGTATATAAAAAAGAGAAAACAGTACGTAGACAAAAATATCGGGGACCCTATTGAAAAACTTGTCCGTAAAGACGGGCTCGCTGCTGTTTAGTGCTTATCATGATCCATACAAACATAGATATAGATGTTCTTTATAACTCAACGAGTCCTGTTATACGGACTATTCTTGAAAAAGCATTGCGTGGAGAAGAACTCTCTGTACAAGAGGGTACGGCTTTGTTCCATACCGATGGCAAAGAGCTCGAAGCGCTGTTAAAAACAGCCGACATCATCCGCAAGGGAAAGGTGGGCGATACCGTTTCCTTTGTCATTACCCGCAATATCAATTTTACAAACGTTTGTTATATGGGTTGTAAATTTTGTGCGTTTAGCAAGAGAATGGAAGATTCTGACGCAACGTTTTTGACCTTTGACAAAATCGCTAGACGTTCACAAGAAGCATGGGACAGAGGCGCGACCGAAGTCTGTATTCAAGGTGGATTACACCCAAAAATAAAAGGAGATCATTATCGGAACATTTTAAAGACCATAAAAGATCAAGTTCCAGATATGCATATTCACGCCTTTTCGCCTTTTGAGATTTGGTATGGGTCAAAATTGTCCAACACCACCCCTGAAGCATTTCTAAAAGACCTTAAAGATCATGGCCTGGGATCTATGCCCGGGACAGCTGCCGAGATTTTAGATATTGAAGTTCGCGAACAGTTGACACAAGACAAGTTGTCGGCAGACGAATGGGCTCACATTATTAAAACGGCACATAACGTAGGATTGCGTTCCACGTCAACAATCATGTATGGCCATGTTGACGAACCAAGACACTGGGCGGCTCACATCGGACGGATTCGTGATATTCAAAAAGAAACCGGTGGGTTTACAGAATTTGTGCCCCTTGGCTTTATTCATTATGATGCTCCTATTTATCTAGAGGGTAAAGCTCGGGCCGGACCTACGTATAAAGAGAATTTACAGATGCACGCGGTTGCTCGTGTAATGTTAAATGGTTGGATTAACAACATTCAGGTTTCTTGGGTGAAAATGGGGCCTGAGGTTGCTCAAAAACTTTTACAAGGTGGTGGAAATGATTTAGGGGGCACGTTAATGAATGAAAGTATTTCCCGTGCAGCAGGCGCTCCGCACGGTCAGGAGATTACCCCCGCAGAAATGGTTCGTATCATTCGTGGTGCGGGAAGAACACCCGTTCAGCGAAACACCATCTATGAGGTTGTTGAGAAGTATGATGATCATAATCCGTTATATCATCAGCCTCTTGTAAAGAGGTGTTCTGAACAGGCCGAACGAATCACAAACATTTGTTAATAAAAAAGTAGATAAAGAATATGGCACAAAACCATTCCCGGGTTGCCCTATATTTGCAGGATAAACATTCACTACAAGAAGGTATTCAGTACGTTAAGTATGCCGAAGAAAAAGGCTTTGAAGCTGTCTGGCAGGCTGAATCCCGTTTGGTGCGGGACGCCATTGTTCCTATGGCGGCTTTTGCGGCTGTTACGAAAAAAATTAAAATTGGTTCAGGGGTTATTAATAATTGGACACGGAATATTGGACTACTCGCTTCTACTTTTCTCACACTAGATGATTTAGCGCCTGATCGAGTTATTTGTGGGATCGGCACCTGGTGGGATCCTTTGGCGACCCACGTAGGGATTCATCGCCGAAAACATTCAAAAGCCATGCGTGAAACTATTGAAATCATGCGCAAACTGCTTAACATGGAAACAGTTACCTATGATGGCGAGTTTCATCATGTTAAAGATATTAAACTCGACGTGGTTCATGGAAATACGAACCCCCGAAATGTACCTCTGATGATTGGGGGCTACGGGACCTAAGATGTTAGAACTCTCTGGAAAGATTTCCGATGGTGTAGTCCTAAACTACTGTGTATCGCCAGATTATAACGACATGGCATTGGAACAAATTGAAAAAGGGGCCAAAGAAGCGGGAAGGACACTTGACGAAATAGATCTTCTGCAATTAGTTGTGTGCTCCGTTGACCCTGATGAAGACAAGGCGCGACATGCTGCAAAATGGCTGTTAACCCAATACCTCGCGCAGCAACCTCATATTGCAAAAGCAAGTAATACCCCACAATCCATTGTAGAAAAAATTCAGTCTATTCTCGGTTGGCCAGCGACCAAAGAACAAGTTGAAGAAGCGATGCAGCATGTGCCTGACGAGTTAGTCGATCGAATCTCTGCGAGTGGAACCCCTGAACAAGCCAAAGCCAAAGTACAAAAATACATCAATCATGGATGTACCTGTCCTATTCTTTATCCGATGGCAGACAATGTGCAGTTAATGATTGATACGTTTTCAGGGTCTGGGGTCCAAGGTGAGAAGCTTTCGATTAAAACATGATACCCCCCCTGAACCGAGAACCCTGAATATTGAACCCGCCAAAAAACATTACCATTCTAGCAGGAGGCATTGGTGGGTCAAAAATTGTAGAAGGATTTGCCCGATTACATGATCAACATACATTAACTGTGATTGGGAATACCGGCGACGATATCGAACGACATGGGCTCTGGGTTTCTCCGGACATGGATATCATCACGTATTCTTTGGCCCATGTAGTGGACCGTGAAAAGGGGTGGGGTTTTAAAAATGAAACATTTCAGGCGCTTCGTGCCCTTGGCGAGCTCGGCGAAGAAGTATGGATGAATTTGGGGGATCAAGATCTTGCAACCCATATCTATCGTACACACCTAAGAAGACAAGGATTACGTCCAACAGACATTGCATTAAAAATTGCTGAAAAGTTAGGGGTCACCACCCCCATTTTGGTGCCTACTGATGATGTGATTCAGACCATGATTTTGACGGAAAAAGGATGGTTAAACTTTCAAGAATTTTATGTTCGGGAAAAATGTGAACGTGAAGTTTTAGACATTGATTATCATGGGGCCCAACAAGCCAAACCAACACCTGAAGTGTTAGATGTGTTGAGTCGGTCTGATCTCATGATCATCGCACCGAGTAATCCATTGGGAAGTATTGGACCCATTTTGGCTATACCTGGAATACGCGAAGCTTTAATCCAAGCGCCCGCCCTAAAAATCGCCGTATCACCCATTGTGGGAGGTCTTTCCCTAAAGGGGCCTGCTCATAAAATGTTGAGTGCAAAGGGTTATACCGTTGATCCATTAGGCGTGGCGGGATATTACAGCCCGTTAATCCAAGGCATCGTCATTGACACTCAAGATAAAAAATATAAAGACGCTTTAGAAGATGCAGGATTAGAAGTATATATCACCGATACGATCATGAAGACCCAGGAAGATAAAGAACGAGTGGCAGGTTCTATCTTGCCATAAAATAGAAACGACCTCGAACCACTTTGTGTATTATATAGCGCCTAGAAACCATTTTTACATTACCATGAAAGATCTAAATATTGTTATCCCTGTAAAAAATCCTGGTGATGCTAAAGAGCGACTCAGCGAAGTTCTTACTTCAGAACAGCGAATAGTGCTTGCGATTTCTCTTTTTCAGCGTGTTCTAGCCTTTTTTCAGGAATGGAATAGTGCCTATCATATTTTGGTGGTTACAGATTCCGATAGGATCGAAGAACTCGCAAATAAAATGAATGCAACCGTGCTAAAAGAGGAAAAAGCCACGGGCGAAACCGATGCTATAGAAAGAGCCATTATCTGGAGTATGAATCATGGGTTTAATGCTCAGCTCGTTATTCCTGGTGACATGGCTGAACTTAATTCAACAGAAATGGAAATATTGTTAAAACACCCGAGATCTGACCCATCCGTTATCCTCTGCCCGGCAACAGGAGATGATGGGACGAATGCCGTTTTATCAACACCCCCCAATGCCATTCCTTTTCGTTTTGGCCTCGACTCCTTCCCAGACTATCAAGAAAGGGCTCAAGAAAATAAGGTTCGATGCCAAATCCTTCGACTCCAAAGTTTCATACTAGATCTTGATACGCCTGCGGATTTAAAAGTGTTCCTTAAGGAATATTCTGGTCACCCCATACACACCCTATTAACCAAATGGAAGATTCACGAAAAGTTATAATACAAGATATTCCAGGAATACCGGAAATCAGACCCGGAGATCTTTTAGCTGAAATTTTGATCCATGCTGTAGAACAATCAAAACAGACCTTTGAAGGTTATGATATTTTGGTTCTGGCCCATAAAATTGTTTCTAAAGCAGAAGGTCGAATCGTAGATTTAAGAGATGTTATTCCCTCCCCAGAGGCGTTCCAACTCGCCGAACAAGTCAACAAAGACCCGAGGAAAGTAGAAGTGATTTTATGTGAGAGTCAACGTATCATTCGAGCTGAACGGCATCCTCATAAGCCTGAAGGGGTCTTGATTTGTGAGCATAAACTAGGGTTTGTATCTGCCAATGCAGCTGTTGACGAATCGAACGTTTTTAGCGAAGAAATCGTTGTTCTCTTACCTATCGATCCCGATGCCAGTGCCCGTGAGCTGCGAGATACGATTCAAAAAAAAATAGGTGTAAACGTAGGTGTGATCATTACGGATACGTTTGGAAGGCCTTGGCGTTTAGGGTTGGTGAATATAGCGGTTGGTTTGGCGGGTGTTCCCGCGCGTATTGATCTGCGTGGAGAACGGGATCTCTCAGGTCATATGTTACGCGCGACGATGCCGGCCTTTGCGGATGAGATAGCGGCAAGTGCAGGGTTGCTTATGGAAAAAAGGGGGGGGAAACCGGCTATATTGATCAAAGGATTACAGTGGGAAATAACAAACAGTTCAGCTAAAGAACTTATCAGACCAAAGGACGAAGACTTGTTTCTATCCTAGATCCGGCAGTTAAACGGGGGATTTCTGTGCGAATGCTTTGTAGACAAAAGGTTAGAAAAAAGCACTGCCAAGCCTACCGACCAAAGGGTCGTTACCCTTTGGTCGGTAATTTAACTCAATCGGATGAAGTTTCATGTTCTTTGAATGAAAAATGCTTTTTCACATCAGGATACACTTTGTTGTCAACTTCAACGTGTGGATAAATAGAATAGTTAACCGGTCCGGCATTGGATAAAGGCACTGATATATCGCGCCCGATTGTGAAGAGAATCCGATGGGCATCTAGTCCCCCAAAAAAACATCTCTTTTTTTTCAGGAAATTTGAAAGCTTCAGAAGCATCAATTGGAACCCAGCCTATTTTTTGTACGTAAAATTCCGCCCAGCAGTGATACCCCCTAATGGGACCACTTTTTCCCATTTCTGGTAAAGGGAATCCAATAGCAAACCGTGAAGGGATGCCTAGATGGCGCGCTTCACCAATGAATAAAGAATGAAAGTCCGTACAGTTTCCTTTGCGGATATCACACGCATACACCGCATTACCTTGTCCCCAGCCTTTGCCGCTTTTATCATAAACGAGGGTGTTGACGATATGATCATACAGTTTGCGGGCACGGGGCAAAGGATCTTTAATATTGCCAACGATCCGATCTGCTTCTTTTCCAATTTCTCCATCAATAGGGACCAAACGGTCTGGCGCTAAAAACCGGTCATACAGCTTGCGGGAAAGAAGGGGGGGATCTGCTTCCTTTCCAAAAACGCGATAGGCTAACCGATGGATATCAAATTTAACCTCGACTTTTATATTTCTATTGCTAGGCAGTACATTAGAGAAATCAAAGCAAAGATATCGGTTCCCGTATAAGGGATCCCTCAGTTGCTTATATGGCCTAGCTCCTTCAACGCGTATACTCAGTAGCTGCTAGTACTCGTCAATGTAAGGAATGGGAACCCAGGCTATAATTTTCTGTGCATCAACAGGGATATTCTGAATCGTAAATCCATATGTAAATTCAACCGTTCGCTCCGAAGGACTGATCTCAGCGGAAAGACTTGTGTAAGCAAGGGTCATAACTAAAACAGTTATGACCCTCATATAAACGCTTAATCTTAACACGAGTATCGATCCTCTACTCTGGGTGTTCGGGGTGCTCGGGGTGTTCCGGATGCTCGCTCTCGCTCGCTGTGGTCTCCACCGGTTTTTGCTCCCAAACACCAGCCTTTTCATGCCATGTATACCGTGCAACGCCGGCTTTTTTATGAATCGATGTTTTATTCGGAAGGACCTTTAAAGTATCCTTGCTTACACCCAAGACAAAAAAGTCTAAATCATAAACAGTTCCGTCACTATGGCTAAAGTCTGCACAGACAAAATAGGTGGCATCGGCAATTTTTGACAACCGCTCTCGATGCACCTTATCGAGTGTTAATGCAAGAACTGTATTTTCTTCATCATCTCGCATGGGGTAAACACCATTGCTGGAATTTTTTTCAACATACATCTCAATATACTGAGCTACATCCTCTAAACTCACAGATGGAGTGAGTTCAGGCTTTGGAATTTTAAGCCCTTTTTTAAGTCCAAAACCCTGTGCATAAGATCCTATAGATGTCATACATACAATCATACCTGGATCCGTCAGTTAAACGTGGGATTTCTGTGCGAATGCTTTGGAGGCAAAAGGTTGCAAAAAAACGCAGGCGCACCCGCTGGGTGCGTCGAGGCTTTTTTGTAATTCCTTTTGGCCCAAAT
>WLWF01003216.1_pt1 | contig 10918 bp, 20 predicted proteins | sample 6718331 | NCBI WGS metagenome assembly WLWF01 (sample SAMN12718692, study PRJNA515312) | sponge metagenome | isolation source: marine sponge | host: Mycale hentscheli | place: New Zealand: South Island, Marlborough, Capsize Point | collected 2003-05-01
GGAAACATATTACCAAGAAAAGCAACTGGAGAATAGTACAGTTACCAAATGGATTTTTACAAACCGAATACTTACATCCAGACGAAGAAGAGTGGATTGACGTAACAAGAAGAGAAACTATCGCAGGTGCTGAACAAGCAATAGATGCATCGATAGAACATTACGCTAAAAAACTAGAATTTTTACAAGGACCAAAAGTAGTTAAAACATTCGAATAAAACCAAATCTAATTTAATTAAATCAAATGAACGAAACAATAGTTAAGCATCTAAACTTCGGTGATGATGCTAAAGCTGCTGTATTCAGCGGTATAGACAAACTCACAAAAGCCGTTAGCTCTACGCTTGGAGCTAGCGGTAAATGTGTTCTCTTAGAAGATACACACGGAAATCCTAAGATAACTAAAGACGGTGTAACTGTAGCAGATTCAGTTATACTTTTAGACCCAGTAGAAAACATGGGTGCAAGGCTTTTAAAAGAAGCAGCTAGAAAAACTGTAACAGAAGCAGGTGATGGCACAACAACAGCAACGGTATTAGCACATGCTATACTAACAGAAGCTGACAAGCATAAAGATTTAAACTCAAGACAGTTAAAAGAAGGAATTAACTTGGCTGTAAATAAAGTAGTGCAATACCTTGAGAAACATTCCTCAGAGGTTAAAGGAGATGTGATTGAACAAGTAGCTACAATATCAGCCAATAATGACCGTGAGTTAGGCCAACTCATTGGTCAAGCATTTAGATCAGTTGATGAAACAGGTATAGTTATAATGGAAACGCATGACCTACCAGAGACAACTGTAGAAAGTATTGAAGGAGTACAATATGAAAAAGGTTTAATTAATAGCCATTTCATAACTAATAAAGAAAATGGTACAGCAGAACTTGATAATCCATTAGTACTTATTGTAGAAAGCCAAGTAGATAACATACGTAAAATACAAGGTGTACTTGAATATGTTATTAAAAACAATAGAGCTTTATTTGTCATAGCAGATGTAGAGCCGCAAGTGATGACTGCGCTAGCAATGAATAAAACTAAAGGTAATATTAAGATAAACATCGTAGACGCTCCATCATTTGGCGTTAACAAAAAAGATACATTAGATGATTTAGCGATGTTAACTGGCGCTACTGTTATAAATGAAGACTTAGGAGATGATATGGATTTAATACAATCAGAACATTTAGGCGAATGTTTTAAAGTTGTAACTAGCAAATCAGAAAGTATAATCCAAGTAGAAGAAATACCAGAGGTAGTAAAAGAATTAATTGAAAATATTCAATCAAAAATTAAAAGCCAACCTAATCCTAATATAGTTATAAACTATGAAAAAAGATTAGCTAGACTATCAGCTAAGGTTGCTATAGTAAAAGTTGGTGCTAATTCAGAGGTTGAACTAAAAGAAAAAAGAGATCGTGTAGAAGATGCTATATGCGCTACAAAAGCCGCGATCAAAGAAGGAATAGTGCCAGGAGGAGGTATAGCCTTGCTCAATGCAGCAAGTAGTGTTACACCTAAGTCTGTGTCAGAACAAGTTTTATTAGATGCTATTAAAGCTCCATATAAAACAATACTAGAAAATGCTGGTATAGAAGACTACGAAGTTCCAAAAGTAAAAGGAAGAGGATTAAATGTGGTTACAGGGAAAACGGTAAATATGGTAAAGTCCGGAATAATAGATCCCTTGCTAGTTACTAAAAGTGCACTAAAGAACGCGGCTTCAGTAGCAACTACAATATTATCCACTGATTGTGTTATTAATAACTTAAGAGCATGAAAGCAATTGGAAAGAATATAGTAGTTGTACCAGTAAAAGAAACTGAAACAAAAACAAAAGGTGGGTTACTCTTAGCAGAAGCCCACCGTGAAGATATAAGATACCGTATGGCTAAGGTGGTTACTATAGGTGATGCTGTAGTTGGTGTAAAAGCTAATGACACTATTTATTATGATAGACACGCTGGTTTTGGTATAGAAATAAAAAACGAAAAACTTACAGTAATAAAAGAAGTCGATGTAGTAGTCGTCTTATAAAACAAAAGATTATGGCAAACGGTAACGGAGAACCTAAGTACAAAATAGAAAAAATTCCTGGCAAAAAAAAAGACCCACCTAAAAAAAGTATTTTCGAGAAAATGATAAGTCCTTATACTGAAACTATTAAATCAATAGGTAAAGGAGTAGATAATTATTTTAATCCAAACAAACTTCAACCAATGAAGCCTAAAGGTGTTAAAGATATAAAAATACCACAAAAACCTAAAGATGCTATAATTCACGATATGAAAAAACAATATCAAGGACAAGGCAAGCACGATTACTTTCTTAAACAAGATAATGAACAAATTATGAAGGATTTAAGAAAAAAAGAAGCTCACCCTCCACATAGCATAAATCAAAGCATGGAAACTTTTGTAAATGAAAAGCGTAGAAGCAAGCCAAAAGGTATGAGTGAAATGGAATGGATGGAAAATAAAAATTAATGAGAAAACCTACACCACAAGACCTTAGAGATTTAAACCTACTTAAACACTACAGAATAATAAGGAAATGGGCTTGTAAAGCAAACGGACTTACCGATGCAGATTTAGAGCTTTTAATATATTTAGATTCTTTAGAGCATTTTTCAAAACAGGATTTTAAAACTGGTCAATATTCTTTTTCTTGGAACAACAGACGTTGGAACAGTCTTTTAAAACAAGATTGGATAAAAGTATGGAGACATAGAAATAGAACTACACAAAAGTATAACATTTATAAAACATCTTTTAAATTTAAGTTTTTATTAAACAGGATGTACAGAATAATGTTAGGTGAAGAAGACTTACCAGAGACTAAAAAAATAAAAACATATACAGATAAAGTTATGGCATTTGCTATGGCTAATGTTAATAACGATAAAACAAGATAGATATGGTATGGGATCCAAATAAATTTAAAGTAACAGGAGGTAATGTGCCAAGTAATATTGATCCTTCAAAACAATCAGCTGCAAGCATAGTTACTTCTGATGGCGAAGAAATTGGTATGGAAAAAACTAATAAAGACGGTACTAAAACAGATGCTATAAGCGCAGCTATAGAAGCTGGTAGAAAACCTAATAGAATACAATTTAACCCTGCTTTTGAATCTAGAATAGAAGGCGCTAAAGAAAGACAAGCACAAAGAGCTGAAGCTAGAAAACAGATAGTAGATTTCAAAAGAAAAGAAAAACTAGAAAAGCAAGGTAAAAGATTAGATAAAAAAGTTTTAAGAAAAACTGGAGAAGAGAGAACAAATAAAATGTCAGCTAGGCAAGCGGCAGATGAAGATAAAGTAAGTAAAATAGCAAAAAAACTTCCTGAAGAAGTTGATTTATCTGAAATTACATCTGGAATGAATGAGGTTCGTGACATTAAAAAACCTGGACAATCTTTTATGTCTAATACAAGTTTTGATATAAATAAATATAGATAAAATGGCTATAGGTTTAATAAGAAGTGGATTAGGTGCTGTCGCTGGTTTTACTGGGTCTTTATTAGGATCCAAAGGTGAAGAAGGTAGATTAAAAGAAGCTTTAAAAGCTGGAGCTAAAGGTGCGGTTAAAGGTCCCGTCGGAGCTGGCTTAGTAGAAGGAATAAAAGATAGAAGAGATTTTAATCAAGCAGGAAAAGATGAAGCTAAACGTCAAGAAGCTTTAAATACGTTTATGGCTAATCAACCTGCACCAGTAGATTTAAATCAAGGCAATCAAGCTTTCATTTCACCTCAGCAAACACCAGCTAGCAATGGTACTGTACCAGCTAACCCAGTGTTTAATCAAGGTGAATATGATAAGTTTAATGCAATAGCTAATCAAAATTATGGTGCTATGTTTGCACCTACAACAATATAAAAAAATAAATCATGCCAAGTTACGGAGAAAAACAAATGCCTGCTGGAGTTGATAAAAGCCCAGCAATGAAACCTTTAGGTAAAAGAACAATGAGATCTAAAGATTCAACAATAGCACCAGGGCTTACAATAGATAATTGTGAGTACAGAGGCAATGCAGCTATCAGAGCAAACCAGTGATATGGGCTTACAAGATTTAAAACTGTATTTACTTAATACAGTATCTTTTACCGTTGCTAGTTTTGACTGGCTTGAGCCTGCTCTTAAAATACTACTACTATTACTAACTATAGGTTACACTGCTCACAAGTGGTGGGATCTTAAAAAAAATAAATGAGAAATATAGATAAGATAATTGTACATTGCTCTGCTACTAGAGAAGGTAAAAACTACACTGTAGATACAATACGTAGTTGGCACGTCGATGGTAGAGGCTGGAGTGATATAGGTTATCATTTCTATATAGACATATACGGACAGATACATAAAGGTAGAGATATATCACGTATAGGTGCTCATACAAAAGGACTTAATAGAAACTCAATAGGAGTTTGCTATTGCGGTGGTGTTGAAGAAGATGGCAAAACACCTAAAGACACAAGATATGATTGTCAAAAAGAAGCTTTACTAGCGGTGTTAAGAACATTAAAAGCTATGTACCCAGAAGCAAAGATTCATGGGCACAGAGACTTTGCTAGAAAAGCTTGTCCATCATTTGATGCAACTGAAGAATATAAAAACTTATAACAATGAACAGGTACGACAAAGACATGATGCATGAAAGAGAACTAATCTATGATGCAAAAGGTCAATTACACAAAGCAGATAAAGCTTACAAAAAAGGAAACAAAGGTAAAAAGCAAGAAATGATCCACGACCGTGAATTAATTTACGATGCTAAAACAGACATACATAAAGAAGATATGGCTAAAAAAAGAAACATGCATCCTGGCACTCATAAGATTTTAAAACATATGAAATAGTATGTCTTTTAAATTAACTGCTCCATATCAAATAGATAACACACCTATATACTTCGTAGAAGAAGAAGATGGTATTTTAGGTAGAGCTAATATAAATGGAACTATTACTATAAACAATAAAGTAAAAGATCCTAAGCAGTTAGATAAGATTATAAAACATGAAAAGACTCATGTTGAACAAATGAAAAATGGTAGGTTAGCCTACGACGACGAAAACATTTATCATCGTAAAAGCGGTAAAGGTAAATGGACAGTTAAAAAAAGAAGTAAAAAAACAGATGGCTCACCAGTAACTTGGTGGGAAAAAGAAGCTTATAAAAAATAGATATTATGCCTTATAGTAAAAGCCCAAATAAAATGAAAACACCTATGTACATGAAATCACCAGTAGAATTTAACGCTGGTTTAAAGAAAGCATCTGCAGACGGTAAACTAGATAATAATCCTAAATTTAAAGCAGCAGTAGATGCATCTCCTAATAAAGCAAAAGGAGTTATTGACGCAGACACAAAATATGATCCGATAGCAGACAGAGAAAAAGATGCAATGAAAAAAGGAGATAAATCTGCTATGACTATGAAGTCAGCTATGGAAATGAAAAAATCACCTTACACAATGTATGGTAAAGAAATGTCTCCAGCACAAATGAAAGGTAAAAGTCCATTAGCTAAATACGGTTGTAGTAAAAGACTATGAAATCTAAAGGATTAGGCGATACGATAGAAAAATTTACTACAATTACAGGTATAAAGCGATTAGCTGATTCTATACCTGGAGGTTGTGGTTGTGATCATCGTAAAGACTGGTTTAATAAAAACTTTCCTTATAAAAAATAAATATTATGGCAAAAGAAGAGTTTCCAGAAATAAAAGAAAAAAACCAAGGTAAATTTACAGCTTGGGCAAAAAAGAACGGATTTAAAGATGCTTGTTCTGCAGCTTCTGCTGTAATGAAAAGTAAAAAGAAATATAAGCCAGCAGTAGTTAAAATGGCTAACTATGCTAAAAACTTTGGTTGTTCAACTAAAAAATAAGTTATGGAAAAAGTAAAAACAATTGTAAATCACCCAATGGCTAAATGTGTAATAGCAGCTATTATTGGTGGTGTGTTACTAGTAGAAGGAAAACCAATGTATGCAGGTATTGCGTTTGGTTATGGAATTAGAGAGTTATTCTTAGCTTTTAAAAATGCCTAAGAAAAAGTTTAAAGAAACAAAGGTAGGGGCTTTCTTAAAAGAGAAAGCTCCAAAAATATTAGATGGTATAGGAGACATACTTCCAGATAATGGAGCATTTGGTATGGTAAAAAATCTTATATCAAGTGATGATAGTATTGGGCCCGAAGATAAAGAGATGGCTTTAAAACTATTAGAACAAGATATTGCTGAAATGAATAACGTTTCAAGCAGATGGTCTAGTGATATGAAATCTGACTCTTGGCTTAGTAAAAATACTAGGCCTATGACATTAATTTACTTAACAATAGTAATGTCTATATTAATAGTTTTAGATTCTACATTATTGCTAACAGTAAAAGAAGGATGGGTTTCATTATTAGAAGCTTTACTTATAACAGTATATGTAGCGTACTTTGGATCTAGAGGCGCAGAAAAAATTACAAAAATAAAAAAATAAAAAATGGCATTAACACAATTTAACCAATGGGAACCAACACTTGACCCAGTAAATGGAGTTATGGCACAAGAACCAAGACTGTTTGCTCATGATGCTGTAGCAGTTGTTGTAGGTGCTATAAACAACTCTGATTCAAATCATGGTTTAGAAGTAACTAATTATGGAACTGGATATGCAGTTGGAGATACTATAACATTATCTACTCCAGCAGCAGGTGTTGTAGGTGATAGAGCAGTTGTTACAGTACTGGCTATTGCTACAGGTGGTGTAGTATCTGATTATAGTGTAACTACTGTAGGAGCTAAATATGTTTTAAATGAAGTTGTAACTCAAGCTGCTACTTCAGGTACTGGTGTAAACTTTGCGGCTAAAGTAAGCAATATAGATATACCTAATACTCAAAAGCGTGGAGCTTGTTTATATATAGGAGCTGGAGCTGGGTTAGCTACATTAACAGTAATAATGGAGTCTGGTAATCAGGCGGTGTTTAATACTATATCAGGTGGTACAGTTTTACCAATATTAGTAAAAAGAATTACTACAGGTGGTTTAGCTGCTAACGATGTAATTGCTTTATTTTAAGATATGGCTGGTGCATTAGGTGTAGGATTAATAGTTCCATTTGAACCTATCTTATTAGATGCAGGTGTATTACCACCAGGTTCTTGGGATATGGTAACAGAAACAGGTTTTGGTCCGTCTAGTCTTATACTAAGCGAAGCCGGAGATATATTAAAAATAGAAGCATTATAAAATAAATAAAATGGCAGGAGTAAAATTTTCAGCATTCACAACAGGAGCTACTACAGCGAATACGCTTATAGTAGGATACGACTCTGTAGCTGGTACAAACAATCAATATACGTTAGCGCAGTTAAAAACTGGTTTAGCTATTACTACTTTATATGATGGAGACGGGACTTTAGCAGCTACAAGAACTGTAAATCTTGATGGTAACAACTTAATATTTAGTTCAGCATCTGGCTATCCTATAATTAGTACTAATAAATTTAGTATTTATCCCAATGGTAACTCAACTGCTGTCTCTACAAGAGCTGCTTTTTTAACTGGTAATATTGATTTTAATTACCTTGGTCATAATACTAATGCTATAGGTTTAAACTTTACTAGTTATAACACGAGTATTAGAGCGTATGGCTTTGGCTTTTATGGTGGAGGTGCTTTTTCTACTAACAGTGGCTATAGTGTTATAGGACCAGATTTTACTTATACTTCTGGTAATGCATTAACTGCTAGATTAGGAGTTATAGGTAAAGACAATGATAATACTTCATACGCTTTTAGAGTTCAAAATTCTGACCTAATAGATATATTTAGTGTTAATAACGATACTACTACTACAGTGGAAAAGAACTTAGTTATAAAAGGCCAAGGTTATACAGAGTTACATGACACGACTAATACTACTTTAACTGTAGATTGGAATAATAGTAACATCCAAGAATTAACAAGTTTAACTGGTTCACTTACTTTTACAGCATCAAATCCTAAAGCTGGTGCCACTTACATTTTAACGCTAGCGCAAACTGGTACAGTGACTGCAACTTGGACAGGTATAAAATGGCCGGCTGCTGCAGCTCCAACACTTAGTGGTGCTGGTAAAACAGATGTAATAACTTTAATATGCTATGATGAAACAGGAGCTGGTTTATACTATGGTTCTTCTACATTGAATTTCACAACATAAAACATAATATATATGTTTCCATTTCCTTTTAGTTTTGTCGCGCCTACATCAGCAGATGTTCCATTAGAACTTATAGATAATAACTTTGCTATGGAGTTTGACGGTGTAGATACTGAATTAAATACTACTGGCACATTATCTCAATTAGGTTTTCCTACAACTACTGTAAGTGGCGGTGATTTTTCAATATCATTTTGGTATAATGCAACTACTCACGTTAATTATGCTCCTGTAATATGGTCATCAACAAACTTTAATTTAAATAATGGTTTCGGTGTTTCGCAACAATTAAGCACAACACAGTTGCGTTTTTGGGTTGGTAGGTTTTCTTTTAACGCAGCACTTACAGGTAATTTAAACACTGGACAATGGTATCATATTGCAGCAGTTTTTACAGGCGGTTCAACATATACACTTCAAACTTATGTTAATGGTGCTGCTTCAGGTTCAACAACAGGTACTACTTCATATGATATAAATAGTAGTGCAAATCCAGTATACATAGGATCTTCTGGAGGTGCTCACGTAGTAAGTTATCCTTTCAATGGAGAGTTAGATGAAGTAGCTATATGGAACAAAGCTTTAGAATTAGAAGACGTACAAACGATTTATAACGCAACAAATGATAACCCAGGCAAATGCGCTAATTTATTCACAGCAGGACTAGGCACAGGTTTAGTACTTTGGAATAGAATGGGAGATTAAAAATAGAATATGGCAGATTATAAAACACCACAGTGGCTTTTACCAAATGAAAAGAATTTAGCATATCCAGCAGCAGGCGATGGAATCACTGGCAGTGGATTATCTGAAGATAGACACAGTTTGTATTCTATGGATTTTGATGGAACTCAATATATAGATTGTGGGAATGATACAAGTTTACAATTTTCTGGTTCTTTTAGTATATCAGCTTGGGTTAAAATTGATGATTCTGGTACTAATGCAATAGTATCAAAAGATTCAAATGCAAGTTTCGGATTAGGCTATCACATTGACTTTAGAAGTGGTAATGCAGTACATGCTTGGGCTTATAATGCTAATGATAAAATAACATTTACAGGGCTAAGTACTGGTGTATGGTATAATGTTGTTTTTGTTTTTGAAAGCACTGGCGGTTCTAATGGAAATCAAAGTTTATATGTAAATGCAGCAACTCCAACAACTGGTTCTACTACAAATTTCGCGGCTTCAACTGTTAAAAATTTAAGAATTGGCTCAAGTGAGATAATTTCAGGCATGGAAATGAATGGTTTGATAGACGAAGTAGCAATATGGAACAAAGCATTATCTGCTAGTGAAGTTTCTGCTTTATCAACAGCTAGCGCCCCAGCTAATTTAATGGCTTTATCTGCTAAACCTATAGCTTACTACCCCTTAGGTGAACAAGCACAAATGGGGTATAGCAATTGGAATTTTCCAAATGGATCTTTACAAAGTCACGTTGTAGATTTCGATGGTACGGATTATATAAGTGCTGGAAACGTTTTAGATCAAAGTGGAACAGATGCTTTTAGTATTTCATCTTGGTTTTATTTAAATTCTGGTGGAAGCAATACTATTGTAAGTAAAATGAATAGTTCTTTTGTTGGATATCAACTTTATATTAATGCAGCGAATAAATTAAAATTTTTATTACAAGGTACAGGTAATTTAAGTGCAACAGGAAATACTACTTTAAGTTTAAATACTTGGTATAATGTTATTTTAACATATGACGGTAGTGGCACGACAGGAGGCATTAATTTATATTTAAATGGAGCTACAGAAACCTTTGTAGGTTCAGGTTCAAATAGTGGAGGTGTATCTAATTCTGAAAACTTTGAAATAGGTGCAAGGACGGGAGCGATTGATGCGATAGATGGTAAACTTTCAAACGTAGCGTTTTGGACTTCTGATCAATCTGCTAACTTAAATAACATCTACAACAACGGTTCCCCGCAATCTACATATACTACAACACCTACAGCTTGGTGGAAACTAAACGCTGCTAATAGTAGTTATGTTTATCCTTGGTCTTTAGAGCTCAATGGAAGTCCAGATGTTGGTGGTACTGGCGATCACGCTAAAGTAGTTTCTAACGCTCTTCAAATTCAAGATATAGCTACAACAACTAATAGTGGAAAAATAGATTTTTTAACTAGAGAAATTACAGGTGCTTATAGTGGTATAAATGTAACAGGAGAATTTGTTATAGCAACAGCTAGCGCTGGTCAATCAGGAGCTACATTATATTATAAAATAGATGGTGGTAGTTGGGTGCAGTTTCAACAACAGTTAGATACTAGCGGAACTACTACTTATGCTATATCAGGAGCAAGTGGATTAACATCTACAATATCTTTTCAAGTTAAAATAGAATTTGAAACAGGTGATGCAGGCAGTGCATCTGTAACATTGAATGATATAACTATAGGTTCTTCTAGCGGTAATATATATGTTGAAAGTTTTGAAAATCAAGACGGTGCTGGATGGGATAACGATATTTACACACCACCTCCAGTTGATTGGACTTTTATAGATTCGTCAGGATCTAACAATGGCGAAAGTGATACACTACCTACTTCAGCATTAACACCTAGCGATTTACAGTTTGAATCTCCTTATAGTAATTATAGTTTAGATTTTGATGGAATAGGAAATGATATAGATTGCGGAACAGCTAGTTACTTAAGTGCTAAAACTATTTTTACCATTTCAACTTGGTTTAATAC
>WLWF01003221.1_pt1 | contig 10915 bp, 1 predicted proteins | sample 6718331 | NCBI WGS metagenome assembly WLWF01 (sample SAMN12718692, study PRJNA515312) | sponge metagenome | isolation source: marine sponge | host: Mycale hentscheli | place: New Zealand: South Island, Marlborough, Capsize Point | collected 2003-05-01
TGGATTAACACCGACTTCGAACGTAGGTTGGGTGTCATTGAAACTCCTATGGCGGAGCAGCGTACACCAAAACCTAGCGACGCGTCGGTCACCGGTAGGAAGGGTGCTAAAACTGGGACAGATAACTTGCAAGCGATATACACTGCGAATGAAGTTGACTCAGACAAGATGATTGCTGCCATCAACTATTTTGAAGGTAAAAAACCCGGATTAGACTTGGATGTTATTATGATAGATGGCGTTCGAACGTTCGCCATCAAGAGACCGGAAGAGGAAGAGACTCGGTATATTCCTATGGATACCGATTATAATACATGGGCAACCGCAGTGGCGTCGTTCCTTATTCCCGGTAATGAATATCTGAGTGAGACGCTTAAAGAAAACCCTCTTCCCGAAGGGGCTTCCGTTGGTAATGCTATAGGAGGCGTTGTTTCTGAGCGACGTGTAGACCTTGAAGAAATCGGAAAGGAAAATGTTACGTACACTGATTCGAAAGGAAATAAGATTGAGACTCCATTTAGTGATTTTATATCCGCGACGCCTACGCCGGATGGTGATGACCAACCTGCTATACAAGCTTCTATTGAGATAAATAGTGCTCTTGACCAGCTAAACCTTTCGAATAAGATTCAAGCGGTACATATTGTAGAGAGCGAACTAGAGGATTTGTACTCAGGACGGTTTGCACTTTCGACCATTAGGCAACCCGGAATAAAAATCTCTTCCGAAAACATTCCTAGTGATATTGTAATCTCTTACCAAGAGGGCGACAAGGCTACCATTGGTCCTATTTTGGAACTTCTTGCTCAGGATAAAACCTTCACCATGGATGATATCTACGCACTCATGGGAGAGGATTCTGTCGATATAACCAAGGAGCTTATTGAGGATGGGTATTTGCAAAAGGAGCAAGACCGCATCCAAAACCCTGACGCAACAACAACCGCACCATCAGGTGGTAACGTACGGTAATGAACGACGAGCAGTTATTCAAGGATTTTATTGCGACCGCACAGGCCAATAATTACAACTACGATGTGGTCATGCCTAAGTTCCCTGAGCTTCAGGGCTATGACCTTCAGGTACTCAAGGACTATATCGCTACGGCGGAGGCCAACGAGTATGACTATGGCGTAGTAAACCCTAAGTTCCCCGAGCTGTTCGGCGAAAAAAAAAAAGACGATACGGAATCTGTATCGGAGGATGGTTCTTTGGAGCTACCCGCTGTTGAAGACCTTTCAGAAAAGGCCCGCAACATCCGTTCTGTTGCTCGCTTAAACCCAGACGGGAGCGAGTCTACAGTACTCATGGCTTCTATGGAAGTCGACGGGAATAATGTGGCCGTGCCAACGTTGTTTCCTAAGGACCCCAACAATGTAACGTCCGACCCTGATAGTTGGATGGAGCTTGACGGTATGGAGGCGTATGAGACAGCTCTTGAAAGGGGCGAGGTCTTTAACTTCGGTAGTCCAGAAGAAGCCAATGACTTTGCGGAAGGCTCTTGGAAACAGCAGGCGGAGGAGCAGCCCCGAACGGAGTCGGATGAGTTCTTTGAGATGGCCTTGGAGGGCGTTACTCCAGAGGTCATAGGGAGAACGGACGACGACGATACCGTGATGGAGATGAACAATCTCCTTGGTCAGTATGGTTTCTCTTTCGAGACGGCAAACATCTTGGGTGATGCCATGACCGTCACTGCAAAGAATGGTGAGACACTAAGGGTAGACCTCGACCCATGGCGCAGTAAGACTGAGGTAGCTGAGGCGGCAAAGCTCAATAACTTCCTCAAACAAAACCGAAAGGAGTCAGAGAACTTGCTCAAGCAAGAGGACGACTATCAAGCGGCTAAGCTGAAGTTCGCCAACGAGAAGCAGATTGACGAGCGCGTCAACCAGTTGAATACGGATATGAATTCTTTCCAGCAGTTCTCTCGTGAGCTCGCTGAGGTAGAGTCTGCCTTCAATGAGAAGTACGCTGGACTGGATAAGTACACAGAGGAATACCTGCGTGCCAACCCCGAGGAGTTTGATGAATACAAAGCTCAGGTCGAAGCGTACAACGCTGAACTTCAAGGCATTAACGACTTACGTGGTCAGCTTCAGGGCCGGTCTCAGGAGCTGCTATATGCCGACCAAGAGATTAATCGTGCCGCAGCAGAGTTCGTAGAGGTACAGGGTGGCATCTCCACTTTGCCCGGTCTGGTCAAGACAGCGTTGGCTCGGGGTACAGCCATTATGGCGCGAGGGATGACGGACTTTGTTCTCGATGCGTCTTCGCCCGCGTTGTTGATGGATATGCGCAACAACGAAAACTACGGTGCGCAGTTCCTTCAGACCTATGACGATATGGGTGGGTCGGTGCCCGAAGAGGCAACAAAAGATTTCGATAGCTGGTACGAGGGGTTGCCCGACGACCTAAGGCACGACGTCGACATGAAGATGTTTGACGATATGCGTAAGGCACAGAAGTACGGAGGTAAAGAGCTGGAGGAGAGCCTATTGATTGATGAGGAGGGCAAGGAGTTTATCGGAGAGGGGCTAGGAGAAAGGGTTTACGACGGCATCATGTGGGCTACGGGTGAGGACCAAAAGATTCCTTACGCCTATGAGATGGCTCAGCAGGACTGGTGGGGAGGCTCCATACTTGGTGCTATCGAGTCGATACCTGCTTTCGTTGGTCTCGGAAAGAAACTGTTTACGACAGGGTTTAAGGCCGCTTCTCGTACCGCCCGTATGTTCGGTCAGGTCACCGACCACGTAGACCAAGAGTTCCGTGACAACCCAGAGTTGCGGGGCGTCACTGAGCAGGACAAGCTCAAGCTGAAGGTACCCCTCGGGGCCACCGTTGCGGTATTGGAGAACCTTGGGTTCCGGAACGTGATGGCGAACAAGGGTTTTGCCAGCGGAATCTTGATGAGGGTGTTAGGCCGGTCTTCTCTGGGTGTGGGACAAAGGTCGTTCAGGGAGACCGTTGCCCTCGAGGTAAACAACGCTATGGCCCGTGGCCTACTTACCCTAGGTAACGCCGGTGCCGCAGAGTTTGAGACGGGTTTCGCTCAAGAGCTTGCCGATATCGGAGCCAAGGAAGTTTGGAATGCTCTCAGCGACAACCCTGATTTAGACACTCCGGCGCTCAACGAAATACTTGGGCAGCTCGTCAACGCCGGTGCTCAAGAGGCGGTAGGTTCTTTCGTTCTCGGTACCCCAGCAGCGGCTGGCGCCGCCTTTCAAAAGGCTGACTATGCCAGTCTTAGCGACGAGCAGTTGGCTATCCTTGATTTCTTATCCGACCCCGGCAACCGTGGTGCTACCAAGCCTATGATTGCTGCGCACCTGAAGAGTCTTGTCAACCAAGGGAATCTTACGGGTAGTCAGGCCAAGGAAGCTTTGGATGGATATGAGGGTACGGTTCAGGCCCTCGACGGAATCCGCGATGTAGAGGGTATGTCTTCTGAGCAGAAGAGGAAGGCCCTTGCACTAGAGGTTCGCAAGCAGGAGCTGGAGCGCCGAATGAATCGTACGGCCAAGCCATTTCAGAAGAGGTTGCAAAGCCAAATCGACGACCTAGTAATCCAACAAGAAGAGTTAGCCGATGCCATTCAAGAGCCAAGCACACGCGACGAAACCGAAGCTGGCCCAGAAGTAGAAAAGAAAGGGGTAGTAGAGCGTATGCGTGACCGCTTGCAACAGCGTCGCGTACGTAAATCCAAGGAGGAGTACGACAAGGCTCAGGCCCGCGTGGCTGAGCTGGAAGAAGCAGGGGCTACTGAGGAGGATGTCAAAGACGCGAGTAATGAAGCGGCGAGGGCTCGCAACAATTATCTCCGCACCACCCTGACCGAGGAGCAGAACAAGCAGGAGGTTGAGCTAGATAACGAAAGGAAGCGACTTTGGGAGGAGTATGAATCGGCTATAGGTACTAAGCGAGAGGCGGAAGCTGAAGCGGCGTGGAAAGAATCTGCTGATAAGCAGACTGCGTTCTTCGATAGCATTGAGGCTGGACCAGAGGTAGCCACCACCGAGGAATTGGAACCCACCGTTGAGGAGGAGGTGACCCCGGAGGAGGATACAGCGACAGAAGACGAAGCGGCAGTCGAGGAGGAAGCAGCCGAGCTAGAGGCGGCGTTTGCGGCGGAGGGCACGCCGGACAGAACTGAGACCACCGAGGCTGGTGTAGACGTACAAAGGCAGGAGGGTTCTGAACTAACTAAGAAGCAGCAGCGCGTTGTCGACCAAGCCAACAACGTACTTACCTCGCTCAAGTCTCTCATCCCGGACATCAAGGTTATCGCCCACCAAACGCAGTTGCAGTACGAGGCAGCTACAGGTATGGGGGGTAGGGGAACTTACGTGTCCGATGGCAAGACGATACACATCAACCTCAGCCGTGCCAACAGCCGTACTGCTTTCCACGAGGCGTTCCACGCCATCTTCTTGGAACAGATTAAGGACGGCGACCCCGACGCTCAGGAGAAGGCGAAGGTGCTTCTGAATACCATTGCTAAGGCCCTGCCTCCGAAGTCGGTTTTGAAGAACCGCATCGATAGGTTCCTTACTCAGTATGACCAGCAGGATATCAGCGAGGAGGCTTTGGCAGAGGTCTTCAGTTACATCGCCAATGGATACAGTGGCCTCGGGCCGCAGGTCAAGGCGAAGATTAAGGTTGCCATCAAGAATTTAATCGAGAGCGTCCTCGGTCGTAAGCTCGGTGCGTCTTGGTCTGAGGGTGACCAAGCTGTCCTCGATGCCATGGAGATTCTGGCTGGTAAGGTTGAGCGCGGTGAGGCCATTACATCTGAGGACGTAGGTGGCATTGAAGTTAGCGAGGAGGCTGCCGCTGAGGTCAAGGCGGAGACGGAAGTTGACGCTGCTATCGGTCGCATTCAAGAGCTTCGGCGTAAGGCTGTTGGTCAAGCTAACGACTTGTTTGGAGACCTGTTTGATTTGATGGACGAATCTGGCAAGGGAGAAGCTAATTTATTTTCCATTGCTATGCGTCGTCTTTTGAAATCTATTGACGACACTAACCTTAAGGCTATCGAGAAAAAGATTCGCGATGTAAAGAAGGCGAAGAAGTTGTCTGATGCTGATAAGGCTGAGCGCGTAGCTAAGCTAGAGAGGGAGGCCGAGAAAGAGGTCGCTCGTCTAGAGCAGGCTCGTGAGGATGCTAAGCCCGGCATCAAGGAAGCTATGTCTAAGCTGGAGCCCATCGCTGAGAAGAAGCGTAAAGAAGCGGGCCTTGCTGAGATTAAAAAGAAGCAGGCTGCTATTACCAAACAGCTTTCCAAGGACAAGAAGGAAGCGAAGAAAGTATTCGAGGGTGAGGAGCTGAAGGAGTATCTGGCTGAATTGGTAGAGGAAGCTGATGTCAAGCGTGCTGCCTTGCGCGATGAGATTGCTGAGCTGCGTGGGAAGAAGAAGAAGGCAGAGCCTACCGTGGTGGAGGAGGTGACGGTAGAGGAGGCTCCGGTAGAGGAGGTAACGCCGGAGGCAGAGCCCACCGTCGGTAGCATCCGCACCAAGGTTGGTGTCGAGGCGTTCGGGAAGTTGGAGGCTGCGGTGCGTAGCTACTTGGAGTATATGGATACTCTCGACGCGGAGGAGGACATGACTCGGGGTCAGAGGTCTACAGCCACACGCCGAGCAAACAAGGTGGCGAAGCTGGCCGCCGAGCTTGGCTTAACTGATGCCGAGCAGGCCGTGATGCAGAACTCCGTACAGGAGAACATTGAGGCAGAGAAGACAGCAGCCGAGGCGAAGGAGGCCGAGCAGGCTGAGCTCAAGGCAGCAGCCGAGCGGGGGAAGCAGGCGGCGGAGCCCACGGTAGAGGAGGAGGTGACCCCGGAGGCAGAGCCCACGGTAGAGGAGAAGCCCACGGTATCGGAGGCGGAGAAGCGTGCTGCCCTCGACGACATCACCGTTGAGGAGGCGGAGAGGCGGACAAAGGCTGAGTCTTTGGAAGCTGAGGGGCGGGCCAAGAAAGATGAGGTTCGCAAGACCGATGCCGAGCTGGCTGAGCTGAAGGGGAAGACCGACGCAAAGTCTAAGGCTAGGCGTAAGGCGCTAAAGGAATACAGGGACAACCTCGGTACCATGTCTATCGATGAGGCCAAGGCAAAGCAGCAGCCCAAAGCCCGTGAGCAGCGGGTGGTCTACCACGTTACTCTGAGGCGGAACAAGAGTAGCATTCAGAGTAAGGGCCTTGAGAAGGGGCGCATGCCCATGTGGACTAAGGGTGTGAAGGGAATAGACATCTTCGATACCGCCAACCGGAGCTTTGTTTTCTCCGACCTGAATGATGCACTGCTCTGGGCTCGAAAGACTCGGGGTGACAAGGAAGCAGAGGTGTCTATAGTCGCGGTCAATGCCGCAGGTAAGAACCTGCAAGAAGACACCGCTCTTACCCAAGACCCATTAGGATTCGGGGCTTTTTCATCCGCCCAGTATACGGAGGATGTCATTTCTCCTAGCGATATCCTGAATGTTCAGGATGTGACAATCAAGGACTTCGGAAAAACTTACGACGAGTCTGGAAACCCGTTCACTCAAGACAGCTTTGGGCTTGCACCCAAAGCCCGTGAGCAGCGGGTGGCGGATGTGGTGGAGCGGTATGACTTCAGGCCCAATGGAAGCTTGCGGGAGTCGAGCCTAGCCGACGAGCTGCGTCGGAACCTGAAGCGTTATGGCTTTGGTGTCAAGCAGTTTGGTACCCGTATGGATGACTTCCATATTGTCAACCCCAACACGGGGCGTAAGGTAGACCCCAAGAAGCTCATCGAGAAAGACCGTGCCGACGAGAAGATAGAGAACGAGCAGAGGGCAGAGGTAGAGGAGAGGGAAGCAGAAAAGCGGATGGCTATAGCCGAGGCCGAAGACCTACGTAGCGAAGAGCTCAAGAGATACCAAAGGGAATACGTCGACTTCCCGGGAGATATTATTCCTCCGAGTACCCTGTCTGTCCGTGAGCAAAGGGATAGCCTAAACGATGAGCTTTCCGACGAGGACTCTACATACTCGGCAGTTAAGTTCGCTAAGGAAAGGGGGTTCTCCAACGCCGCTATCTTGAAGTTCAGGCCCGGGTCACAGCAGGCTATCGATGCCTACGAGGCCAAGGAGAATAGACTCAAGGAAGAGATTAAAGGGGTCATCGTTAAGGCCACTCAGCGCATACGTGGTGACAAGGATATCCAAGGTATGCCTACGGTAAAGCAGCGTGACGCTGCCGCCTTAGCTAGGTTGGAGAACGACGTGCTTAGGTACCTTCAGAAGAGTAAGTTCTATCAGAACGCATCCGATGTAGGTCGTGAGGCCATGGTTCGTGGCGTAAAGAAGCAGCTTGGCATCAATGTGAAGTCGGCTCCGTCAGCGAACAGATTGTTGAATGGGCCTGTCGATAAGAACGGGTTCTCCGAGCAAGAGAAGAAAGGGTTGCGGGACCAGATTCGTGCTATGGCACGGAGCTCTAAGACCACAGCTACCGCCATCTCTGAGGCTAGGAAGCAGATAGCTAAGGACGTAGCTAAGCTGCGTAAGGACGGCGTGTTGACAACGGCTCAGGCTACGGCCCTACTGAACCGCATGGCCCGCACCAATCCCCTCAACGAAGCTTCCGTGAATTCGTTTATCGAGTACGCCGACAAGGTGTTTATGGATGCCGACTACGCGAAGAAGATGAACGACCTCAACAAGATGCGTAAGCGGGCGTTGAAGTATGCGGAGGAGAAGACGGGCATCAACATTGACGTCATCGATGCCATCAGAACTATAGCTGGTATCAACGCGGAAGCTATCCCCGAAGAGGTGCTCAAGGAATACACCGAGGTTATAACGCAGTTGTCTGAGCGCAAGGCCGTGCTCAACTTAGAGAACCGAGTCTCGCTACGCAATAAGCTTGAGACCATCCTCGATGCTATCGACCAAGAGCTCAACGCAAAGGACGAGCTGCTGGCTGAGTTCGAGAACTTCGATGACAAGGTGCGTGACGATAGCGGCAAAGTGAGTATCGCCAAGACCATCAGTGCTATGGTCGAAGCTGGCGTCATCACTAAGGACGAGGCCAAGCTGCTGCGCAAGTATCAGGGTGAGCTGTTCCCTGAGCCCGAGGGGAGGGATGAGGCAGAGCTACAGCAGGAGAGGGATAATGAGAAGAGGTTCCTTCTCGGTGTAATCGAGGGTCTCCCTGAGCTGACCCATAAGTTCCCCACCCGGGAGGAGAATGTCTTACTCGGTCAGTTCAATGAGCTTATCAAGACCAGCGGCATCGAGAGTTTAGACAACGCCGAGCTAAAGAACCTCTTGCGCGTAGCCAACAATATCGAGAACGGATTCCTACCGCATATGGCGGAGGTACTGGTCGAAAAGATTGATGCGGAGAACAAGCGTGCCGAGGTGATGGCTGCGGTATTCAATGACAAGTCTGGACTTGCTAGGTTGTACGATAGTTTTTTACCGGGCAACTTAAAGCGTAGGGCAAAGCGAACACCAAGAAAATATATCGACCAAGTTTGGGGCAATTTCCGTGGCACCCCACTGTTCGATGCGGTGTATAAAGAACTTGCAGAAGGAGCTGCAAAGTATCGTTCCGAATTAGAAACTATCAATGCTCGCATGAGCGTTAGGGAAGACAAACTTTTTAAGGCCCTGAGTCGTGACCCGAATGCTATAACGAGAGCAAAGTTTCTTGTCTCAGCATATATGATGCAAAAAGAATTCGAGTCGAGCAAAGGAATGCCCGGAGTTTTTTCTGCGGTAGACCTTCTTGACGCGACGATTAATCAAAAGGGTAGAACCCAAGCCCGGTATAGTGAAGAATCTAAACAAGTTCTTCGGTCTATCCGTGACCAAATCGAAGGACGGACAGCAGACGAAATCGAGTCTCTCATAAGGGATGAAAAGGGTGGAGAGCAGATGATGGCTGTGGCAAAAGAAATTCGAGACATCAACGATGAACTAACACCGAAAGCACAGTATACCGCAAGCGTAATACGCGGTGTAAAATTTGTTCCTTTCTCACAATACTTTCACCGCATTGTGCTTACTCAGGAGGGAAATCAAAAGAAAGTGTTTGGAGACTCATCATTGCGAGATGTACTTAGTGATAGGGTTGCTCTTCAACCATCTACTAAAGCAGTAAACATACAGGAGCGTGAGAAGGGAAGCCCAATGGCGGTGAGTTTCGACCCGTTCGCATCGGTAAATCGGGGAGCTAAGAATGTTCTTACCGACTATCATCTAACAAAGCCTGTTCGCACCAACAAGAGGCTACTAAAAAAACTTCAGGACGTTGAAGTAAATACTGCTAGGCAAGACAATATGCTGGACATCATTATTGATGGAAGCACAACTGCGGTGGAGGACTTGCTCATAGAGATAGTAAACCAAAGCACAATGGCTAGTAAGGCTTTTGATTTCATGAGAAAGCAAGGGTACCGAAACGCCCTTGGCTCCCCCAGACGTGCCGTTACGGAGCTTTTGTCTAACGCCTTTTATGCCGTGTTTGTGGACCATGGCTCTTTCCTTGAAGGCACCAAATACAGAAACATATATACAGGAAGTGGCGCAAAAATTATGCGCAACACCAATAGTCTACAGACCACTCGCCTCTTCCCCGGTCTTGAGGGGTCTGGGTTGGTAGACAGAAAAGGAGGAACAGGCGGACTCAACTCTATGGGGTTGGACCAAGTGTCTTCCTCGATGTCTCCTACAAGAGCAGAGATTAGGAATGGTGCGCTGAACTTGGCGTCACGGGTCTTGTCTCAAACCGCAGGTAGGGCTTATAGATTGCAGGCCGATGCTGCTGACTATATGATTACCACTCCAGATAAGGTTGTTTCTCGACCCATTTGGTTCGGGACTTTTGCTAGGGAGTTCGAGTCGGTAACAGGTAAGAAGCCTGATATGGATAAGATTGCTGATGGTGACAATCAATACTTGGAACAATATCGTGGTGCTATTGAGACCGCTAAAGTCAAGGCTGATGACGCCTCTATCAAAGCCGGAGCTACCGATAACAGTGTGCTCGGTGTAGAGGCCGCAAGCATGAGACCCGACAAGGGGGCGTTGCAAAATATGATAGCCTTCGTCAACAACTACATGACTCGTTTCCTTGTGTTCGAGTACGTCACAGCCCGTACCGCTGTAAACGCCATGGTAGGTAATGGTATGATTCGAAAGAGGGATGGCGTAAGACTTTTGTCTGGCGTTTTTGCAAGAGCATATTCGTATCAGCTTATCGGTCGATACCTTTCCGATGCAATAGCCGCTCTCTTGTATGGCGACGACGACGATTTAGAAGAAAAAGATTTTCTCGAAAGGAGTTCGCTTGCAGTAAAACAAGGGGCGGCAGGGCTAGTTCTGGGTGGTACCCGTGGTCAAGCCACGCGTGGCATACGCGCAATGTTTCTTGAGCTTGGTAATAGGGACTTTCTTATGGAGAATCCTGAAGAATGGGACTACGATAAGCGTATCGGTTATCCCATCATCGATATAAATAAGGAGTCTCAACTAAGCAACAGGCTTATCAAGTCCGGCATTAGGTATACCGGACCATTTTCACCTGTGGTTGGAGCGGGATATCAGGTACTAACTGAACAGGTTTCCCCCGCTGTTGGGTTATCGAAGGAACGTAAAGACAAACAGAGGGAGCTCGAGGAAGATTATCGCTCTATGCTTCTATTGATTAGTGCTAGTGGCGTGTTGCCCTTGGCTCCTGAGATAAAGTCTAACGTACAAAGGTGGATGTACAAAGACATCGATAAGAAGAAGAGTAAGGTCATACGAGTTAGATAACCCAATGCACATCGACGGCGCGGACCTCGCAGTCCTCGTTGACGCAATGCCAAGAGACCATGAGGCCGGGGACACTCTCTTTGTCAGAGTCGTGGTCCCCGGTCCACATCATGTTCCTTCGGCACTCC
>WLWF01003223.1_pt1 | contig 10905 bp, 14 predicted proteins | sample 6718331 | NCBI WGS metagenome assembly WLWF01 (sample SAMN12718692, study PRJNA515312) | sponge metagenome | isolation source: marine sponge | host: Mycale hentscheli | place: New Zealand: South Island, Marlborough, Capsize Point | collected 2003-05-01
AGCCAGAAGCCAGAAGCCAGAAGCCAGAAGCCAGAAGCCAGAAGCCAGAAGCCAGAAGCCAGAAGCCAGAAGCCAGAAGCCAGAAGCCAGAAGCCAGAAGCCAGAAGCCAGAAGCCAGAAGCCAGATAATTATAAATAATCCGAATTTAATAACAACTCGATTATAGCGTTTTAAAATATAAATCGCCTAGAATAGTGGTTGTCTTTTTAAGAGGCAAACGTAATGAATCCACTAATTAATGAAGATCCACCCATGTTCAAGGGAAAAGAACAAAATGCGTATTTGATTCAAGTATGTAGAGAGTCTTTGTGTGCAAGCTCAAAAGTGGAATGCCTTCCTGATAAAAAAATGGAAGTCATAAATTATTTGATGGAAGAGCCTGAAAACTACTTGTTCCATTTGGCCAATGAGGAAGAAGCTGTTAGCCCAATCGACAACGTCATTGAGCCTGACTTCTCCGCCAACAAAGGGTGAGCCGGGGTATTTAGAAAGTCACCGTAGGCAGACCCTCACCTATTTCCCGAAGGTATTGTATTCAGTGAGATACCCGGCATAGCGAGTCCCACCAACATTTACGGAGTTGCCCCCTACCTACGACTGTTTCTAGCAGTGTCTGGTATGGACAGGGGGCAGTTTGCCAAAAAAGACAAACGTTATCAATCCTAACATTACTTTCTCTGCTAACAAGTTTTCAGTTTTTCCTGAAGCACGACAAGCACCATAGGCTTTACCTGAAAATTACTATCGAGGTAGTTGACAACTGACGTTTGATACGGAAATGAAAAGAGTTTGTAAGGATGGGAAAAATTGAGGGTGATGAAATTATATCGTCGTTTTCTGCTGATCGAAAATCAGCCTTTGCCATATCCATGTCACTGGCATGTCATCGGCTACTTTTTGAAAAGTACCTGCTTACTCTGCAGGCCTTGGAAATATTGGTCGGAGCGAGAAGATTCGAACTTCCGACCCCCACAACCCCATTCCGTCGGGCTCTTACTGTCATCCCCTGAGCCCAATGAATTCAAGGGGTATGTTTTTTATACAAGACCAAAACCTTACATATTTATGAACATTATGGTCTTGTATATGTCACTTAAACTGTTTAATAAATATACGCTTATTGATGAGAAAGTATCATCATTCGTGCAGTGAGGGGATTATACTTCTATGACACTGTTATAACAAACAGTACAGGTTACTCTGTATTCTGAATCACCGTTGGCATAGAAAATACAATCTGAAACAGGAGCAGAGCCTTCTTCTTCCGCTTCGATAAATTCATCCGGTGGATTATTTGCATCTCTTTCGATCTCAACTGTATGCGGAGTTTCTTTGTCGCAATGTTCACAGTATTGAACGCGATCAGCTGTTGAGTCACTCATGGTTTTTTACCTGATGTCAGTATGGAATTGTGCTTTCAACCGTTATAAGCTCCAGTCTCTCCAGCACATCATGGGAGGTGTGCTGGTCATAGTCTGAATTACTCTCTACTTCCGATATATCCAGAATATTCCAATGCTTTTCGGGTAGGTGGTAGGTCAGCTGTCCAAAGGGTGTGTTCATGCCTGCAATAAACCAACCTTCCCAGACTTCCCCTTTGTCGTTCTTTCTGGTTTTGAACGCCATTTCTGGTTTTAAGTTGAGGATATTGATCCAGAGTAAATTCCTGTGTTCGTACAGTTCATTGAAAGTGTGGTAGCCGTCAGAGACAGTTCCAGGATCGCAAGGCAGAATCAATTCATTGCTCATCATCATCACCTAGCAATCCACATGAAACATTCTCTAACCCCATAAATAGAGCTGCTGCAGAATAATCCAGTACTGCCGTAATCATAAACACCCCTATTAATTCGGGATGTTTTTTTGCATAGCCAGTTTCAAAAAGGCTATCAATGCTTTCAACAGCAGCTTTCATATACTCTTCAGCAGTATACCCAGCCTGTCTCATCAAAGTATCCCATGACGCACAACTGGAGTGAGGTAGGTCTGATTTATCCATCACTTCATCACCTCACAAACTACTGATCCAATGGTAATCTGACCATAAGTTTTACCCTGGCCTTTTATTTCATCCCACTCAGGTCTATACAACTTACTTGATCTAAAAATTCTATCTATTTGATTTACATCTTTTTTAGTCCAGAAAGATAGAATTGAACACAATGCCATATCAGCTTCATTGATATTGATATATCCAACAGTGTCACCATTTATTAATTTATCGAATACTATTGAATGCTTGCTATTCCTGATAATTTTTAACAATTCAACGTCTTTTATTTTATCCCCTTTTGTTTCCGGTTTAACTGGGACTCTAGCAGCCATTGCCTGCAAAATACCAAGGGTCATACGACAGTCAGCTAATGATCGGTGTGCCTTACCTTCAACCTTAACATTCATATGTTCCGCCGCAGTTGTCAGCTTCTGCCATTTCCAGTCTTCCCGATAGTCATCCCATTGACCATAGAAAGCTGCAAAGAGCTTCATAACGCATATTCTTGATGGCGGCTCCGGGCAGAGTTCATGGAATGAAAATTCTTTTTTGTCATTTTCAGGCAAGCTATTATTGCTTATGTTTAAAGTCTGATGAATGATTCTCTGATCATATTCAGCGTTGTAAATCAGCAACTTCCTCCCTTTTATTATTTCACAAAAGGTTTCATGAACGTCTGGCCATATGGGTGCATCTTTCACCATTTCATTGGTTATTCCGTGTATTCTTATAACCTCTTCCGGTATCGGATACAGCGGTTTAATCAGTGTATCAAGCAGAGCTTTGCCTGAGCTGTCAATAATACTGACCTCAACGACTTCTGCATTGGAATCCAACCCTGTTGTTTCTGTGTCCAGAATAACAGGATTATCAGCCAGCCATTGACCGGCTATTTCTGCATATTTAAAAGGGTTATGCTCTGGAGCATTTTGTTCAGGATACATTTTTACCTCACTAAAAAGCTGTTGTGCCTTTTTTTCAGATTCAAGCTCTGCTTGCTCATGCATGTAGGCCAGATAGTCATTGCTGTCGTAGCCAGTTCCACCACAGCAATCACAACGAATCCAATCATCATCGTCATCAAAATAGCCTCCCGACGCCCAGCATTCAGTGCACTCGTCTACTTCAAGTCCATTCTTGAATTTCAACATTTCATACTGCTCTCATATTCCGCAAAATAAACTCCCCAAGACTCTCAGGAAGCAGCGAAAACTTAACAGATATACAAAAACCACCCTTCATTTCAGGAGTAAGCCTTACCAGCTCATTCCGACCTTCATACTGCCCCACATAAACAGTGTCTATAGGTTCCAGTCCATAACAGGCACTCACTTCATTAATGTAATGGCTGGCAGCATTGGTCACTGACATGCCAGGGTTGCGATTCAGTTCTGTCAGAACAGCGAAGGTATGAAGGTAAGCGTCGATCAGTGTTACCCCAAACTCTGCAATAGCAGAGTTCGGGTCAATCACCTGCAGGATATTACGCAGCATGTTTTGAAGGCCTTGAACAGAGTTTGGAATACTCCCTGGATGCAGCTTGTTTACCTTGTCCCAATGTTGGATAGCTGCCTATCTCGATGACTTTGTAACTGTCGCTACGGTACTTCAGTAGAAGCAGGTCATACCGGTTTTCAATCAGCGATTTTCCAATCATGAATTTATGCCTTCTATGGGCACTGGAAATAAACTCGGACGAATGCCAGGACTGTTGCCTGATATATTCTTTCCATCTAAATGACTTCATGGTTTCTGCTCAGGGAAAAAATGGTGCTGCGAGCCATTTGACAATGACCTTCCGGTTTTCAAAATCAAGCACTCTGGTAGAGTCGATCAGATCGAACGGGTAAGAGTCAGTCTCACCGAACCAGACAGAAGCAAGGAACTTTGCAATATGTCGCTCTCCTGAACTCATTAACCTTAAATCCTGATTAAATCCGTCCACATCAAGGGTTCTGTTTATTTGATTCCAGTGATGTTTAAAGCGGCTGAAAGGTTCGAGCATTTCAAAGAATTTCTGCTGATCTTCAGTCATGGTTCACCCTGCCTGCTTCTTGGCTTTTTCAAGAGATTCAAGGCGGTGTTCACGCAACAGGTGTCCATAACGATCCACCATCTTATCGTCTTTCCAGCCCTGTTCTGCCTTGATAATGTGCTTGGGAACGCCTTCATTGATCCGGTCTGTTGCCCAGGTGTGCCGAAGGTCATGCCATCGAAAATCCGGGTCAATGTCTGCACGCTTCTTTGCTGTTACCCAGCGTTTTCTAAAGTCTCCCCAATAACGACCATCGCCCTGATGAAATACGACGTTGCTATCAGGGTGTTTCTTTGACTCCATTTCCCTCAGAAGCTGCTCAAGCTCTTCTGTCATAACAGTGTCTAAATCGTCCTGATTCTTGGTTCTGGTGCGTCTTTGTTTTCTGTCCCTTGGGTCAAAGTCTGGCGATGATTTGTCAAACTTATCTATTCGCAAAAAGCCTGGCTTCTTACACCTTTTCTCATTCTTATCTGTGTAGTATTCAGGGAAGTGAACCCGATCCCAGCTCAGGCCAATCAAGTTTTGGTGACGCCAGCCAATATTCTTAGCCCCCCGGATCAGGTAGCCAAAGTATTCATCAGACACACTCAATAAATTGTCGTATTGCTCCTGCACCAGAAAGGCCATTCTGCCTTCACCAGGTTCATCCAGCTTAATAAGTGCTCCAAGGTTGTCATCCAGCCATCGCCAGTCCAGCCAGGCAGTTGTCAGAATGGTTTTAGCTACAGACATGCGTCGTCGTAAGGTATCGCTTGGAAATGGACCTCGACCCTTAGCTTTTTCCAGCTTCTTCAGAGTCACAGGGCAAGTCACCAGCGTTCGCGGCTTTGGTCTCACATCATCGGCCGGACTGGGCTGTTCGTACCAGCGTAATTGCCCGCCCTCTCGTCTTAAATGATAAATTCCGCGATTTATGTATGAACGGCGGATTACCTGAGTCAGATCCTGCTTATACTTTTTGATCCCCCAAATTATCCCTCCCTCACGGTCATTCATGGGCAGCTCTTCCAGCCTGTACCATTGACCATTACTCTGAACCGGCCAGCGCAGTGTCATCAGGTCAGACTCATCGGTGCTGATAGAGAGCTTTCCTTCCGCCTCTATCTGTTCCATGTACTCAATGATGGCTTCGCCAAATGAACGCTCAGGCTTTTCACCTTTGGCCTGGCTCATTGCCTCTCTTAATATCTTGTCATGGAAGGCCTGGCATTCTTCAGCTGTATTGAATGACTTCCTTACTCGGGTGATGCCCCAATCTAAATCCTGAAAATCATACGAAAACTTTTTCTTTATCTTCTTCCAGGGCTTTTTCCTTGCTGAACTCATGCTTGTTTCTTCTTAAGTAGTTGGTTGAGCTTATTGGTTACTGTGTTTTGTGTTTTCACTACCTTAAGCGAGACTTGAGTTTTAGCTCCCGATACATAGATAGGTTCAGAGGTTTCCAGATTGCACTGAATGTAATCCTGATACTGCTGCTCAGAACAACGAATAGCACCACGCTTACGGACACTGCCACCAAAGGAATAATGCTTTAGCTTTCCCCTGACTATTTCCTGATAGATAAAGTTGTCTGACACATTCAGCCGGACGGCTATGTCATGGATGGACAGGATTGGATCGCCTGCCTGTTGGACTGCATTAATCATGGCTACCTACTCACCTCTTTCTGATGATTGCATTTCATTAGATGATGAAATAGTATCATCACTATTGATGAAGTCAAATCATCAAGATTCTTTTTTTGACCTAAAATAAAAGCGCCGGTCGGCGCTTTCAGAAGAGAGTAGGTATGACGAAATTGTTTCTTATGTCAGTGCTGCCCGGCGGCCTCTATATCATTGCGTATCATGACTTTAACGGCGCTTCTGGTGTCTTCCCGCACTCTTGGCCAGGCTGCAAGCTCAGCGGGAAGAAAGAAGTCGGAAACCTTGCAGTTCAATGCTTTAGCAAGCCGGTTAAGGCTTGCACCTGTATATCCCTGATTGCGTTCTATACGGCCTATTGCAGTAAAGTCCATTGGAGGATCACAAATCAGTGCCAGTTGCCTCTGAGCCAGACCGGCAGCCTTACGATAAGCCAGTATTCTGGCTCCTGGCGTATCCTCTTCTGTTTTAATCAGGGTGTTCATGTCCAGCTCTGCTGATTCCGTATCCATGTCAGTCTCTTTTTTCAATTTAATGGGCTGATATACCATGAGATTATATCCTCTTAGTAGTTTTTATATCATCAGATTATAAATCAATAGCATGAATAACGGCACTGTATTCCAAAATCATTTGACGCAGCGAACTGTTCCCTGGCATGTCATCCGACAGCGACTAAAGGTACACCGCTCTGCCCCTTCGCACTGGGCAAGGGGTTCAACTTATCCAAACAAACCTAATGCAGATGCTCTGATAACACTCTTTGCTGAACATGACGTTGTACTGGATTACAACGACATCTACTTACTTCAAAACAAGGCTATGGAAAAGGCTTCATGACCATTCTTAATCCGGCAAAGACCTTTGCTGACTATAAGACGCCCTTTCTTACTGGCGTTCCCGATGAACTGAAAGGATACAGACAGTGGATCGTCTGGAAGCTGGAACAAAAGCCAGCAGTCGAAGGAAAGAAACAGCCAAAACCAACCAAGGTTCCCTATTCACCAATCACGCATAGAAGAAGCGGCTCAAATGAAACCTATCGAGAAACCTGGGGATCGTTTGAGGATGCTTGTCAGGCTTACGCTACTGGCAAGTTTAGCGGCATTTCTCTTGCCATTACCGAGTCTGACCCTTTTGTCGTCATTGATTTTGACCACTGTATTAATGAGGGACAGATTGAAGACTGGGTAGAGAAGTGGATAGACAAGCTGGACAGTTATGCCGAGATAAGCCCAAGCGGCACTGGCATACACATCATTATGCGAGGGAAAAAGCCTGGCTCTAAATGCAAAAAAGTCCAGCCGGATTATGAAATCGAAATGTATGAAAAAGTCCGCTTCCTGACCATAACCGGCCATGTCGTTGATGAAAAACACTTTCTCAGCCAGGAACAGGATGCACTGACAGAACTCTATAACGAACGGATTGATATTGACCCTAAACCAGTAGCTCAGCCTGCCTCCAGCGCACCAGCTGAACCTCTGGAAATGGATGACCATACCCTGCTGGCCAAAATACGCGGCAGTAAGCAAGCCCCCAAGTTTGACCGGCTAATGGCTGGCGATACTTCTGGTTATGCCAACGCCGACAACGAGGGTCATTCAGAAGCTGATATGGCGCTGTGCTGCATGCTGGCATGGTGGACCAATAAAGACCCTGAACGAATAGACAGATTGTTCAGAACCAGCCAGTTGTTGCGCCCCAAATGGGATGAGAGCAGAGGTGATGCAGGCACTTATGGCCAGATGACCATAAGAGAGGCGATCAATAAAACCGAGGGAGGCTATCAGCCAAACCAGCGTAAGAGCAACGTCGTTCCCATTAAAAACACCAAAGACAGGAAAGTTCAAAACCTCGATACCGGGTTCGATCAGAACAAAACTTTATTTCCTGAACCTTATCCATGGCCGGATACTGGTAGCCACCACTACATTGATTGTCACACAGGCGCACTTTACAGAGGTCAGGAATGGAGTGATGCCAGAGACCTGATTGCCCTGCGTCCAATCTGGTTACATTCCATCGCCAAAGATGAATTCAACGAAAAGTACCGGGTTATCCGCTTTTATGACGAGGACTTTCAGCAGCAGACCGCCTGTTTTCCTGCACAGTGGTTTACCAAGAACAAGGACGGAAACGTATGGAGCACCCTGATGGCTCAGGGCATGATCCTGATGTCAGGCAAGGAAAAGTATGTATCCCGCTATCTGGATACTTTACACAGTGTTTGCAGCGAGCGCAGTTGGGCAGCCTCTAAACTGGGCTGGTTTGAAACTCTGGACGAAGCTGGCGAACAGACGCAGCCAGTATTTGTTCTACCTGACAAAATTCTGGGCTCTACCGGTGACAAAAGGGAGGTGTTCTTTCAATCAGCTCATGAAGTCAACAGTAAAGCTATTTCACCAAGGGGAAAGCTAGGGCAGTGGAAGACCAACGTTGCCGACAAAGCCAAAGGCAACCAGCTGATTATGTTTGCCATCATGGCCAGCCTTGCCGGTGGTATGACCAAGCTCTCCAAGACATCATCAGGAGGGTTCCATTTCTGGGGGCTGTCTTCGTATGGCAAAACTGCATTGATACAGTGTGCTGCCAGTGTTTGGGGCGACGCTTCAGACCCTCAGACCAACAGCCAGAGAACCAGCATTCGCAAATGGAATGCCACCGCTAACGGTCTTGAAGCAACTGCACAGCTGCATAATGATATTGTTTTGTGTCTGGATGAAATTGGAGAACTTGAGCCATCTGACCTGAGCAAGCTGATTTATACATTAACCGGCGGCACACCCAAGGGACGAAGCCAAGACAAAGGCGGCTTAAAGAATCAGGCTTACTGGCACATTATGCTGTTGTCATCGGGTGAAAACTCCACAGAACACATATTGAAAAGCATTGGCCAGAGCAAGCGAGGTGGACAGACCCACCGTTTGCCGGACGTACGAGTTGATGCCCTTCCTAATGGCATTGTTCAGGTTGATACCCCAGATCCTGCCGAGTTTGTTGATGAGCTGAAAAAAGCTTGTAGCCAGAATTACGGCGTGGCCGGCCCAGTATTTATCACATGGTTACTGAATCAAATGGAAACTAAAGGAAGGGATTCATTTTTTATTGAAATGAATCAGCTCATTAAATCAATGGAACAGAAACTGGTAGACGGCATTAATCCATTACCTAATGAAATACGTCGTGTATTGAAAAGAATGGCGGCTATTGCTGTAGCCGGATACTACGCAGCTGAAGCAGGAGTTTTAGACTGGGTACCAGAATCCATCAATGACTGTCTTATCTTTGTTCGTAACTTGTGGCTATCCGATATGGAAGGACAGGTGAGCGAACTGGATAGAGCTCTGGCTGATCTTCGTGGCAACCTGCTGGCCAATCTGGCGAACTTTGAAGACCTTTATGACTCCTACGCCAGAACACCCGTAAAAATGATGGGCTACAAGGATCATAGCGACATCATGGTACTGCCAAAAACCATGGATGAACTTTGCAGCAGCTATTCAAAAAGGCAGCTGCTTGAAGAACTGGACAAGAAAAAGTTCCTTTCCCTGGGTGAGTTTGACAAAAGCAAAGGCAAGGTACGCATTGCCAAGAAAATTCCCCTACGGGAAGGAAAAGCAAAAGAGCGTCCACGTTGTTACTGGATCAGCCGAGAATTCCTCGAAGATTAATCACGACTATTCAACATCAGAATTCATCATCAAAACCGAAGTGAACCAAAATGAATTACACGACTCGATACGTTCTTCAAGTGTCGTCAGGCATACTGACCTTTGTTTCTATTGTTTTTACCGTGTTGCTATGGAGCCAACTGCCTACAGAATGGTGGATGAAAGGTATTGCAGGTCTGGCCGGTTTTGCCCTGGAACTCTGCAAGTTTTCTTTGTTGCCACTATCGTTCCTGATGCTCAAAAACAGGGAAACAACCGGCGGTCTGGCGCTGTTGTTGCTGGGTAGTTTATTGTTTGCTGTGTCTATCGGTGCTTCAGTTGCCTTTCTGGAAAACGGAGAACAACAACGCCAGCAACAGTCTTTAGCCTGGCAGCAACGTCAAACATCCATTGCCCAGCTCGATGAGCAAATCAAGATCGGCCAACAGTCAGCCTCAAGAACACTCAGAGCGGATACGCTGAATCAAGTTGAGCAGTGGCAAAGCGAGAGAAAAGAACTCCTGAGCCAGCCAGTAGAAAACTCTTCCATGATGCTGGGAATAGATCAACAGCAACGTTTATCTGCCTGGCTGTTGCTGGCCATTCTGATAGATGGCTGCGCTATTGCAGGGTGGGTACTACTGAGCCGCAAGGAACATCATCAGGAAGAAAAAACGTTTTCAACAACATCAGAACAACAACAAAAACGGTTGCAAAACATAAAGCCAGAACCTGAATTACTGCCGGAACAGGTCACTGAAGCCATCAAGGAACCCGAGATTGAGCCAGAAACAGAAGCCTCTCAGTCAACACTGTTTGATAACGTTTCTGAACACGAACTTATAATTATTGAACCTGAGATCAGAGACAGGATCGTCCATGGAGAACACGGCGAACGATTCTCGATCAGGGGTTTTATGGAAAAAGAGAAGATTGGACACAAGAAAGCCAAGCCAATTCTTAATAGCCTGGTACAGGAAGGTGTTTTGATCAGTCTTGAACGAGGGTATCAGTTGACTGGGGCAACTGGTGAGTTGATTTAACCCTTTTATCAGCCGACGATAGGTCGGCTGGAAAACTTTGTTAGGTGCAAGGCAGAGGAGAATATTATGCAATGCAAAATCTGTGGTGGTAATGGAGGTAAAACCTGTGGAGCTTCTGACATAACCATTTGCTACAAATGTTGTCGTAGTAATATTTATCACGCTCTTTATATTATTTCAGCTATTTCCGCAGGAGCGTATTTAGCTTCGATATTATGGTTTTAAAATTAGTAGCTATGGGTAGCACCTAACCCTTTTATCAGCCGACGATAGGTCGGCTGGATAAACTTGTTAGCTGACGATATGCACTATGTTGACGTTAAAGCTCTTGCGATTTGTAGTGTGGGTCGGAGGTGTAATCCATACTCGATTTTGGACTATGACCTTTTTTATTCAGGTAGTAAGAGGTATGACCTGATTCACGTTCCATATCACGGTGAAACCCGCAGCCTCCAGAAACACAAAATAAGTGGTATATATCTCCATGACTGTAGCTGGTTTTCTTGCAACGACAACAAGTAATGGACTCATACT
>WLWF01003224.1_pt1 | contig 10904 bp, 10 predicted proteins | sample 6718331 | NCBI WGS metagenome assembly WLWF01 (sample SAMN12718692, study PRJNA515312) | sponge metagenome | isolation source: marine sponge | host: Mycale hentscheli | place: New Zealand: South Island, Marlborough, Capsize Point | collected 2003-05-01
GAGTTTCTGTTGTGTGGTCGTTATTTAAAAATGCGTAATGTGCCATATTAACTAAAACTTATTGTATCTGTTCCTGCTGTGAAACTGGTTACTTTATCACTACCATCCGTAGCCGTTGAACTTGTTAGACCTGCTCCTACTGTAATTGTGTATGTGTTTGGGTATCTAATTATAACTATTCCTGAACCTCCCGTTCCACTGCTATAACCTAGTCCAGAATTAGTCTGTCCACCAAGACCTCCACCACCACCACCAGTACTAACAGTTCCAGATGTTGCATTTACTTGATTCAATGAACCTGCTCCTCCTCCTCCAGTACCTCCCGCTCCAGGGCCATGTCCTAAATCACTAGAACCTCCAGCCCCTCCACCTCCAGCATAGGTTACAGATGCACCTGTTATAGATACAGACACTCCTGTTCCACCAGCACCTGAAGATAGTACAAAGATGTCAGATCCACAGCTGACTAGATCATCTCCATGACTTGTAACAGGACTGCCCTCCGCTGGAAGGTGACCCATGTGCCAATTATTCGATAAGATATTAGGATCGCTACATGCTCCGGTAGCAAATACAGGAAGGAACTCGTCTTGTATATTACCTATCGCTCCTCCGTATGCGAGATCAACTAAGTCTGAGTATTTAGATCCTCTTAGGTATCTGTATTGGCAGGTACAGGGATCTTGGAATTCACCTTTGTTTAATGTGCCGACTCGCACAAGTGGGCCATAAACCTCTCCTCCTCCATCGACATTTCCAAGTATGTCGGCAGCACCTGTTCCAAAACCACAAGCATAGAGATCGTAGTATCCGCTATTTGCACAGTTGTTACCTCTCTCGCTCATTGGGCCACTTCTGTTACTACCTCCCTCTTCCCCGGCGGGAGTACCGTCGTCCTTGAGCCGCTTTTCATAAGCAGTTATCTGGATTCCAGATTCGCCTATTCCGTCGATACAGAAAACTTTATTTCCATGCTGGTTAGCATTCCAAGTTTCTCCTAGATATCGAAGAGTATAGCTGAACGTACAGTTACCTACAACAGATGCTAAACTAGCAACTCTCTTGTTTCTGTCTGATACTGGTAGAGTGTTTTGAGACGGGGCAGTAGCGATACCTTTAACCATATGGGTTGCTCCAGCTTGACACTCATCGGCTCCGGCATCCACTCCTCCTCTAAACTGCCTTTTTGCTACATTGACTGGTCCTCTAGGGCCTGATCTTGTCGGGTCGCACTGGCCATTTGTCTGACCTCTAAAGATGTCCCCATTTTCAACATCTTGACCTTCTTCGTAGCCTGCAGCTGATACGGTCGTGTTTGGATTTAATGCCCAATAGCCTGTCTTTAGATCAACAGTTCCGTCATTTAGGCCGGCCTCATTTACACCTCGAACTCCAACTGTGCCCTGAAACACAGGAAGTAATACATTTGTTTGCTTAGCTCCTAATCCTTCTAGACAGGACAGGCATTCCGTTTCAACAGTCACGCAAGGGTGGCTACCGGTTTGAACCGGCCCCATACCGTTATCTCTCTCCCCAAAGCAGCTATTACATGGGTCGCTTACGAATTCACTATTCTTGTCATTTTTATTATCGACGTTGTAATTTTCTGCATAGGCTGTATTTGCATTTACAAAATATGTCTTTGTCTCGGCACCAGCACCAAAGGAACTAGTTATTTGATTACTTACCGTATCACCTGCGGTAGCGTCTACATTATTACTTCTAATTCCGTCTGAGACATCTGTTTGGGAGTCTTGATCAAAGACACCTTGGTTTTTTGTTTCTGGGGTTTGCGCAAACTCACCCAAATAACTGTTGTAGAATGGCATCCCATCTCTAAAATATGTGTTTCTTTTTGATACACTTATAGTTTCTACAAAATTTTCTGGAGAACTTTGGCTATCACTACCCGGATCTACTCTATCTATCTTAGTATTGCCTTCTCCGGCATTCGTTATACTACCACCATCAGAATTGTTGTATGACCCTGCTCCTGCGCTGTCGTTGTTAACGCCCTTGACTGAAGATGCACCTTCTACTGCGCCATCACCTAAGTCTGTATTGATACCTTGTGAGACCCCTGCATTTTGATTTGAACCTGCAGGCGACCCGTCTGGTGAAAAGAGGCCCGTAGATGAGCCATCAGATGTTTGAAATGCCATTTTTTACTCCTAGGAAAATTGTAGATCTAAGAGTAAATACCCCAAAAAGCTTAATCTGATACTGTTTTTAATCCCTGTTGTTGACACATAGGGCACATAGGCTGAGAGCCCGGATCATGTACCCCTAATTGGTGATGCGTCATAAGGATTGCCTGCATTATCTGGGAGTCTCTAAGTCTAGTATGTAAGGGCAATTCCTTCAGATCCTCTGAAATGGGTATTTTAACCTCTATTTTATTTTGCTTCTCTTCTATTTGTACAAGTTTTTTGTAGACATAAGCACTTTGTAACATATTAAAGAAACAAAGGGTTGCAAGAACATAGACTGCGTTTCGATAAAATTTCATTAGAATAATTCTTTAATAATCTTACCAGAATTGGCAATTTTCATAGGTCTGCCGTTATTACTAGTAAATGTTGTGCCAAGCGAAATGCCTAAGGCTTTACACACAGATGCCATAACATCTTGCGATGTATGTGGTTCTGTCTCAACTCTAGTCCCATCGGAGCTTGTTTCTCCAATAGATATGCCTCCGTTCATTCCGCCTCCTCCAACAACAACGCTCCAGCTACGCGCCCAATGGTCACGTCCAGCGTTCTGGTTGATACGGGGAGTTCTGCTAAACTCTCCCATCCAAATAACTACAGTGTCATCAATTATCCCTCTTTGTTCTAAATCTTCAAACAACGCACTCATGCCTTGGTCAAGCATAGGCAACTTAGTATCTCTTAACATAGGATGAATGTTCTGGTGATTATCCCATCCCCCAAGATTGACTTCAATAAATGGAACTCCTGCTTCGACTAGTCGCCTAGCCATTAAGCATCCTTTACCAAAACCATTATCTCCATATCTCTCTTTTACATTCTCTGGCTCACCAGCTACCTTGAGAGCATCCATCTGGGAACTTGTGAGTACTCCAAAAGCTTCTTTCAGTATAGCTTGATGTTCTTTTGCAGCAGAACCTCTTCTTTGATTTATAAAGCTTGTTTCTATAGCGTCCAAGGCATATGCTCTTTGGTAGAATCTTTGGTCTACTTTCATATTTAGGTTTCTTATTCTACCATCGCTGTTAACAACGAACGGCGAATATTTAGCGCCCAAAAAACCAGCTCCCATACTGCCTCCTCCAACGGAGATAAATTTAGGGATAGAAACTTCTGGTCTTTGGAGCTGATGCGATATGACAGATCCATAACTAGGATGAGTCATGCTTGGGTTGGGAACATAGCCCGTATGCATGTAATATCTTCCACGCATATGATCCGCTTCTCTCGTACTCATACTTCTAATAATCGCAGCATTATGCATCTGCTTTGCCATGAGGGGCATATGTTCGCAGATCTGAACATCTCCAGATGTACCGATAGGTTTGAATGGGCCTCCTGTAGGAGCACCCGGTTTCAAGTCCCAAATATCCATTGTTGAAGGACCACCGCCCATCCATAATAAGATAGCTGACTTACCATTCTTCTTTAGCTCCTCTTCATTAGCTCTAAGAGATTCTATTAAAGATAAGGTAGGGAATACTGATAAATGTTTCAAAAAATTTCTACGTTGCATAATCTACTTCCAGTTCTTCTCCAAAAAGACAACAGGCGTCATGTGCCTTTTTATGTTTCGCATAAGACTCATCATCAAGAGGAAGATATTCTCCATGAGCCCAAAGCTTTTTGCTGCTTCCATCAAAAGTCATACAGCTACATGCAAAGTCTACTTCCACACACTCTTCATCAATACGCACAACCTGTGCGATAGAGTACTCATGTCAGTCAAATGCTGCGTTTCCTTCAAGGGGAAACTTAGTTCTTTGAACCCAATCATTTAGTTTAACCATTAAATTAACTCCTTTAGAGGCTCTCTGTGATCTAGAAGATATTGAGGTCTTCCAGTATTGTCTAATAAAGTTGTGGACATCGTGTCGATACCTAGACCTCTATACATTGTTGCACAGATTTCCTGTATGTGCACAGGTCTGGACTCTGGAACTTCCCCAAGCCTATTGGTTTCTCCGATGGTTTGCCCGTGATTGAATCCTCCTCCTGCTAGTAGTGCTGCAGAAACTTGCGGCCAGTGGTCACGACCACCCTTTGGGTTGATCTTAGGGGTTCTGCCAAATTCTCCCCATACTACAACAAGTGTGTCGTCAAGCATACCTCGTTGATCAAGATCTTTAACAAGAGCCGATACGCATTGGTCTAGCTTGGCTCCATGATCTCTGACTAGATCAAAGTTAGATCCGTGGCTATCCCACCTTCCGTATGATAGTGTGACAGAGCGTGCCCCAGCAGATACTAAGCGGCGAGCCATAAGCACATGCTCATTAACTGTGGGCGCTCCGTCGTATTGGAATTTAAACGGCTTACCATCTCCATACATTTCTCTAATCTTTGCGTCTTCTTTTGACAAGTCTAAAGCATCAACTAAAGAGCTTGAAGTAAGAACTCCAAACGCCTCTTCAGTAAACGTATCAACATTAACAGCCTTGTCTATCTGCTTATTGATATTTGCAAAACCATTAAGAAGGGCTTTTCTATTCTTAAACCTTTCTACTTCCATATTGAGTTTAAGGTCTTTCATCATTTGGCCATTTGGCTTGAAAGGCTTATGGGTATCTCCAAGATAACCAGCTCCTCCTGCTTCTGACCAAGGCATATGCTGAGTAGCCTCCGCTAACCCTACTGCAACCGGTACAGCAGGGTCAACAGGGCCTAATATTTTAGAGGCGCACGCCCCAATAGCTGGATAGCTAGATCCGGACACCATGTCTTTACGACTCCATCCAGTAACGCACTGGTATCCATCATGTGATCCATCAGATCCTACTACAGAACGAATAGCTGTAAATTTATCAAACATTGAAGCAATTTCAGGGAAACATTCCCCGATGTGCACTCCCGCCACATTGGTCGGGATCGGCTTAAATGGTCCTCGAATCTCCGATGGAGCTTCTGTCTTTATATCCCACATATCTTGATGCGGAGGGCCACCACCAAGGAAGATGTTAATCACAGCCTTGTGGGATGTCCCATTATTATTTTGAGCGCGTAATACCTGCGGCATAGTAAGAAGGCCTAAACCTCCTACTGACAGAAAACTTCTTCTTGATAAACTTAACATTTTGCACCTCTAGTTAATTAGCTAACACAATTATCACATTTGCAAGTTGCCTTGCAGACGCATTCAGCTTCTACGCATGGGCATTCTTCTACACAGATTGAACAATTTACCACTTTATCTTCTCCTTTGTTAAACATTTGTTTAATTTCATCTTTGTTTGCGATACATATCGCAACTACTATAATAATAGCTATAATTGGAATTCTTTTTTTCATATCTATCTCCAGACTAAATAATTAAATCTTGAATAACTTTACCACCATCTACAATTTCAATAGGTCTATCTCCGGGAGCCATAAGCTCTTTATCGGGGACGATCCCTATCCTATTATAAATCGTAGATGCCCAGTCTTCCACTCCTACAGCATTTTCTTCTGGCTCACTAGCGGTCGCATCGGATTTTCCATATACTAAACCGCCCTTGATTCCACCTCCTGCCATTAGGGTGCTAAACACTTTAGGCCAGTGGTCTCTTCCTGAATTGGCGTTTATTTTTGGGGTTCTGCCAAACTCAGAAGCCACACATACCAAGGTTGATTCAAGAAGACCTCTTTGGTCTAAGTCTTCTATCAATGCCGCTAGTCCTTGGTCTAGAGCTGGGACTTGTCTTCGTATTCCGGCTTCGATATTATCATGCATATCCCAGCCACCATAAGTTAGCGTTACAAACCTCGTCCCTGCTTCGACTAACCGACGAGCCAAAAGCATTCTGGCTCCAGCGGTATTTCTACCATACCTGTCTCTAGTTACAGCATCCTCTTTGTTTATATCAAAAGCATCTCTGGCTTTTTCGCTGCTAATCAAGCTGTAAGCACGATCATAAAAAGAATCTACGGCATCCAGAGAGTCTGATTTTTCTTTAGTTGCAAAATAGTCATTGACAGCACCCAGCATTTTGCGACGTGTTCCAAAGCGACCATCATTAACACCATTAGGAAGCTTCAAGTCTCTAACTTGAAACCCGTCACTCGCAGGGTCAGAACCTAGACTAAAGCCTGAGAATGAGCTACTTAGATATCCAGTACCTGCGAACTCATTAGGCTGATTGGGGATACAGACGTAAGGTGGTAAGTTATGACGTGGGCCAAACTCATGTGCAACCACTGAACCAATGGATGGATATTGGAGTGCTGGACTAGGTCTATAGCCAGTAAACATATTATGTGTGCCTCGTTCATGAGCTGCTTCTCCATGAGTCATACTGCGAATGATAGTCATCTTGTCTGTGACCTTGGCTGTTTTAGCCATCATCTCATTTAATCTAGTTCCGGGAACTACGGTTTCAATACTAGACATTGGCCCTCTATACTCAAGTGGAGCAAAGGGTTTAGGATCAAATGTCTCTTGGTGTGCTGAACCTCCCGGCAAATAGATATAAATAACAGACTTTGCTGGGCCTTCAATGCTTTCATAAAATTTCTGGTCAGCGCGAGCCTCCTGCATACGGAAATAATCCGACAGGGTGAGACCCAAACCTCCCAAAAAACCAACGTGCAGAAAAGATCTGCGATTACCTTTACAATTCATAAAATTTCCTTTACCACATTCTGCAAGACCAGTACCGAGCTTTCCATTTTGGGCCCGGAGCTGTATCACATTTGTGCCTTGCTCTAAAACTTTTTCTTCTTTTTGGATTATCTCTTTTGATCTCCATATTTGGATCGCCAAATCGTACAATGACAACCTTACCAGATCCATTCTTAGTATATACCGCAAATTTCTTTGGCCCATCTGGAGTTCTAAATGGTTTGTTCAAAGTGACTTTTCTACCTTGATATTCTGCCGCCTTAGATTTTCTAGGATGGCCTTTTGGTAATAGATCATTATCTTGCTTATATGCAGAATTAGATGGTTTGCCAGTTCTAAGCAATGTCAGGAAAGCATTTACTCTAGCAATAGCCCAACCATGACGACTCATCTTTGGTGCATGACTTGTAGAATAAGCACCAGCACCTCTTCTGTATACAGCTTTTAACATTCCAAGACTAGCCTTTGAACCTTTGCCTTTAGCATTATGTTCTTTGACTTTATTTGATAGCTGCTTTGTTACTTCTTTACTAAAAGTAATCTTGCCGCTAGGATTCTTGGCGCTATCAGGCTTGTTCTTTTTAGACCCTTTCTTCTGATCCTTTTTGGGTGCAGGAGTCCTGCGAGGATCTTTTGAACTCGGCTTATCAGATTTAGACTTGTTCTCTGGGTTGCCGTAAGATTGAGCTTTTTTAAGTTCATCTTGACTTGGTCTACCTTGCTTCTCAGTGCGAGCAGGTTTATAGTTCTTGCCCTCTCTTTGTTTTTTCTTTCTAATGTTTTCCCAAAGTCCGGGTTTAGCCTCTGAGACATCCCATTCTTCGGTTTCTTCACCAAAGTCTACATATTCTGCTTCAGTAGGAATGTAAATGTTTTCCTCTGTCACATCTTCTGTGTATCCAGTTTCATTTAAATATTCATTAAAAGCATTTGTATAATTTTGTTTCTTCATTATAATATTACCTTTGCATCGCCTTCCAGTAAATACCTTGGTCTTCCGCCGTTATCCACACGCTGAATACCTTTTTCTATTCCAAAATGATCAAATAGTGTTGCTTGTAAGTCTAGTGGCCCAACTGGATTTTCTATTGGACTGTATGATCTGTCTGATGCACCAATAGTTCTTCCTGACTCATAATCTCCACCAAACATAAACATTGGTGTAATTGATGGCCAGTGGTCACGACCAGCATTGGCATTGATTTTAGTTCTACCAAACTCACCAGTTACCACTAGTAATACTTTATCACCCAAACCCTTGTCGGACACATCTTGCATAAAACCACCAAGAGCCTTATCAAGAGGAGGAACTTTACCTTTTAAGGCATTAGAAATATTAGAGTGCATATCCCAGCCACCGTAATGTAAAGTTATAAACTTTGTTCCATGTTCTATCAACCTTCGAGCTAATAGCAACTGTTCTCCAATATCGTTGGCCTTTTCCGAACCGTATAAAGTTTTTGTTTGTTCCGTTTCTTTATCTGTAGAAAAAGCGTCTTTGGCTGAACCGAGAATTACATCATATGCCTGACCCTTATAAAAGTCCACAGAATCTGCGCTTCGTCCAGCTACTCTGGCTGCGTCGAGCCCTCTGAGCAGCTCTTTTCTTGTTGAGAATCTATCAAGTTCAACTCTTGGGGTAAGGTTGTCTTTATTGGATGGATCGAAAGGTTTATATGCTCCGCCCAACCAAGCACCTTCATCACCTTCGATTTTACCTTGTTTAACATATGTGGGTACTCCATTTTGAGGATGATTAGCCCCGTAAACGGCAGAGATTATAGAGCCAAATGATGGGTACTTTGTCATAGATGTAGTTGTTCTTTCTGGATTGTAGTGTCCAGTCATCATAAAGTGAGTACCTTGGCGATGAGAAGAATCCCTATGGCTAAATGAATTGATTACATTCATCTTGCTAGTATGTTTAGCTAACTCAGTCCAGTCAGCTCCTAGCGTAATATTAGTTTTGGCATCATAAATCGCGCCATTGATTGGTTGCCATTCAGTTGGAACCGTATCATTAGGAGCATGAAATGTTTCAAATTGAGTTGGCCCACCTCCGAGCCAAACCCAAACGACAGCTTTATCCTCATGCGACAGAGCGTCCTGAGCAAAAGCATAATCAGATAACCCTACAGCGCTAAGTCCAGCACCAATACTTCCTATTCTCAAAAAGTTTCTGCGGTCGAAAATAAAGTCTAACATTTTGGCCTCCTTAATAAATTGCTGATTGTGTTTTTGTTACTATTGATCCGTTCGTATAAGGCATGTAGTCATTGTTAGTATTTGTATACGAGAAGGCCATTTCTACATTTCCTCCGCCAGTATCTCCCCCTGAAAGTCCAATACTCGTACAATAATTCTTTGAACCTAAATCAAAAACTATACTATCAAACTTAAGGACAATCTGTCTACTAGGAGTTGGAAATGCCATAAAGTTTGTGTCTTTTATTAATATATCCTGCGCTACTGATTTTCTAGCTACAGCCGTTATTTCACAGGTAACTTCTACAGGCGTTTCTATATGTTTGTATTTGTTTTGTTCGGATGGGTTGTTGCCCTGATTCGAGCCTCTCCAAAATCCAGTGTCGGCAAGTTCAGAATAGCTTACGGAAAGTGTTAGATCTATAGACTGTATAACTCTGGTCTTCGTGCCATCAGTTGCCGTTGTTAATATAGCGGCATCAACCTCAGTTGGAAATATGCTATTCTCTGTATCGAAGTTGCGCCTTCTCATTAGACCACCTGAATCGCCAGCAGCAGGAACACTTCCGGCAGATTGTTTAGTTAGATTATTACAAACAAAGGTAATACTTTCAGTGAATACTCCATCAACAGAAAAATTATAAGATATTTCAGTGACTAAACAGTATTCTAACTTTACCGAATCAATAGAACCACTTACAGTTTCGTCGTCAGAATAAGTCAAACCTACTTCATATTCTTTCAATCCACTCCATCCAGCTATTCCTAGATTACCATTTTTGAGCAGATAAGAATCTTCGTAGCTGCTTGTGCCTGTCGTATAGAAAGGAGTATCGCCAGATCTAAGATGTCTTTCTATGGTTATTGTTACTTCAGGCTTATTGTATCTGTCACCAAAAACCTGAGATCTACCAGCATCATATATGGATTCAGCATCAGCGCTATAATCAACGCCAACGCTTTGGACATTTTGTAAATACGTACCGTCGATGAATACCGCCTGACACGCATAAAAAACCCTATTACCCATACTTGAATACCTTTATTAAAAATCGTCAACTAAATTTCCTACAGAATATTCAGTGACTCTGGTCTCGAAAAAGTTTTTGCATTTTTCTAAGTCGATTATTTCACTCATCCAAGGAAAAGGATTTTGCGCATTTCCATAAGGAGATGGCAATCCTAAGTTAGTAAGTCTTCTATCGGCAATGAATTGAACATAATCAATAAACATGTCAGCATTAAGACCTAAAATACCATTAGGAAGAACATCTCTAGCGTATGCTAACTCAAGTTCCATTGCTGTATCAATATGCTCGATAGTTTCTTTTTCCATTGCTTTTGTCCAAATCTTTGGGTTGTCTTCCCTTAATCTGTTAATTAGGGTAGTCCCAAAGTTAATATGGATACTTTCATCTCTCAAGGTGTATTGTATCTGTTCACCGATTCCCGGCAGTTTGTTTTGTCTATTAAATGACAATAGCATAGCAAATCCAGAGAAGAAGAAAATCCCTTCACAGATAATGTAATAAGTTATAATGTTGCGAAGAAACTCTCTTTTCCCTTCTAATGTATTTATATTAAAGTCTGGGCGGTTAATATCGCTAGTGATATTCATCAAAAACTCGTCTTTGGCCTTGATGCTAGGGACTGAATTATATGCTTGATATACTTCGTCTATTTCTAGATTCAGTGAGTCGCAAACATAAACTACAGTTAGGTTATGCAGGCTTTCTTCATATGCTTGGCGTAGAATATACTGCCGACATTCTGGGTCTGTTACAAACTTAAATACGCTCAGCAGTAGATTATTCGCTACGAGAGATTCTGATCCAGCGAAAAAGCCTAAACATCGCTTTACAACAAGTCTTTCATCCTCGGATAATGAT
>WLWF01003225.1_pt1 | contig 10902 bp, 8 predicted proteins | sample 6718331 | NCBI WGS metagenome assembly WLWF01 (sample SAMN12718692, study PRJNA515312) | sponge metagenome | isolation source: marine sponge | host: Mycale hentscheli | place: New Zealand: South Island, Marlborough, Capsize Point | collected 2003-05-01
TTGTTTTGCTTTTATGCTTTGCGACCATATACTCATTACTCCTCCGAGTACTGTAGACCCTAGCATTGTTATCATTTCAAATGGCATTTATTTCTCCTTATTTATTTGTAAAAAAGAAATTATAAAATTGATTATTCCTATCATCAAGTTTTGTAAAACCTTTTTTATTTTTTTTATCTTTATAATATCCTCTTTCATATTCTTTTTTCATTTTAGTTTCATCGTTATTAAATAATCCATCTCTAAAATTCTCAAATAATTCAACACCACCACTACCCATATTAAATTGAAAGTCTATAAGCATTTGTTTTTTTCTTTTATCTAATTTTAAATAAGCATCACCATAAACTTTAGTTAATTGTTTATCAGCTTTTTGTAAATCTCTTATTAAAATATCATTTTGTTGTTCTTTAGTTAAATTATTTATATCATATTCATAAATCATTCCTGTTCTTTTTTCTTCATCAGTAAGTTTATGTCCATAAGCTACAGTATCATTACCACCTTCTGCAGATGGATGTATTACTTTTGCATTTTTTTCCCCTAATCTTAATGGGTCGTTTTCTACTTTTTTTATATAATTTATAAACTCACCATCACCATATGATGGTTTCTTTTTAGGAATAATATCTTTTTTAGTTTCTACAGTTTGATTAGGTACATCATCATTTGATATTTCATTATTTACAACAATAGGTTTTTCATTTAAATCTTTTTTAATTTCTTTAATAGAAGAAACATATCCCATATCTGATGTTGCATAATCTCCTTTATCAAATTTTTTTCTAACAACACCTCCATATCTAAAAGATGCTTTGGTACTACTACTTGATTTACCTGTTGATATACCTTTTGGAAACCAATTTTTTCTAACCCAATTTCTCCAGTTAGGTAAAGGTAATATTTTTTTATCTAAAGTTTCCCATGCTGTATCTTTTTTTCCTGTTAACCAATCAATACCAGCATCACCTACATTTGTTAACATATTTAAAGCTGGAGCAAAAACATAAAAAGGATTTGATTTAGCACCTGGTCCTACAAATCTATTAAATGCTAAATCACTTAACCATCCTGGCATACCAGATAATTGATATGCTTTAGCAGTTAATTCTCCACCATTAAATTCTGCATCAGTTATAACATCTCCATATTTTGCATACTCTCTTAACTGTTGAATACCAGAAAAAACAGGAATAGAAGCTAATAATTTTATTAAAGTTCTTACATCACCACTTTCTACTCTTTGTAAAATTTTATTTGTTTGTGCAGATTTTGCTTGTGACCATGATAAAAATTGTCCAAGCATTCTAATTCTAGGGTTTTTACTTTGTGTAAATAATAATCTATTATCTACTTGAGGAATTAAAGCATCTCTATTTGAAGCTTTTAATCCAGCATCATTTAATAATTTTTTAGCTCTTTCATTTTTAATTGTTGCATTAAAAGTTTTTCCATTACCAACAGTTAAAGCTTTATTAGCTGTTAACTCATATGTTTCTAACAATTCTTTTTGTAATACTTTTGCTTGTCTACTATTAGCACCACCTTTACTAACTGCTTTAACATATTGTCTTGATAATAAATATGCATCAGAAGCACCAGCATTATAAGCAAATCTTCTAGCATATCCTGTTAACCATTCTAATCCTAATCCTTTGAATGCTAAGTTATTAACAAATTGTGGATTAGCTACATTTTTAACACCCCACTTACCTTGCCAAGCACCACTTAACATTAATTCTTTTCCATCACTTGCAGCAGATTTTGCTAATGACCTTGACATTTCATTTGTAAAATCATAATTTAAATTTCTTGCTAAACCTTTTTCCCATGTAGCTTTAAATAAATTAGTTTTAGCCATTCCTCTTATAGCTGCAGTCCATGTTCTAGAATTTTGAAAAGGTTGAATAATATCACCTAATGATGATATAGTAACTCTACCTAACATATTTAAATTACTCATCATAGTAAGTAAACCTATACTATTTGTCCATGCTTTTCCAACATTCATATTACCAAATCTATCAAAGTAAGCATCAATAGAATCTATTACTAAACCTGTTTCATGTTCAGCAGCACTTTGTCTTGTAGCACCAAATCCAATTTTATTACCTTGAGTTAAAGTTAAGTCATCATACTTTTGTTTTATTTGCTCAAGCATTGGTTTTAATAATTGTCCATTTTTTCCAAAAGTTCTAGCAAAAGCAATTGACTTTGTAGAATCTTTAACTATCTTAGGAAGTATAACATTTAAATCATTTATTAAAAATCCATTTTTTTCTAATACATCTTCAACCATTTCAAACTTACCTTGCAAACTTCTTTGTTTAGTAATATGGTCTGATACAGGAGTATAGATTAAATCTTCATCACCTGCTTTTCTTCTAATATTATCAGCTATTGTTCCATCTCTACCTTGTGGTCTAAGAGTTCCTTTTTGTGAACCTCTTACAATATTATTCCAAGCTCTTTGATTTATAACAGATGAAACACCAGGTCCTTCACTTTTTGTTAAATAATCTAACGCAGATTTTCTAGCTTTTTCAGTACTCATTTTATAATTATCTTTAAAAACTTGAGTAAAGATTTTTTCTGCTGCAGGTCTATTAGCATTAATTACATCCCAATTTAATACTCTAGGAAAATAATTATCTAATTCTTTAGGAGAAAAGAAACCAGCTTTATTATATAAAATTTTAAATTCATCCATCCAACTTTGTAAGTTAGTTGATAACTCTAAAACTTCTTTACTAGCAGTTTTTCCTAATGCTTTGTTACCTCTAATAATTGATACTGCTTGAGATTGCATTTCTGGTGTAGAGTTTGCTATCATATTATTAGCTTTTCTAAGGAAGTAAGTATCCATAGAATCAGCTTGAGCAATAACAGATTTAGATGACATAGTATCATCTACTTGTCTAAATAATAGTCTAGCTATTTTTTGAGTAGAACCACCAAATGAATTTAATTTTGTAGCAACAGTACCTGCTGTTAATTCTCTTAGTTTTTGAAAAGCAAATCTTGTTGCATGATTTTCAATTACTTTACCATATACATCTTTTTGACCTAAAGGAATTTTAATACTTTTTTGAATAGCTTTTTGTCCAAAACCTAATGCAGCACCTGCAGTTACCCATCCCCAAAAATCATCTTCAACATCAAATCCTAAAGCACCTGAACTTACATTTGCAGCAGCACCAATACCAGCACCTACTAAAGGTCTAGTAAGATTTGATAAAACAGATTTTAAAACTTTAGTACCAAGTCCAGCAGTTCTATCTAACTCTGCTATAATTGCTGCAGTTCTTTCACCTTCTAATTTATAATATCTTTCAAGTCTTTTAAATGTTCTAGCTTTTATATCTGCACTTTGTTTTACCCAAGCTTTATTAGCTTCTTTAATTTGTAATCTTATATCTAATATTTTTTTACCTTCAGCTTTAGCTGCATCTTTAACAGGTCTAATAACATTTTCATAATAAGTTTTACTACCAACATTTTTTTTAGTTAAATCTTTTATTGGTTTTAATATATCTTTTCTTCTTTTATTAATATCAAAAGCATCTTTAGAAAGTTTACTTCTTAAATCAATAAATCTTTTTTCTGCTTGATTTAATAATGCAGCTTGATTACTACTAGTTGATTGCCATGATTTACTTGTTACTAAGTCATCTAACTTATTTGTAACTTTTTGTACATTATTAGATTTAGCTGCTGTTCTAATTGTAGCAAGTTCTTGTGGTGTTACTCCATTTACTTTAGCAATTTTCTTATCCATAAAAGCAGTAACTTCATCTACTTTAGATTTCATTGCATTAGGTAAATATTTTTGAAGTAGTTTACCACCATAGGGCATTACTGCTCCTATAGCTGCACCAGTTGCTGCTGCTTTAGAAAGTTGAGTATAATCAACAGTACCTGTTTTTGCTAACTGTTCAAATAAATTATCACCACCAATCAATGCACCATTTAACATAGCTGATGATAAAGGACTAGCTAACATTCCTCTACCAAAAAAATAACCTGCAAGATAATAAGGGTCGGTAACAAAAGATGCAGCTTCACCTATAAAAGTATATACTCCATCATTTTTACCATCTAACATTTTCCAATGTTCTTCTTCAAACTTAGCTAATCTTTCAGCTTCATTTTCTACAGTTACATCTACAAAAGATTTATCAGGGTCAAATAAAGATTCAATATAATTAGTACCTGTTTTCCACATATTACCAACAACCCATTGGTTTTTATCCCAACCATATTCTAACTTATCTAAATTAGAAACTACTTCTTCTTTTTCATTAGTAGGAAATAAAAAAGATTCATTATCGTCACTAGATATACTTTGAATATTAGTATCAGATTTTATTGATTGATTATTAACAACAGGTTCTACAACTTCTGTAATTTCTTCTGTTTCTAAAGGTTCTTTTTCTTCTATTTCATCAGTAGGAAATAAAAAAGATTCTTCGTTATCGGATTGTATTTGGGAATTGTTTGTTTGAGTCTGGTTATTATCAAACAGTAAACTTTCTGATGACATCTAACCTCCTATTTTCTAGTTTTTTTACCTGTAACATCAGCTTCTATTTCACTTACTATATTAGCAAATATTTGGTCGTTCTCAACACTATTAATATTATTTGATGTTACTGATTTTCCTGCTTGTTCTGTATTTCCTGCCAACCATTGGTCATATTTTAATTTCATTAATGGAGAAAGTTTATCAACATTATTTCCATCTTTTACACTTTGCCATGAAACTTTTTTCCAATTTCCATTAGGTTGTTTTTGTTTAAATCCTGTTCCATCTTTCATAATTCTAATACCTTTAAATTTACCTTTATCATTAGGTCTAAATACCATATTACCTTTTCCATCATCAACTATTTTAACCACAGAACCTACAGAATTTCCTTCATTAGCCATTTTTTCATCAGCTAATACTTTAGGATTTTGTGTTATGTTTTCATTTTCAGGAGTATTAGGGTCATCTCTATCAACCTTTAAACTATTTTTAAACATTGAAGAATAGTTACCACCATTTTCAATTGAAGCTTGAACTACAGACATAGCTGCTGCTTTTTTATTAGTAGATTCCTCAAATCTTTTAGGTGAACTTGAAATTAATTTATCTGCTTCAGTTTCTAAAAATGTTTGATATTCATTTTTAACATATTGCATATTTAAATATTTAGTTGCTCCACTATCTAATTCAAAACCACCATTTCTATCTACAATATTTAAAGGAACAATACCAACAAAATCTACTTGGTTACCATCACCATATCCATCACCAAGGTCAACTCTAAATCCTCTTTGTTCAATAATGTTTTGTACTTTTTTATTAACTTCAGCTAAACTAACAAAGTTATCTAATTGAGTTATATCAACATTATTAGCAGCTAATTCTTTTGCATAAAAATCATTTACAACACTATTATAAACCATCTCATAAGTTTTTAACATTGCTCTAGCTGAATCATTTAATCCTTCAATCTCAGTATCATTATTTTTTAATGTAAAATTACCTTCAGAAGAAGCACCCATAATATCACTTGTTGTTATAAAATTTAAAAAGTTATTATTTTGTGATGCACTTTTATATACTATTTTATCTTTTAAACCATTATATCTTTTAATCCAATCTGGATTTTTCTTTATAAATTTTTTCCAATTTAAATCACCAGTTTTGTTACCTTCCATTTTAACTTCAAGTCCAGAATTTTCTGTACCTTTTTCAGTCATCTTAACTGCTTCGGCAGCATTAAGTTTAGATTCAATAGCTTTATATAAATCTTTTTCTTGTGTTTCTTTTCTACCAAGTATTTGATTAATTAAAAAACTATTTCCTTTAGCATCTTTAATAGCTGCTGATGTTTCATTATTAATTAAAGTTTGAGCTACTGCTGCTTTTTTATTAATTTCTTCTACTGAACCTGATAATTTATAATCAATAGTTTTACCATCAAAATTATCAATTAAATCAGTTTTTTTATCTTTAGGTAAAGTATCCCAATTTGGAATAGAAGATGATAAAGCAAACGATGCATATGTTCCTTTGTCAATTTCATTATTAGCAAACATAGTATTCATTTTATTAATATTATCATACTTCTCTTTTTCTTTATAAAAAGATTCTAATTCTTTATCATACTTTTTTTGTTTTTGATTAATAAGTATTTGTCTATTAGCTTGTAAATTTTCTGCACGAATAGCTAGGTCTTCTTTAGTTATCTCTCTATCTCTTTCAATAGCACCTACTGCTACATTTCCTAAGTCAGTTAAAAATCCCATTACATATTCTCCTTAATATCTTTTACTTTTTTTGGTAGTTCACCTTCTACTCTAGCTAATAAACTTTCACCTAAACTTTCTTTTTTAGGTTCTTCACCTTTTGATACTGCTGATTGTTCATCAGGAATACCATCACCATCCATATCTATTGGAACAATATCATCTGGTGGTAACTGTTCATCTTCTTCATCTTGAATTTCTTCATTGTACATTGTATAATCTTTTATCTCTGCATAATCAGCAATAGCAATTAATAAATATAATGTAGGTTCAATTAACATAATCATTAAATCTGGAGAAAATAAACCTTCTGTATAACCTTTATATAAAGTAACTTGTGCTATTTCATCAAGAGGTGTACCATCATTAATTATATTTATTAATTTTCTTAATGTATCTTCATCAGTTAATTCCATGTAGATAGCTTCTATAGCTTTTTCTTGTTCTACATATTTAGGTGGTCTTTCCCATGCTTTTTGCATATCAGGTGAAGTAGTTAAACTTTCACCAGGTATTGGAGCATTAAAAGGATTAACACCTACTTCATCAAATTGATTTTCTTTTATTTTTTCAGCCATTATGTTCTGTACTTTCTTACTTTGTTTGCTATACCTTTCGGTTGTTTTACAAATTGTTTACCTTGTGATTTACCTTTTCTTTTAGCAGCAGTTGTTCTTGCATACTCAGAAGAAGATAAACTTTTTATTGCTGCACTTGGTAAATATCTTTCGCCTGTTTTACTTGAGGGTTTACCAGACTTTGTTCTCCATTTTTGTTTACCCCAATTTTTTAAACTTTGTTGAGATTTAGCTAATGCCATTTCTATACCTTATGTTTTTTCTGCACTTCAAATTTAGCTGCTAAACTAGCACCTTTATGAGGTACAAACTTACCAGTATGTTTCATTAACTTATAATTATTTTTTCCTTTTTTCATCCAATGAAACCCTTGAGGTGCTTTTATATTTTTATCTGTCATTATGATTTATAACCTCCACCTGCTTTTTTATAAGCTTTAGCTAATGCTTGTGCTTTTCTTGCACTCCATTGTCCAGCTCCTGTACCATGAGAAGCTTGTGATTTTATTCTACTAAATATTTTTTTTCTCATTGTTGGTTTTGTATAATTACCTGCTTTATTAACAGCCATATATTTATCCTATTTATTTATTGACTACCTATAATATTCATATTTTTATAGTATGTCATAATTTGTTCTTGTTGTTTTTTGTTAAATGTACCTTCTAATAAACTACCTCCACTAGAGCCATGTATATTAGTTCCTCCATACATAGTAGCACCATCAGTTGATTGTGTAGCATCTCCCATTAATCCAGTAAAATCTTGAATTGGAACTGATGAAGATGGAGAAAGTAAATTATTTTTTAATGCATCTAAAGCTTTACTACTTGCTGCTTTTTTAATTTTAGCTAATGTTGATGTACCATTATTAGTTCGAAAAGATTTATTACCATTAAATTCATAAGTACCTTGACCACCACCACCAGCTCTCATTGAATAATCACCAGACTTTTCAAAATTAAAACTTGTAGTAACACCATCAGGACTACTTATTGTATTTAAATTATCACCCATCATATTATTTATACTTTCATAATTATATCTTTGTCCACTTGCATCAGCAGCAGTTTTATAATCTAAAAATGCTTTCTTTGCACTAGAATCAAAACCTGACATAATATTAGTTTCATATGTTGTATTAATTGCATCAGCAACTGCTTTATCCATAGGATTAGCTTTTGTTAACCATCCAGTTTTACTAAAAGTTTGACCTGTAAGTTGGTCAGGGTTAATAATACCATCAGCTAATAATTCTCCAGCTCTACTTGATGACATTGAAGTTGTTACATAATCACTATGAGGACTATATCCAAATCCTTTTACATCTACACTTCCACCTTTAGAAGTAAAAGGTTTAAATTTTTGTACAGCAGCTCTTGACTTTTGAAATAAAGTTTTTGCACCATTAGAAATTCTAGAAAATATATTATTACCTTTACCCATATTAGAAAAACCTTTAGTAATTGATTTAGTAATACTATTCATAGTTTTTCCAACAAAACCTGTAATACCTTGATAACCTGTTCTAATTTGATTACCAACAGTACCTATACTTTTAAGAAATACATTTGATGAACTCATAAATCCACTAGGAATTTGAGGACCAAATGCACCTACAGCTCCTTGACCTACCATAGTACTTAATCCACTAAGTGCTGCAGGAATAGCAATTGCCATAGCAATAGAACCTAATGGTCCTAATTTATTTTGTATCTTAGCAACACCACGCATTGTAGCTTTTCCAACTTTAACAATACCTTTTGCAATACCTTTAGTTATTTTACTAATAGGTCTTGATACTCGTTTAGTTACTTTTTTTACTGCTTTTGCTACACTTCCCATTTGTTATTCCTTTTTATTATGGTGTTCTAATTGTTTTCCAGATGTCTATACCATATCCACCTAAAGTTTTTAATACACTTGCTCTACCACTATCACTAGCTGCTTCATTTCCTAGAGCAGCGATTGCTAAGTTAGTTTGTCTTTCTTCTGCATTTTGTCCTGATTCATATTCCCATTTAGCTGAGTCTCTCATCTCTTGCCATAAAAAAGATAAACCTTGATTACTCATATTAAAAGAGTTCATAGCATTAGCTTGGTTAACAGCATTCTGTCCTGCAGTATTAGCAGTATTTAATTGTCTTCTCCATGCTACATTTGATTGTTCAATTAAATTAGAATTTTGTGTATTAAAATTATTTCTATTATAATCTAATTGTTCATTAAATTGTTCAATCTGTGTATTCAATGTGTTCTGTAATCTTTCAGCTTCTAAAGAATTATTTTGATTTAGTGCTGCTATTCTTCCTGCTTCAGTAGTATTATACTGACCCATAGCATCGTTCCTTGCAGCATTTTGTGAATTAATAGTAGAAGATAAACTTTCCATAAATTGATTAGTTTGATTTTCACTTGATGCATTAAACTGAGCAGCAGCATTTGCTGATGCTTGATTAGTTAACATAGCTTGTTGTCTTTGCTGTGTATTTAAAACTTCTGTTTGTTGTGCTGCAGTAAAGTTTGCCATATCCATTTGTAAAAATGCTTGAGCATTACCTACTGCTTTTTGTTGTGCATTAGATAAATTAGCCATATCCATTGTTGCTAACTGTACAGCATTTTGCATAGTAGCTTGTTGAGTATTAGATAAATTACTTAATTCAAATGTTCTATATAAATTAGAATTTGATATTGCAGTTTGTTGTGCATTGTTTAAATTTAAAACATCAAATCCTGCAGTAGTTTGTGCATTAGCTAAAGCAGTTTGTTGATTAGCACTTAAATTAGCTAAACCCATTTGTTGAGTTAATTGTGCTTGACTTAAACCAGCTTGTTGTACATTTGCTAAGTTAGCTAATCTTACTTGTTGATTCTGTGCAGCACCAGCTATAATAGCTTGTTGCTCATTCATAGCATTTAGTTTAGTTAGTTCTTGAGAGAACTGACCATTCATCATCTTAGCTTTCATATCATTCTCAGCATTTACTAATTGAGTTTGAAAGCTTTGTTGTGCTGATAATACTGATGCTTGTTGTTCGTTACTTAAATTTTGTGATGCTCTTTGTTGTAGAGCTGTAGCATTTGATTGTGCAATAGGTAATGCTGATTGTATAATTGCATTTACTAAAGCATCTCTACCAATAGAAGATTTACTTAATCCTCTTTGTGCTAAATTTTTTTCAACATTTTCAACTGCCCCTCTTGCCCATGTAGGAATACTACCAGTATCAATACCAGATAACAAAGATGTTATTTGTGTAGATACTAAAGCATCTGTAGGTAAAGAAGCAATTTGTGCTTGTACTGCAGTAGGTTGTTGTTGTACTGTTGCTGTTAATTGTGCAGGGTTATTTGCAACTGCTGCTGTAATAGCACCAGGTAATGTTGCAGTTTGTCCAGATACTGTTGCAGCAGTACCACTTATTACTTGAGCTAAAGCTCCTGAAGATAATTGTCCTGAAGCTGCTTGAGCAATTGCTGAACTTGATGGTCCACCAGTTGCACCTGTAGCAGTACCAGATAAACTTCCAGTAACTGTACCTATTTGTGAATTAGTTCCAACTGTACCAGTTTGTGCTGTACCAGTTTGAGCAGTACCTGTAGCACCTGTCATTGTTGATGCTGTTAAATTTGTAGGAGCTGCTGCTGCAGTAGAAGTTAAAGCAGTAGGAGCAGTAATAGATGAGCCAGTAATTGTAGTAGCTGCTACATCTGTAGGAGCTGCTTGTACATTACCAGTTAATAATTCATTTGATTGTACACCTTGTTGTGTATAAGATTGTGTAGCTGAAGATGCTAACTCAGGTGATTTAATTTGTTCAGTAACATATCTATCTATGTTCTGATTTCTAGTTCCTAATCCACCTTGTTGTGGTTGAGATGCTGTAGGAATATTACTAAACTTCCTAGCAACATCACCAGTAGCATATTTTTTTCTTCTAATTCTTTTTATTTTTGTTAACATTGTTTTCCTTAATTATAAATAAAATTGTATACTCCACTAACAGCACCTGCTATAATAAGTA
>WLWF01003228.1_pt1 | contig 10892 bp, 20 predicted proteins | sample 6718331 | NCBI WGS metagenome assembly WLWF01 (sample SAMN12718692, study PRJNA515312) | sponge metagenome | isolation source: marine sponge | host: Mycale hentscheli | place: New Zealand: South Island, Marlborough, Capsize Point | collected 2003-05-01
GATTACTACACCGATTATGAGCCATTTTTTCTTTGGGTGTTGTTCCCAAAGGTCCTTAATCCATTTTTGCATTAGAATACTCCTTCGAATTTAAGTCCTTTTGATGCTATTCCATAGCCACGTTTACGCTTTTTATCCTCAGGAACAGTGCCAACTGGTACTATTTTTCCATAAGGAATATCCATACCTTGTGACTTAGGTCCTTTTTTTGGAGGAACTGTTTTTGTTAATCGTTTAGTCATTAGTGTAATGTTAGACTATTTTCAGGATTTTTCAAATAACTAATTTGTTGTTTAATATAACTATCTGCCACTACTTCACCATAAACGTCAACCATAGCTTCTCGACTCATTGAAAGCATAACCTGAGCTAACTCTATTAAATCAATACCTTGTTCAGCCTGTTCTTGAACAAAATCTCTTGTGCTATCAATAATTTTTTGAACTCTTCTTTTTGTTGTTTCATCCATAATATCTACAATATACTTTGCTTTTAACTTACTTTCCATTTTTCTTTTCTACTTTCTTTATTGTACCTTTGTTCTTAGAAGCGTAAAATACTTGCTCTCCTTTTTTCTTTCCATATGTCTTTTCCATGGATTTTTTTATTTTGCTACCCTTTTTTGTTAGAGGCATCTTTTCTCGCTTGATTCAAAGTTTGAGTAGTCATTTTATCATACTGAACTTCGGCACGTCTATCTGCAATATCGTAATCTTTTTGTATTCTTGCTTGATCAATCGCTGTTCTTTGTTTCAATCTTTCAGCATCTAATTGTAGCTTTGCTTGATCCACTTGCGCATCTATTTGATCTTTTTGTGCGTCTTGTGCTAATTCTTGTTGTTTTAATTGTATTACAGGATCAGGTTTACCTTGGCCACTAAGTTGTGCTGATAATTGTTTTATCTCTGCCATAAACTGAGCCTCTAACTTAGCTACAACAGAGGCCATATCGTCGATAGGTTGTTGCATTGCCAAGAACTGAGCTTGTTCTTTTGCTTTGAGAGAAATATGTTCTAAAACGTGTTTTTGTAATTTCATTGCCATTGGAGGATTACCAAGAACCATTTGATTTGTTCCAAAAATTAAATGATTTTGAATATGAGCATCATGATCTTGTCCTTCATAGGCTTTCAGTAAATTACCATCGAGTAAATCAGCGTGCTCCGTGGCTGGATCTTTAGGAGCAGTTGGAGAGTCTTTTCTTAAAATTTGATCAATGTCCTTGACTCCTAAGGCTTCATACATTCTTCTATAAGCTTCTTTGATATTGTGAATATCAGGAGCACTTTGTGCTAATTGTAATTCAGTTTGAGCTAAAGTTACTCTTTGAGTTGTAGAAAATATGTTAGGATCAGAAACAGGAAGAACATCTACACGATCACTGAAATCTTCAGCTTTGATAGTTCTATCTGCACCTTCGACAGAATACGGATATGTTTCAGGTAAGTAATCGGAGAAAACATCAAACAATAGTTTGAATTCTTTTTTCTGAGAATAATGACATCTCTTATGGATGCCTGACATAACTTTTGAGCCCCTCTCTAATAATGCCATTGTTGTTCCCACTGGAGCATTTTGATTAGCATCACCAACCTGTAAATCAGTTATGGCTGCAAATCTCTGTCCTGACTGAACAACAAATCCTAGAAGAGAATATAAAGTTTGAGAGGGTTCTTTATAAGGTAATGGCATGAGAGCATTTCGTAAATCACCATTAGGTGCATCAATGTCCCTAAATTCTCCTGGTTGAATTGGCTCTGCGTCGTCTCTAATTTTAAGTCCTCTTGACTTAAATCCTGCTGGTAAATTTGCTAATGTACCTGCGTCTATTAACTGTCGTAACATTTGTGTTGCTGCTCTTGATAAAGCGCCTATCAAATGTATTAAACCTAGTCCATAAAAACCTAAACCAGGTAAAAACTTGTAGTGAACAAAATATCTTTTCTTTAATTTTTTATCATCACCCTTTTCATAGTTTCTTCGGATACCTACTACCTTACCTGAACTATCTTCAATGGTTACGATGTAAGGTATTTTAATTCCTGTGGGCTCATCATCCATGCCTTTATCTTCAAAACCTTCTAAGTCTAAAGATACATGAAACTCATAAAGTCTAATTGACTTGTCCATATAGGAAGGCTTGATACCTTCCATTTCATCATATTTTTTTTTGACTTCTGAAGGACTTGTTTCCCCAGGAACAATTTCTACGTCTTTGTAAAAACCTGAAACTTGTTTTTTTCTAAAATCATTATAACTCATGTTAATGATTTGAGTAATTCTTTCACAAGAGTCTAAATCACTAGCCATATAGTTGACGACTAAGTCCTCTGCTGGAACAAACTTTGAGACAGCTCGATCTAACAACTCATCATAGTAAACTTTTTTAAATGTCGAACCTGCGAGAGGTAAATAAAATAACATTTGATCGAACTCAGGAGTGTAGTCTTCCATTTTGTTCATCAATTGATAGTTCATAAATTCTTGAACACGTTGTGACTGAGAATATTTTTCAGGAGTCTCTTCCCCCATGACTGCTGTGCGAACAGGACCGTTCGCTGGTAAGAGTTCTTTAAAAGCTGTTGCTTGAAACTGTGTAGCACTTTCAGCTAACAAAGGATGAGTGACACCACTAGCTCCTTGAAAAGGTCTTGTTCTTTCTTCATACTTAGTTCCTAATAGGTCTAAACCTTTGATATAAGAATCTTCCCAATCTTTTCGAGAAGAACGATCGTTTTCTAATTCACTTAATAATTCATCGGATAGTTGATCTAGATCTCCTTCATCCATGACTTCAGCTAAGTTAGAATAAAATTCTACTTCTTCAGGAATCTCGGACATTGGATCAAAATCAAGTGTTGCTCCTCCGTCTTCATCCATTTCAATTTCTAATCCTTCAGGAGTAGGAATGGGTTGACCGTCAATCTCGACGGAAGTATCTGATTTAATGATTTCAAGTTCAGGTTTACCACCTAGGTCTAGAGACTTATCAATATTATCTGCCATTTTTTATTTATACCACCTAATTAGCCTTTTACAACATGTCTATTTTTGGAATAGAAATAGGTCCTCCTCTTCTTTTCTCCACTATTTTGTCTGTAACAAATCTAGGAGTAGAAACATTAGAATATTCACTATTTAGATTCTCTAAATTATTTAAAAATTTAGTTATAGTATCTGCACTGTTTGAGGCTACATATCCTTTAAAGTTACCTGAGTCCCAATACTGAATTACATTGTTAAAATATTTAGACAATATTTTCTCAAACTCAGGAGAAGTGACTTGATGTTTATCCATTCCCTCTAAAATATTTTTTTGCTTTTCTGTTAAATCTTTTTGATCGTAATAATTAAGTTTAAATTCGTTTTTCTTTGCTTCATTCGATTGCCAAACAGGATCTTCTTTCGATGTAAAGAACTTCTCTTCAAACAAAGCAATTCCTGTAGGTTTTAACTTTTCACTAACTAATTTAATTTTGTTGTTTCTTCCTTTGTCAATAAACTGAAAGGTCATTTTTTCTGTAACAGCGTCTAGCGAATTATCATCAATAACATCGAAATCAAAATAGCTAGTTTCGATAGGAGTCTCGTTCTCATCCTCTACGTCAAAAGCATATTTTCCAAATTGAGATTTATTCGTGGTGAACGCTTCACGAATATAGTAAGCGTTAGGCATTTGTTGTTCGTTAAACATTTTCTGAGCAACCACATTCGGATCGACAATGAATCCTGAAACGTCAGGTCGTTCTTCTGTGACAGTGTTAATAAATCCACCTTCGGTTCCTCCGAGATCCAAGATACTTCCATTTTGAGGTAAAGTTTTGATTAACGCATCAGCAGTCGCTATCTGCGCTTCTTGAAACGTGGGTATACTTGTAAAGATATGATTTTCAAAATCACCTGTGCGTTTTTCTTGAAAGACATCAAAAGTGTTTCCAATATTAGAAACATCTAAAATAGCTTCATATGATTTTTTAGGGGGAGCAATTTCTTTTGTTAAAACTTTTGTAAAAAAATCTATCCCTAAAGATTTATTGGCTACGTCAAAACCTTCTTCGGTTTTTAATACATTCTCTCTCGAACCACTTGAAGATCCTTGATCGACATTTTCTCCTTGGAGACTTTTTGTTTTGAGGGCTTCAATGGCTGTTTGGCCTTCGCCTTGGCGTACTGTATTAGTTTTTTCATCTTCTTCCTTTCTATCAGTATTTATAAGGTTCAGCAAGTCTAATGGATCAGGTTCAGGAGGAGTCGGAGTTTTGTCGTCATCCTTTTTCGGTGGAACTTGATTAGACTTCTCTAAATCTTTTAATGCTGTCACCGAAGGTGACGCCGCTAAATTTGTGATAAAATTATATACATCATCTAAAGTTATGTTACCTAAGTTTAATTCGTTCTGTATCTGATTAGCTTGTTGCGATCCCACAGTACCCACGAGCAACGATCCGAGGACCGCGGGATTCTGTAAAGCTTTCATGGCTATTGGTCTTGCTATATTGGATAGTGATATCATCTCAATTACCTGTCATCACATCTTTATCATCATCGATAATGAGTTTGGTATCATGAGTTATACCATTCTTATCGTAGTTCTCTAAAATCTTTACCAACTCATCTTTACTCATATTTTCTAAAGGAGTTTCTGTTTGAACTTTGTTATCGTAAAAACCAGCAACCTTACCTCTATTGACTTCAGCAGCCACGGCCGCCGAATAGTGTTTATGTTCTCGTGCTTCCTCTCTGATTTGTTTTAAGGAGGCCAAGTGAGACGCTGTCGATACTCCATACATTTGATGCAGATCTTGTTTCATCTCATGAATGGCCTCCACGACGAAAGGATTCATATGAGGGTTCAATAAATCAGTAGCAGTTTGACGTGCTCGATTTTGTGAATAGCCCGCGCGTCGCGCAGCTTCGGCAGCGGAACATTCTCCGAGTAAAACTTTGTGTACGTATTCATAAACAAAAATCATCTGTTTCGGTGTTAGTTTTTGTTTTAGTCTTCTATCTTCAGGATTAATTAATTTTTTAATAGTATTCATATTTGCGTTTTCCAATAGGTTCTTCAGGCTCGTCATCATACAATGAAATGAACCTTCCTTGTCTATATCTTAACAGGGCTAAGGTGGTTGCGTCAACAAGATCATCATGCTCTCCATAAGGAAAAGATGCGCATTCTTCTTGTACTTCTTCAGCCCAATCGATGTCAGGTCTCCAAACATGACCAGCTTCAAAAATAGGGGCAACAGAATTTAATCGTACATGCTTATCCATACCACGGTTCGGAGAGAAAGCTGTCGCGTACACACCAAATCGCCGTAGCTCCTGTATCAAGGGTGTCCCTGAAGCCTTGGCTTCAATCATGACAGCATCAGGATTATAGAGACGTAGTTCTTCTTTTGCGACTTGTTTAAGCTCAGGAAAGTCCCAACGACCTTTTCTACAGTTTAACAAAATTAAATGTGTCTCTTCTCCTTCTTCAGGATAGAAAACTCCCCAGGTTGTAATAGCTGAGTAGTCAGCAGACTCTTTTTTTGAGAATGCTGTATCATAGCTTTGAATTTTAAAAGCACATTCAGGTGGATCTTCTTTTTCCCATATGTTCCACCATTCACGTTTAATGATACTTGTACCGTCATGCGTGGGATTTTGTTGCCACTGTGCGCTCCACTTAGTTGGAACAAGAGAAGCTTTCACTTTATCTAGTTCATTAAGCTTCCAATACTGAGGCCAAATAGGTTTTCTCTTATCTTCGTCATCGTCGTCTAAAATTGCCGGGAATTCTATGACATCCCATTTGTCAGCTTTCAGATCTCCCATCTTTTTGATTAATTGACCAGTAAGATCCTTGTCAGACCATCGAGTCATCACGATTACAATGCTTCCCCCTGGTTGCATACGCTGTCGAGGACCAGATGTGTACCACTCATAGGCGTTATCCATTGCATTTTCAGACAAAGCATCTTGTTCACTATGTGGATCATCGATAATTAGTAGGTCAGCGCCACGACCTGTGATCGCACCACCCACACCTGCCGCGTAATACTCACCTCCAAGGTTAGTTTCCCAACGTCCCGCCGCCTGATTATCAGTTCTTAGCGTAACATCAGGGAATATTCCTTTATATTCTTTGGTGTTCATCAAGTTTCTTACTTTTCTACCAAATCTTATTGCTAATTCACCTGTGTGAGTCGCTTGAATAATTTTTAGCCGGGGATTTTGCCCCATCATCCATGCCGGGAATAAAAATGAGGCAAACTCACTTTTTGTGTGACGTGGGGGCATGTTCACTATCAATCTTTTGTTCTTTCCTGTCATAAAATCCTGAAGTTTTTCTGCAATTCTAATGTGATGTGATCCTTCAACAAACTCAGGCCACACCGATTTTACAAATCTCATGAAATTTCCACGTGCATGTTCTTGTTCCACCTTCCTTCTAAGCAATACCATTGCCTTTAATTGGTTTGGATCAAGTTTTGAATAGTCTATGTGCATATTTTACTCCTATAGTGTGTGTATGTTGCCAGGACTAGGTCTCGCGCGTGCGTAACGGGGTCAAATTTTTGGGGGCCGGTGTTCGATCTCCGCGACCCTCGGACCGTTCGGTCTAAGTACCTAGGCCCTATTGTTGCATAATATATGTTATCAGCCACCAAAACGCTATATTTATCAACGTTTTTCGCGTCTCGCGGATTGGTATGTCTATATCTAGTGGTACTCATGCAAAATTTCGCTGATCGTGGACCATGGTTGGCCCACGTGGACCGTGCAAAGTGGTGCAAATTCACCATTTTCTGCAAGAAAGTCGATATCTGTCGATCTATACAGAAAAAACGCTCTCTCTTTAAGGGAGCGTTGCAAGACAAATAGTCCGTTCATACTCTGTTTGTATTTATGATGAAAAGCTTTTTGATGTGGTCTCAGGCTCTGTAACAATCTAGAACGTTCACAAACCTTACATTCGATAAACAAAACACGTTTCTTTTTATTGAACAATATCAAATCAGGAAAACCGTTTATTGTAGTTGTTTCAATCCTAATCGGATTAAAATCAGAAAGTTTATCTTTAACTATTTTGTATAAATTCTTTTCAGCACTCATTTGAAATACACCGTTACATCTTAATCATTATTTAACAAATTGGTACTAGAGATTTTCTGGCAACTTCTTTTAAAATAATCAATTTTGAAAAAGTGTCTAATTGCCTAGAGGGTTAAAAAACCCTTATTTTTCAACAAACAAGCGGACACTATGCACACTTCTAAAAATGAGTAGTGTGATAGGTAAAACCCACCTAATTAAGGTTAAAACACATAAGCGGACACTATCACACTTGTTTTAAAATATTTTTTTATTTTTTTTTTATTTTTTCAAAAAACCTCTAGTACTGTCCGCGACCCACGAAGCGCGTCCCTCGAAGCGTTCATACTTTGTTCGTTCGTATTTTGTTCACGTTCCACGATCCTTGTCGCAATTTGCATTAAATTATAACAACTTCCCATAAAAAAAATACCCTTTAAATCCCTTTTAAGAGCCATAGAGCATATAATAAATTATCTAATAAAATCATACACGGACCTTTTTAAAACGCTCTAAAAACGCAAAAAAATGCCTGTGGATAACTTCGACTTTTTTCTAATTTTTTTTTATTTTTTATCAATTATTTATCTTTTTTTATTAGGTATTATCATAAATTAGTGTAAGGTCTTACTTAGATGACAACAAACCATACTTTAGAAACTGCACTAGAAAACAATAAGCCAAGCGCGTCTTTTGACGGTAGGTCTAATGCCCACGATATTCTAGTCTTCAGGTCTAAGGTGCTAAAACACTCAAAGAATTAAGTTTCTTGGGTCTTCGGACTCGGTGGGTTGCTGAGGTTGGGCGCTACATACTTGCCCCTCAGTGCGTAGATAACTCGAACCAATCAGGGTAAGCTTCCAAACCTTATCTTGAAACGCTGAGAGCAAGTCTTCAGAGCAATGAGCTCAATCGGTGACACCGATAAGGAAACAGTCAAACAGAATTCAAAATTATGTATTTTTGATAGGGCTACTAAGTTAGCCTTATCATGAATACATACAGTATTCAGAAAGAGAGCATATTATGTTAAAATCATTAAATTTCGTTTTAGAGCCTGTGGGCTTAGAAATACAAAAAAACGGTAGTTTATACCAATTATTCAAGGTTAAACACAACGGTGCTAAATTTGGTTTAAGTTTTCACAAAACTTTACATGAGGCAAAGGTTGACGCTAAGCGATACCTTAACCGACATGAATTGGTTAAGCGTCCCACATCAGTCAAAAATCATTATCCTTGCTATCAACGATCTGACGGTGTTTGGATATCTGACTACGGTCAGCCAATCGAATAAATACTTTTGAAAGCCTCTCAGTGGGCTTTCATGAATATTTATATATTCAGAAAGAGAGCAAACAAATGCCATTACTTAACAAAAAAGAAAAAGACCTAATCTATGCAAAAAAAGACGAAGACTTAACCTTAGAAGAAATAAGCGATTTACAAGAAACTCTAGAATTTGAAGAGGGTTCTAGACAACCAAGATATCAAGAAGTAATAGACGAAGACGGATATATTACTCACGAATACATAGACTAAATATTTTAGATAACTCGTTATTGGGTTATCTTGAATATTTATTTATTCAGAAAGAGAGCAAATAATGGACTTAGACGCAGTAAACTTACACGTATTAAATAAATATGTAAAAAAAGCAAAATACATCTTTATATATACACCCTCTTTAGAGGAATATGTTGAAGTAAAGAAAACTTCAATTTTAAACATTATTAAGCATAAATATCTTAATAATAACATCGATCCAATTAGAGACGACATCGCATCATTAAGAATTGAAGACGAAAATCTTTGGATTGATACAATCATTCAATAAATACTTTTGAATACTCGCTTTGAGTATTCATGAATATTTATCAATATTCAGAAAGAGAGCAAATAATGAAAGTAAAAAAAATAGTAACTGGCTTTTATAATATTTTTCACAACGGACATAAGTTCGAATGTGAAAACATTCAAACCGATTTTGGCTGGGAGTGGGTTTTGGCTTTAGTAGAGATTAACAAATCTCTTGTACGTATAGAAGACGCTAATCACCCTAATGGTTATAGAGTAGAATACACTGATACAGAAACATTCGAGACCACCGAATGGGTATCTACTGAGCCAACCCTAAAAGACTGTAAAGACATAGTTTTAAGAAACTTTTCAGCATAAATACTTTTGATTACTCGTTATTGGGTAATCATGAATATTTATATATTCAGTAACAACAAACAAAAGGAGCAAAAAATGACTACATTTTATTTAAATACGACTAAAAGCTTAAGAAAAGAGTCCTCATTTGGATTTAATACTTACTATTCCTATGCGACTCCTGTCGCATTCGAAAGATATGGGAAACTTTTCGTGAGCGAAAACGTTTGGTCTAGAACGACAGGCAAACACTTAACACAAATTGACGGAGGCGCTAAAAAATCAAGAATTCCTCACGATGAATTTGTAAAAATATACAACGAAGCGAGACAGGTCCTTTAATGTATAGAAAACCAAAAGCAGAAATTATAGTAGATCGATTTATTATCGGTCTACTTGTGTTCAAAGGAATTTGGGTTGCTTATTTAATATTAATCGGAGGCTAATAAAATGAAATATAACTATGTTATTTGGGTCGGTGGAGTTGATGACTACTACACCGACTTGGATCGAGCAGTTAAACACTTTTGGGAATGGATTGACAAAGGCTATGAAGACGTAATTCTCGAAGATTTAAAAACAAATACAATATTAAAGAGAGGCTACTAAAATGAGAGTAATATCAAGTAAACACCCTGTAACTAAAAAAACTTGGGCAATCATTAGATTGTTAAGAGAGGGCCATGATTATGTCAGCGTACACGATCATAAAGTATATCTACAAAAAGACGTCAATGGCGTTGAGCATTTAGTGACTCAACACAAAGAAGGAAAGATTGAGTCAATAGAAAGACTAGAAGACTAACCACGAAACACGGTCCACGATCAACGGTCCGTGTCTAGGCTCACGAGTTGAAAGAGCCTACTGACGAGTAACTCAAAACGGTGTGAGGACACCACCCTTAGAAAGAAAACGGTTTGATCTTTGGATCGCAGTATCCTTTTTGATACTGAGTCAAACAATGTCTTTCAGTGTCCAACGTTTAACAAAGGAGAGCAAAATGTTTAACAAAATAAATGAAGAGATATTTTTAGACGCTGAAGATTTAAAAATTATCACTCAAGGACTAAGCAAAATAAAAGATGAGAAAGCGAAATTACTTTCTAGAAAATTACTTTATTTTAGTAATAACTCTCATTCTCATTTAAACAAACATGAGATTAAAATCTCACTAAAACCAAAAGGAGAGCAAAATGAATAACAATATATTACAAGTGCAAAACAAGGTCGTTTACGGAAAAGACCTCGTCTATCCTGTCTGTGACAAAGCAAAAAAGTTCGCTGATTTGTTATCTGTAAAAACATTTAATGATCATCACATTTGTAAAATCTTAGACTTAGGGTTTAAGTTCGAGTTGGTTGTCGACTCAGAATTTCAAAGAGTATTAAATAGGGGGTAACAATGGCAGATCATATAACCAAGCTAACCGACATTTATAACCGTTGGTTAGATCAAGACGAAAATAAAAACGTTGATAAGGGTTCAGCAGACGATGTTTTATTATTTGATGAGTCCTTGACGACAGACCAAAAAAACTTTTTAGAGCGTTTTTGTGATTTGTGGGAAACTGCACAAGATCACGAATACGAATTAAAACTAAACAGAGCATATAAGGAAGAAAGGAGTTTCTAATGGAAATTAGAATTATCGACAA
>WLWF01003229.1_pt1 | contig 10892 bp, 12 predicted proteins | sample 6718331 | NCBI WGS metagenome assembly WLWF01 (sample SAMN12718692, study PRJNA515312) | sponge metagenome | isolation source: marine sponge | host: Mycale hentscheli | place: New Zealand: South Island, Marlborough, Capsize Point | collected 2003-05-01
ATTTCTACTAAATCTTTAATGCTTGATTCTGATTGAGGAGAATCCTGTCCTCTAAGAAACGCAGCAGCTTGGCTACGTTCATATTCATATAAAGGGTCACGCTGTGAACCACGTTGAGAACGTCTTGGACCCACATCTTCTACGCCACCTGCTCTTGCTTCTTGTGACATTCTTCTTTCAAACTCTTCCGTAGTTTCTCTACCTTCTGTAAGTTTACGAGCTTGCCTTCTTTTTTTCCTATTAGTTTGTGATTGACGAAGTTCACGAAGAGGTTTAGATGTTTGGCCTTTTAATTCTTTTTCAACTTCTTTTCTATAGAATGCTTGCATTGAACGAGGAAGCTCACTAATCTCTCCACCACGTTTAAGAAAGTCTTTGATAGATTCAGTCTTTTTAATTTTACTAGTAGCTTTCTCAAACTTTTCATAAGCTGCTTTTGCTCTATCTTCTGCCCTCATTTTTTTACGACGACGAACTCCTGTAGCTCCTGCGCCTTTGCTTTCTATTTTTTTATCTTGTAATTTTTTTTCTGCATCACTTTTTTTCTTTGCACGTAATTGAGCTTTAGCAAAACGTTCTTTAGCTTTTTCAGACTTAACTGCAGAGTCAACAGCTTTTTTACCAAATTGTTTGTTAGCAGCCGCTTTACCAATATTTGCTATTGCTTTTAGTATGTCTGTCTTACCAGCCATTACAATCCTCCTTCGATTGTGTTGTCGCCGCCACCTGTCGAAGCAGGAGTTTGCATATCATCACGGCGTGTTCTTCTTGATTGATTACGAAGTAAACCTACTGAGTTTTGGTACTGCTGTTCATATACTTGTTTAGCTGTATAATTCTTCATAAAACCTAAAGCCTCTGACATACAAGCTGCATACAAAGCGTCATAACAAAACTCACTAAAGTAATTACTATCTGTTGCGCTAGTCAAAGTTGTTGGCCTAGTAACGTATACAAGCTCTCCACTGTAAGTAGCACTAGCTGTAGGGGCAAAACGAACCTGTGTATTTGTTCTTTTTGCATAATACTTGGGAGTTCCAGTGCTTGCTGATACAGGCCAATAGTCATTTATAAATTCATCCGTTCTTTGAAGTAAGTTAATTTTAGTTCCATCATCTGTAATATTAATATTTTTAACTAGTCTTGTTCCTGTTGGTAATGTATAATCATTTGTACCAGCGGAAAGTGTAATAGATGTTACAGTTACAAGACCATAATCATCAAGAGCTTTTGTTAATCTTTCTTCTGCTCTATTGACAAGTTTAGGAATATGATTGACAAACTCTGTGCCATCATTTTCTGTAGTCTCAATAATATCATTTACAAGATATGTATAATTAGCCATAATAGATAGTCACAGTTGCTGCACTTACAGGCAAGGTTACAGATACAGTTCCTGTCATTCTTATACCATTATCAGTATAATCTTGGTCTGTTAAATCATTTGCTGTAGTATTAGTAAACTTAATAATATTACCTGTTACAGTTCCAAAAGGGTCTGTAGATGTTCCTGCAATTATAAAATCACCAACACCTGTAGCATGGATGGCACGTATTCTTGTATCTTTTAGTGTAGCTCCTGATACAGTATCAACAGCATCACCTGATGTGGACACAAAGGACACTCTAAGGTTTGTCATATGTATACTCCTAGTTATAATCGGATACACCTATTATACACAAAAAAGGGGAAAGATACAACGACCTTTCCCCATAAAACTTAATTTAGTTTTTGTGATAATCTAGTTCTTAGGAAGAACCAGCGTTACCGAAGAAGCCTCTCCAATCAGAGAAACCAAAGCTATAACGCTCACGAGCTTTAAAGCGGAGGTTTCCTGTATCGAAATCAGGTTCCATTTTGGTTTGCAACGGCGAACGTACAAACATCTTAGCACCATTCGGAACATCAGTTTTGATGAAGAAGGCGTTAGTATCCGTAAAGCGACGGTTCACAAAGAAACCACCAGGTACAAGACCTTGGTTACGGATTGAGTTGATGTCATTCGTGTTTGTCACACCAGTTGTACTGTTTGTAACAGTAGTTGTTGACATTGTGCTGTTCAAGATTTGGTCAGCAACAAATGCCAAGTCAGATGGAATGTGGATGCTTTCAGCCTGTGCGCCGATTAGAATACCACGGTCATCTTTAGTTTTAGAAATGCTGATAAGAGCAGTTTCTAATGAAGCTTCTGACAAGTCAGCACCTGTAAGTAGGTTGCTTTGGTCGCCATTCCCGATAGTAGGGTGTGAAGCAGAGAAGAACGGTTGTCCATCACCACCAGCGAAGCTTGCGTTAAAACCGTTGTTGAAAACATCAGCAGCTTTAACTTGTTTAGTGTTTGCCATAGCACGGGCCAGACCTTTGGCACGTAGTTTAGCAAATGTGTCATAAAGATTATCTTCCATAGCTTCTTCTGTGACAGCGAATCCAAGAGCGATAGTCTCGTGTGTGTAACGAGATGTAAAGCTTTCAGAAGCGTCGTCGTAAGAAACAGCAGCACCTTCACCTTTTACAGGTGCAGTACCAAAGCCAGTGAAGAGAACCTCTTCTTCAAATGCACGGTCACTGTTTTCAGTTTCAAACAGTGGAGCGTGTTCATCAGAGACTTCTCCATACTCAAGACCGAAAACGGCGTTGAGACCAGGGAGTAGCTCTTTTGCAATAGATGCTCTATTAATAGCCATTGTTATTTATCTCCCTTAATTAGTTGTTGTTACTGGAGCAGTCACAAAGACATTACGGAAATTGTCTTCGTGAAGATTCAGTAAAACTTCAATTTTAGTTGCGGCATCACCAGTTGTATTACCAGGTTCATTAACTACACGGATGACCTTTAGGTCTAGTCCAGTAGTCGCAGCGGTAGAACCGTCAGCACCTGCACCAGAACGACCTGTAAAGGTAGAACCAGCAGCAACTGAAGTGAATGACATTGTTTGTCCGACAGCACCAGCAGTTACTGATGCGTCGCATTGAATTTGGTAGACTTGAGCAGGATTATCTACTACAAGACCTACAGCGTCAGTGGCAGATGTGCCACCAGGCCAATATGATTTGAACTTCTGTTCCCCGTCTTCTACGTACCGACAGCCTTGGAAAACACCAACAGGAGCTAGTCCTACTGAAATAACAGCAGTAATAGTTCCAGCAGTTACACGTACAGGTTGCCCTGTGAATATTGAGCTAGCCTCACCAGATTTAATGTTATACTCATTAGTAGCATTACTATTTGGTGCGCCACCTCTAATACGGGTAGGAGTCAAACCATTAGGTGAATAAGTTGCAGTCATTTTTTATCTCCTAATTTGTATAACCAAGGCTAATATTTTTAATCGAACTGTGGAGAACGACCCTTGGTTACGTTGGTTTTACTTGAGTTTGAAATAGGCATTCTGCGGTCTGAGGCATTTTCAAGTTGTGAATTAACAGCTTGTACCATTTCTGCAGATGCATTTTCAAAATGTTTTTGTCGAGCCATAGCTTTACCTTTCGGCATTTTGACAAGGGCTAAATCTCCTCGACAGATTGTACCTTTATAACGACCATCATCCTTCACCATTGAAGTATGTGCCATTTCAGGTACTTCATCCAGATTAACAAACTCCCAGCCTTCAGCTAGTCGTTTACCTACATTCGTATAATCATCTGTTCCTTTAAGGGATATACGTATCCAACGAAGGGTCAATCCATCATTTGTAAAACGATTCGTTACAGAATCAGGAATGTCTAAAAGGTTTGGTTCACGGTATTCGTAAGTTTCTTGTTCTCTGGTTTCCAGTTCACGACTCTGGGTTTCTCGTGTTTTTTTACTTGTCATTGGGTTTCCTCCACGCTATCGGTTAATTGTAGTATACTCACCTTCAGCTCTTTCAACTTTGAGCTTTTCGGCTGCATACTGTTCAAGTGATATACCCCACTTATCTGCTAGACGGACATCCTCTTGTGTGAGTTTAACCTTCTTGCTTGATGAGGTTGATGGAGTGCGTGAGGCTCCAGCGACCACTTGAGCAGGTTGTGACGTTTCCTGCGGCACGGGGTTGGTAGCAGTATTGCCACCAAATTTATGAGGAAATGTGTCAGCTAAACGCTTATCTACTTCCTCGTAAAATTCGTCATCGGTAGGGTCAAAGCCCTCTTCCTTTAGCTGCGCATCAATTGTAAGAGCAGCAGCTGTCATAATCTGGTCTGAATTAAACCACTCATTCTTAGAAGCCCATTGTACAGCTTTCATATCGTAGCCCTCATAAGTAGGGGCTTGCTGTTGTTGAGGCTGTTGAACAGGTGCTTCTTGCTGTGGTTGTTGTACTGTATAAGAATCTAGTTGTTTCTTATAGTCAGCAAAACGAACTGTATCTTGTTGAGCAGAGTTTAAAGCTTCCTGCGCTCGTAGAATTATGTCGGAGTCTCCGCTATCTACGGCACGTTTGTAAGCATCTCTTGCAAGCTCAAGGCGTTCTTGAACCTGTCCTTCAGAAGATGTAGCATTATCAACAAGTGCTTTTTTATATTCTTCTTCTTGAGATTGCAACTTGAGTTGCATTTCTTTGTTAGCGGCAACTAACTTTTCTACTTCTTCTTCTCGTTCTTTTTTTTGCTTAACGAGTTGCCTAATTCTTTTTTGTGCGCCAGAAGTTTCAATACCTTCAAGTTCTTCAGGGGTCTTATCTTCTACGGCGGCTTGGGGTTCTTCTTTCTTGGGTTCAGGTGCTACAGCTTCTACTTGTTCTGTTTCTTGCTCCTGTCCTTCAATTTCAAATTCTATTTTCTCCTGTTCTTCACCTTTAACAGGTTCAACAGTAGACCATTCAGTCTGTGACATGTGGTTACTCCTTTTAACGTCCACAGCGAAAAAGACGAATTACGCTGTTCCTATATATTATATACTATAAATTATTATCTTGCAATAGTGCTTAGTTAGATAAATTGTAGGTTGGGTCTAAATCTTTTGAATTTTCGACTACCATTTTAACATCGTCATCGAAAATAAGCAATAGCTGAATACCTTTGTAAAAGAATTTAGTACCGCTATGTTTTCCGTAACATATGTAATCACCTTCCTTACACCAAGGCCGACCTTTAAACTTATCATCAGCATAGGCAAGATTACCCACTCGTAGGACACGCCCGACTGTAGTAAGGTAAGCCATATCCGATTTGATAGAGTCTGGTAGAATGATTCCACCTTTAGTTTCAGATTTAACAGATACAGGTCGAACCAAAACATTGTAACCAGGAATCTCTGGTAAAACATCTGGGTCAGGTACTTCAGCATCTGTAATCCATTCATCATTTTTTACTGCATTAGAAATTGCTTGCATATTAATCCTCTTCAATATATCTATTGGTAGTATCTTTAATTATACTAATTGAAATTTCAAAGCCATTGATTTTACCGACAGCTTCTCGATAACTAGGATAATCCGAAACACTTCCATATGCAAGCGAATTTTTTACTTCATCAATTTCTTTTTGAAGTTCTTTAACTAAGTTTTCGTAGAGTGTCACTAAATAGTTCCTTTACCTTCTTTAATGAATTGCATTAAAAGATTTGCAACTGCTTTTGACTCCTCTATCTCATTAGCCTCCTGTGCCTTAACTAAGTCACCAATCAAGTCCATAGCTTTAAGTACACGTTTGTTATTACGGTCTTCTTCTTTCTGAACATCTTTGAGTTGTTCACTTGCACCAGCTTTCTGTGCATCAAGAATAATCTTCTGTTCCTTTAAGTCAAGGTCACGTTGTTTGAGTGCAGCATCAACCTGCTCTTTAGCAAGACCTGCCTGTACTTTACTTTGCTCAATGCCAAGGCGTTGTGCTTCAAGTTGTACCATCTGAGCTTCAGGTGTGGCTGCTTGTTGCTGTTGAGCCATTGCCATATTAGCTTGCATAAGTTGCTGTGCCGCTTGTGCTTGCATTGCAGACACAGGGTCAGGCATTTGAGAAAGCATAGCCTGTGCCTGTGGGTCTTGCATTGCTTGCATAGCCAAGCCTTCAATCTGCTCTTCATATTTTAGCATCATGTGGTCTGATATGTTAGCCTGTAAAGCACCAGCCACTTTTGGAAACGCTGGGTTTTGTTTGTTCATAGGGTCTTGCATGTATATGCTTTTAACTTGTATATGTGCATCATGGTTCTGACCTTTGAATGCTTTAATAGGATTACCTTTATTAGCAGACTTAATATCTGACAGTGGGTCTTGTGGCTGTGCCTCTTCCTTTAATGGCATAAGTTTTTCTACGTCTGGTACATTAGCTGTTGTAAGGAGCATACGATTAATTGCTTCCATGTCAAACATATCAGGTGGCGACTGTGCGGCAATCTGCTGTACCATTTGGATAAGCATCATACGCTGGGCATTGGATGGAATGTTAGGGTCAGATACTGGTATAATATCTACACAACCATCAAAGTCCTTTTTGAAAATCCTTTCTTGAATACCTGGAAGGTCATAGGGATATTCATTTGGAAGATACTCGTAGTCAACACGAGCAAGAATCTTAAACTCATCTCCCTGCGCTTTGTGTAATCTTTTGTGTATAGCTGTAAAGAATTTACTTGAGGCTTCCAGCAATGCCATTGTTGTACCAACAGGACCATAGCCTCCGCTGTCTGCAATTACTTGTTCGGTGGAGTCTGCAAATTTTTGACCAGCCCCTGTAACAAAAGTGAGCATGTTAAACAAAGTGCCAGAAGGCTCTTTAAAGGGAAGAGGAACAATAGCCTTAGAAAGGTCAACACCAGTAGCTTCAACTTCTTTAAATTCACCTGGAGCAATCGGGTCATTGTCACCCACGATTCGTACTCCTTTAGCTTTAAACCCACCAGGCAGATTAGCAAACTGCCCTGCGTCCAAAAGACTGCGCATAGCAGCAGTGGCAGACATAGTAAGATTGCCAAGGAAGTGAATAAGCCCCAGCCCATAAAAACCAAAACCAGGAACATAGCGGTAATGGGTGAAGTGCATCTTCTTCTCATATCGTTCATCTCCCTCTTTCCAGTTACGGCGAATTGATAGAACAGTTCCAGTAGATTGTTCTACTGTAACAATGTAAGGACACGCACGTTTCCCATCGTGCATCTTATCTTCTGGCATTTCAAGATAGCAATGCTGCTCAAGCAACACATACTGAGGGTCGTTGTCTCCAGCAGGTGACAGACCTAACACTGTATCCATCTTAGCTGCCATACCAGATAGCTCTGGGATTCCAGCATTAGGAAGCTCAACATCAGCATACATTCCAGAATCTATGCAACGTGCTACATCAATAGGGCTTCTGTAAATAACGTGTGTGTACCTATCTGCTCTGCGTAAGTCAGAGGCATAGTAAGATACATAGAATTGGTCGATAGGAACAAACTCACTAACAGGACGACCAAGACTTGAATCATAATAAATCTTTTTGATAGAAGAGCCAATCAAAGGTAAGTGGAAAAGCATACGCTCAAACTCATCGAAGTATTCAGGCATCTGTGTTGTAACCTGATAGTTCATAAAGTTCTGTACACGATTGGCTTGCTTCTGTCTCTCCAGTGTAGCTTCTCCAAGTACTTGGGCTTTCACTGGTCCTTTTGCAGGGAATAATTCTTGTGATGCTTTTGATTGGAACTTAACAGCTGACTCAATAAGCAGTGGGTGAACAGCAGTAGCAGCACCCTCAAATGGTTCAGTAGTATCTTCCAGCTTCAAACCTAGCAGGTCAAAGCCACGTTCAAACATAGATTCCCATTCAGCACGAGAATCTCTGTCTGCTTCAAACTTATCTATTACTGTATGACCAATCTCTTCGAGAGTAGCTTCGTCTAGTTTGTCTACAAGGTTTTCATAAAACTCAGATTCAACTTCAATCTCAACTTCAATCTCAGTACCCTCTGCTGAGAAGTCTACTTCTACTTCTCCTGTCTCTGGGTCTACTTCATATGATACATTAGCAGACACTGGTTCATCTACTTTTATTTGTACCACATTATCAGATGGGATTTGGTCGTATGGGTTTTTTTCTGTAGCCATTATAATTTCCTATAGATTACGGATGAGCTTATTATAACACTAAGTCCTCCAGTATCCAACCCTCTTTTGTCTACGAGGATTATAATCATCCTCCCAGCTAGGGTCTTCGGGGTGTGTTACGTTCCAACTATCCTTCATGTAGTGTATTGCCATTGTCATTGCATCCACTTGGTCATCGTGTGCGCCGTTGGGAAAGGCAAGGCATTCGTCGAATAAATCCTTTGCCCACTCTTTACCTCGTGGAATGTAAAGCCGTCCTGATTCCATTATCGGGGTTGCGGAGTATACACGAGATACCTTATCCCTGTCTGGCATGTACTCCAATACAGGCAGTCCAGCTTTACGCATATCCTGTATCAAAGATTGTCCAGATGCCTTTTTCTCTACAATACAGATGTCAGGTTTGTGTTTGTGGAAAAGAAACTGTGCTGTACGCCGCAGGTCTGGATACTCAAACCTATCCTTTACATTACCAAGTAATATAAGATTAGGAACAACAGATTCTATTCCAAACTCATCCTCTTCGACTTGGTGAAAGATGCCCCACGTTTGGATGACACTGTAGTCTGCCGTCTTCCTTGTTGAGAAGGCTGTATCATAAGTCTGGATAATAAGCTCGCATTGCGGTGGGTCTTCATACTCCCACCACTCAAACCAGTTCTTCTTGATAATCCCACCCTCATCTGGTGACGGATTTTGCATGTACAAAGCGTCCCAATACCTAGACCCATTACTAGCCCGTATTTCTTGTTCATCTGTTCTTAATACCTCATCTGGTTTCCACTCAGGGAAATAGCTACCACCTTCAGGCAGTCCTAGTAAGTCTGCGGCTGTCTCGTCTAGCCACGCTGGGATACTGATTACTTCCCACTTATTCTCTGTTAGTTCATTCTCCTGCTTCAACAACCAACCACACAAGTCATCAAAGTGATAACGTGTATTAATAATAATGATAGCACCATTCGGCATCAAACGTGTACGTAGACCTGAAGGCCACCACTCCTTGATATACCTACGCCCTGCTTCTGAGAATGAATCCTCTTCAGACATAACATCATCCAGTAGTGCAAGGTGCGCACCACGACCAGCAATCTGTGACCTGACACCAGCGGCGTAGTAAGAACCATTGTGATTAGTCTTCCACTTACCAGCAGCCTTAACGTCACTGCGTAGGGACACACCCTTGAACACACGCTGGAACTCCTCTGTGTTTACAATGTCCCTGACGCTACGTCCGAAGTCACTAGCCAGCTGGTCACTGTGTGAGATAGACATAATCTCGTGGTTACTGAAATGTCCTATGTACCACGATGGAAAGAGCTTGCTGGTAATCAGGGATTTACTTGAGCGAGGTGGCAGGAATATCATTAACCTTTTCAGGTCTCCCTCTGCTACCTTCTGTAGTCTGTCACACAACAACTCAATGTGTCTACCCATCTTAAAGTCTGTTACAAGAGTAGGTGCTACCATCCTAACATAAGTAAGGAAGTCTTGCTTTGATTTCTTTTTGATGTAATCTTTGAGTGTGTTGTTGAAACCTATGTGGGCTTCTTGTGGTGATGTTGTAATAATGTCACTGTCTTGCATAAATGATACCTATGTTGCGTAAATGATGTATCTACGTCTATTGTATCTCTCTCGAATGTGTGCTAAAATATTCTTACTTTAAAAGTTAGGGGTGATATATATAACCCCCGCCCGTATTGTTAATTATACACACAACCCTCCCAATATACAAGCACATACTTAGATACCTACAGAGAACTACGGCAGCCCCGCCGTGGTTTTTTTTTTATCTACTGTGATACACCTCCTTTATTTACTCTACTACTAGACCACCACTTTACTCATTTCTATTTCACATTCATTTACCAAATACAGATTGTGAGAAACTTCCTTATTTTACTCGATATATGTCAGGGGTATATTATATATATACATGCACGTACGTTTTGCGTGTGGGGGGTGTTCACGTAGTGTTCTGGATTTGTTCACGATTTACCCTAACATCCTTTTTACGTAGTAATTGGCAGAATTTACACAGATGTTGCACAAATACCACAGAGAATCTGTGATGAACTAACGAGATTCACACGAAGTGTGCTTAATATGCAACACTCCCCTCCTACACAAACCTACACAGACCTACCCCACCCCCACATATTATTTAATAACTTCAAAGAGTTATAAAATAATTTCATATACATGTTGACATGTGTTGAGGAAAAAGCTTAATATAATAATAATTTATTTATTTATGAATAAATTATATATTATTATTAACATTGATGAGGTTTGATTATGAGATTATATGCTGGATTTATTATGGTGATTGCACTGTGTACAGTGTTGTTAGCTGTCACACACAATGACGTAGTCATCACAATGCTGTTGCTGGTCATTGGCTTGTGTGCAATGTTCGGAGCATTTACAATGCTTCATGCCGCATCACTTAAGCGTCAGCATCCACCACTCACCGAAGGTGAACAACGTAAGCTAGACAGCTTGCTAAAGCAACTTGATGAACTGAAATGTGAAATAGAAAATATTTAATAAAATAATAATTTATTTATTTATGAATAAATTATATATTTATATTAACCTTAGAGAGGATATGGTTATGGATTATACTAGCATCTACTTTGTAGAAGAACTTGAAAACTACACTGGTCACGGCAACACAGCTTATGCTGTCTCTAGTGTCTACGAAGGTGTTGTGTCTATATGGGACAACAAGGACTTTGCATATCAAATCTGTGAAGATTTGGAACTTAGCAACTAATACGGAGTATTACAATGGTATCCTATCGGAGAGAACTCGAAGAGTATTGCTTTTCAAGCACTGATGAACTGAGAACATTCTTAAAAGAAGAATGGCTTTACAA
>WLWF01003235.1_pt1 | contig 10877 bp, 27 predicted proteins | sample 6718331 | NCBI WGS metagenome assembly WLWF01 (sample SAMN12718692, study PRJNA515312) | sponge metagenome | isolation source: marine sponge | host: Mycale hentscheli | place: New Zealand: South Island, Marlborough, Capsize Point | collected 2003-05-01
AACTTTATGGAAACTGTATACCTCCGATACAGCACTATGAAGTTTATGATTCACACTATATATGTGCAACCACAGGTTATGGTGTGGCTAGAGAAATGATGGCACAAATGGGGCAAGATCGTGTCAACAATGAGAGAATAGTTATTGGTTTTAAGTGTGAACCCAAAATGGACATTTAATTGTCTGCCGGAGCTATGAAAGCTCACGGCAAACAAAAGGTGTGAGAAGAGATCTTCATCTTACATTAAAATTTTTTTTCTTGCAAGTCTTGTTTTTTTATTATAGTTTCCCATATATGAGAGAGAAAATAATAACAATAGAAAGGAAATACGATGGCAAATCCAAAGTATCATAAGTCTGTATCTGTGCCGAAACCCGCGTGGGACAAGGCAAATTTTTTAAAAGATAAAATTGTAACAGATACTGAATTAAGCATAAGTAAAGTAATAGAAAGTCTAGTAAACAAGGAAGCGAAGAGACATGGATACAAAAACGGGAAAGCGTAGAATCTTCTGTCCGAAATGTAAGGGAAATGGTTTTTACAGAGTACCTTATCATTTAGCGAAAGAAGAAATACATGCTCAATGTGATGACTGTGAGAGAACAGGAGAATTGTGGGTAGAAGAAGATCTAACTCCTGAACAATTACGTGAGAAAGGCGTTATATGAAACCTGAAAAATATAACGCAGCTCTACACTATCATACATGGCTAAAAATGTTTGCTGATAATAAAAAAGATGAAGAGAAAGACGAGACTTTACCAGAGGATTGTGTTAGATATGAAGAACATACGGATGAAGAGTATCTAGCTCATCTTAAAAAATTTTTTAAAGGTAAAAATGGTAAAACAAAAGATGATTAAGTTATTGTTCTTGGTACATAGGTTAAAAGCCAAGGGTAAATATAATATAATTTATAAATTAATGGAGAAATATGGACTCGAAAGACAAACAGACTTCCACGACTAACAAGCCGATGACAATGGAAGAAGAGTATCGGAACGCGGATGTTCCTATGCCTGATGATAGAGGCGATCTTGATTTAACGAAGATGATTGAGATACAACAAAAAGAAATACGTGATCTTGTAAGTGATAATAAAGTGCTTATTGGAGAGATAGAAAGATTACGTGAAATGCTTTGTAAGTGTAAGAAAAACTAATGGTAATAAAAAGATTTATAGTAAGGTTAAGAATGTGGTACGCGGACGTACGTGGACATCACGGGAAGAGATGGAACTATGAACCTGGAGATTGGTACATGGGTCGACATAGAAAGAAATGAAGTTAAATAAATCTTACGTCTATCCGAAAACAACTAGAGAGACCATAGATGGTAAACGTCATTACGCCATTGACAGCGCTAAACTACCCTCAGTCACTACTATACTGTCAGCAACTCAAAGCGCCGAGAAGCGCGAATCGTTAGCCAACTGGCGTCAACGAGAGGGCGAGGCCAATGCAGCGCGGATCGTGGCTAGCTCTGGTGCGAGAGGAACAGCAATGCATAAGATTCTAGAAGAGTATATCAAAGGTCAAGGATATATGGACATGACAACTACTGGTCAAGAAGCACACAACATGGCCAAGAGAGTTATAGAACAAGGTCTATGCAATGTACCTGAGTATTATGGATTAGAGTGTTGCTTATACTATCCTGGACTATACGCAGGTCAAACTGACTTGGTTGGTATACACAAAGGAGATTTAGCAATTATAGATTTTAAGCAAACTAATAAGCCAAAGAAACGTGAGTGGATTGAAGACTATTGTCATCAGTTAGCAGCGTATACAATGGCCCACAACTACATGCACAAAACACAAATACAAAAAGGTGTAATTATGATGTGTAGTAAAGACAACTTCTATCAAGAGTTTATTATACAAGGTCTTGAGATGAGGAAATATCAACATCAATGGTTAAAAAAGGTAGATGAATATTATGATGAGCTCAAAGGCAAGGATTAAGAAAATAGACGACATAGCAAGGAAGTATCATAAGACCCAAAATGAACAGCTCAAGTCATTATGGTATGAAGAAATAAAACAATGGGCAAGAGAACAAAGGAGGTTAGATGAGATTAAGAGATCTACAGCAAATTCTAGAAAAATTCACTGACGGACAGAAGGGTACAATGATATCAGACTGCCACGTTTATATTGAGACCCAAGATGGACACCTAGAAGATTTAAGAAGATTAGAAATACAGGAGTCTGTACTGTTAAACGACCCAAATCCTGCAAGATTAGTGCTAAAACACGATAATGGCAGACAGTTTGGTAAATCAATAACATTTAGGCAAACTTAACACTTGACATATCAGATTATCCCACTATATATATAATATGAAAACAAAGAAAGGAAAACAAATGAGAAAAAAAACAAAGAAACAAAGAGCAAGACCTATCAAGCACATAGCTAAAGATGTAGAGAGTATGTACAAAGATATGGATAGAGAAAACAAAGGAACAGTTTATATGTTCCACAATACAGTATTAAACACGATGTTGTTTGTTAACTGTAAAGACGCAGACGAAGCATCAATGATATTTGATAGCTGTGGTTTTGCAAGAAGAAGCGATTGGAAAATCTTTTTAGAAATGGGTCAACAACCTGCAGATGGTCCAAACGATGAACAAAATTCAGGTAGTACAACAAAAGGTTGTGCATATCATTAACCAAGTTGCGAAAGGCGGAGAGTACCGGCATGCCTAAAGTACTCAGCAAGGGCCTTTCACGTTGTCTAGCAGGAGCGCTATACCTGCTAGACACGGAATTAACACAATCTTGCCACAATTACCGTCATATAAGTGAAATTCTAGAGCAATTATTTTTTTTTATAAAAAAAAATTCTGAGAGGGCGGTAGGCGGTAGATTAGGTAAAAAATCGATTATAAGTGTTGGTATAAGCCAATAATAGTTCTACCGCGGTAGCAAAATATGGCGGTAGAGGGCGGTAGATTTGTTGGTATTACTAGCTTTTTTGCATTTACACCGTGGTAGATCAATAAGTGTTGATTTCATTGAGTTTATAGGTACTCTGCGCGCGAGACCTTTTTGGTTTTTTATAAAAAAAATTAATGCCCTAAAATCTCCCTTATAGTATAAGTAATTATGCCTAAATTGAAAAGACGTAAGAAGTCTAAATACAGACATGTTGTAATTAAAAATAAGAAGTATTACTTCTATAAGATTACGTGGGCTGACATAACTGGTGATGCCGGGCATGCTACTGCGGAAGAGTTTAATAAATTTAGTCCTAGCATTATGATTACACAAGCATATGTATTTAAAAAAGATAGAAAGAATTTAAGAACCTTTGCTTCTTATGAACAAGGCGATGAGCTATTTTCTGATAGAAATGTATTACCAATAGGTTGTATAATTAAAATGGAGAAACTAAATGAAAAATAAAACCTTGACGAAGAACATGCCTAATGTAAAATGGAAGTCTATACCACCTGTAAAAGGACCAGACTCTCAAGGTATTAAAGCCCCACTCAAACCCACTAAATATGATTACAAACTTAAAAACACTTTACGCAATGGTAAATAAGTTTTTCAATAACCACTCTGGAATTGTCTTATTTGTTATGCTGATTGTGATTTATCTTCAATCGTAGACTCAGGCGTTACATCGACAGCATCAATCAAATCTTTATGATCATCTAGAATTTGTTTCATCTTAAGTTCTAGTTCATCCTCAGATAGCTTATCAAGATTACCTGTCATAATTAATTTCTGATCTACATATAATCCTGCTGCTTTACCTCTGGCTACTTCTGCATTAGTTGCTGCTGACCACGCTCCTTTTTTTCTAGCGTCGTCTCTTATCTTTGCAAGTTCTGTAATGTGTCTTTCAAAGCTAATGCCATACTTCTCCTGTACCTCTGCTCTTAGCTCGCCAATGTATTTAACTACTAATGGAGATCTCTTTGGAGACCTTAACTCTGATGCTGCCTGTCTAGGCCTTGACTCATAGCCAGCTTGCTTTGCACACTCTGCTGGAGACATACGTCCCTCATTGTATACAAGTAGTTCTGCAAACTTTATTTGTCTTTCGCTTAATTTAGCTGGTGCTGGCATATATTGACTTATAACGTACATTAGCGTACAAGTCAATTATGGAGATATTAGTTATGATACTTGGTTTATTAGGTGGCTCAACAGACAAAGCTGTTGACCCTGCAACCTTTATTTCTAAACAAATTATCAAAGGTGTGTACGATGAAAAGAGAGTCAAAGCTGTGGCTTACAATCAAGAAAAATACCCCAAAAATTAGTTGGACTAGACTAGAATCTTGGGCCTCTTATGGTGTGCCTGATCTACTTGGTTATCATGATTCATGCGGATTTTTTATGTGTGAGCTCAAATGTGCTACTGGTCCAAAAGTATCGTTTAGCCCTCATCAAAAACTATTCCACATGACCAAGACAAAACGTAATTTCATTATTGTTGAACAAAGCCCAAAGGGCTCTCCACGATCCATAAAACTTTATGAGTCGTCCGCGATCCACGGGCTATTGATCGATCACCGCGAAACGCCTTGCTTGGCGCTTGACGATTGGGATCACATCCAACGAGTGTTGATCAACACTAGGCTTGACGCTTAGCTTGTAGCTTGCCGCTTGTAGCTTGTGGCTTGGCGCTGTCCACGAATCGTTTAGCATTCTCTGAATCTAACAGGTCATTGGGATTTGGTGCGCTTGCAGCTTGTAGCTTGCCGCTCGTAAAGAAGGGCTTGCGCCCTGTTGGGTAACCGTTGGCCGCGCACCACTCTTCATGGAGCACCTTGATCAGGTTGTAGTATTTACGCTTAGCAGCCATACATGTCCTCGCAATAGTCATCTAGGCCCAGGTTGTCGATGAAGGGTTCATTCACCCTATCACAGCCCCAGTATCCTTGGACCATCATTTCATTCAGGCTTACCCATATCGTAGGCCCGCCTCCTGCTACCATCAGCTCGGCGCTGTAGTAACGCTTCTCACGGTCCACGATGTAACGTATGTCGTATACGCCTTCCATCCATTCGCTGGCACCGCCATGCTGTTCAACGCTGCCGTCTTCCTGTTCGTCGTTACTGATCACAGGGTTGCTGATGCTGTCTGCAATGCTCCTGCACATCCTGCGAAGCTGCTGTTCGCATGTCTCGCTCTTCTTTTTAATTGCACTCATCTTCATCCTCCTCCGGAGTTTCAAAATAATATGCGACGTGGTCTTTGCTCACTTCTCCCCTGAACCATTGCACAGGGCAGCTGTCCAGCCAGTCATGAAACTCGTCGCTCATTGGTGATACTTTACTCATCTTTTTCCTTTCTGTTTACTGTTATAATATCCCAGATCTACCAGCGTGTCAAGCTCGAAGCTTGATGCTTGAAGCTCGACGCTTGACGCTCGACGCTCGACGCTTGTAGCTTAGAATCATTCTAAAGTAGCCCCAGGCAGTCAGTCCCGGTTTCCCGGTCCTGCCTGCGAGCGATCAAATTACCAGATTGCAACCTGTATCGTCTTACAAATAACTTGACCCCAGATCCGCCACCTGTTTTCACAGCGTCTAGAACTATGACGGATCAGGGCTCAAGTTTAGTTCTTAACTAAATTTTCTAAAGCGATAACAACATCCTTAGACATATTCTCTGTATCACTATTATAGTGATAGTCTTTTAAGATTGCTTTTATCTCTTCTAATATTTCTTTCTTATTCATATTTATTCTAAATTACCACAAGCATTTACATAATCGTTATATTCGTGTTCACATTGGGCTTTATACTCCTCTTTGTTTTTCGCTTGCGAGTTGCATATTCTCCAATGCTCATCAATATAATACTCTGTCATTATTACATAAAGTTTAGACCTTTTAATCTTACGATTAATTGCGTCTATTCTTTTGCTTTGCCAAGTTTTTTTTTCTTCTTTCATACTTGACAATATAATACATATGGGATAATATGTCAAGTATAAAAATAAAAAAAATAGAAAGGACTATATGCAAAAAATACGTATGAATACCGAATACAGAAACAAGTTATTCAATAGAATAAAAGATGTATTTGAAAAAGAAGAAACGCAAGAGCAACAAGGTTTTATGCAAGCAAGAGAAAGTTTTAATCACTTGCAGAAATCTACATTTGATTTAGCAAAGCAAGTTGTTGAAAGGTCATATCCTAAAGAAGATGTAGCCACGTTGCGTGTCTTTAAAAAGAAATATGGCGACCCTTGTGATGTAGTTGCAAAAGACAAGTGCTTTTACTTTGCACATAACGAAGATGTTGATGATGAGGGCGAAACAAAATCAACACAATCACATTTTGATTTTGGTTTGTATGGTAATCTCAATGGTACTGAATATGGTAGTGGCGAAGATAATGACCATTTTGCACACGCATATTATAGGGAAGAACTAAAAGGAAATGGCTGCAACCCAGATATAATTGCACAACAATCTGGCAAAGATGATAACCCACATAAGACCAAGCATAAAGAAGCTAACAACAAATTTATTGGTAAGCATTCATCAAGTCATTATCATAGTGATGATGATAGAAATGCAGTTGGTTTATGTAAGGACTTCAACGCACCGTTTTACCTAGATGTAATTGGAACTAGCCATTGTAGAAGTAGGGCAATCGCTTGTACTAAAGATGAGTACAATATCTTTTTAGCGTGGCGAAGTGCGAAAGCTAAAGTTGTAAGCACACACCAAACTTGGATTGATAGTATAACTAAACAATGCGACCAATTAAAGATTGGTTTAAAAGCGTATCGTTATTTATCTGAGGGCATAGAGCTTGCTACCGAACTAGGTATTAAAGTTGATGAGGCAGAATTAGTTAGAACTAACTCTACTGGCTTGACAATTTATAATCCTAGTAATCTAGCAAGTATGATTAAAGGTATGAAGAATAAAGAACAGACGAGAGAGCAGAAAATATTCGAAAGAATGAAGTATGAGAAAGAGGCAGTAAATTAGGGCTTGACATTGTTAATGGGATATGTTATTATTATCCCATTAATAACAAATAGAAAGGATAGTATGTACCTAATAATATCAAGACTTAAGTTTGACATCAGCGACGATAGTTATTCAGTAGAGGCACAAGATACCGACTTCAACAGAATACACGAAAAAATGAAAGCACTTCAGTTGTTAAATACAACCGAAGATAAAACTTTCCACCCACTATTTATAGACATAGTAGGCAATAAAAAAATTGCAGAAGAAGATAAAGTATCTGAATTTTAATACTTGACACATATGGGATATTATGATATAATATCCCATATAACAAATAGAAAGGATAATATGTTTTATATAACTTACTACGCAAAAAAGCATAACAAGTTTATCACACGAAAAGGTCAGTATGATAAACCAGACGGAACGAAAGGCAAATCTTTTGTATCTAAACAAGGTACACCTTGTTTAGTATATTGGGATTTAGATAACAATGGTTGGCGTATGGCAGTTGGCGACGCGAGGGTCAGAACATAATGGCTGAAACTATTGCAAGATTACTAGCAGTATTAGTCGGCTTTGCAGTTGCAATGCTCGGATTAATTTACGCAATACATAGTCAAGATATCTATTTGGGTATCTTGATTATGGTTGGTGGTATTGCGTCAATGCATATGGGATTGCCACAATGAGTTTTATTTGGTGTCACGGTCCGAGTTGCCATACTCAATCAACACAAGATAGGGTACGAGGTAGCAAGGGCTCTAAAGTTCTAAGAACTAGAAAGGTAAAGCAACATACTACTAGTCAATGGTACAACCTTAACAATTTCTATAATTATTTTTGTAGCAATGGTTGTTATAATGAATTTGCAAATACACACATTCAACAAATTATAAGGATTGCACCACGAACCGAGCCACTTGAAACGCCGATTGATGACCCAAAGAAAGAAACTGAGCACGGTCATTACGGAAGTTATACAAGGACCACAATAAAATTAAAAGGGGTTGACACGGCAGAATAATTATGATATAATATCCCATATAAACAGAAAGGATAGTATGCAAACACAGAAAGATAACCACGATTACACAAGACGTAATAGATTCACAGGTGAGTCTATTGAACTAACAAAAGAAGAGGCGAAGAAACACGACGAGATCTTTTATCACGAGGCATTAGCCACGTTAGAAGATAAAGAGTTAGGAACTGGTGGAAGTAAACATTGGAACGAGATGAACGAAAGATTACACTGGTTTAGAAAACATAATGCGAAAGCATATATGGTATTATTGGACTAACATATTATCCCATAGATGTCAAGCATCTATGTGTCCATAATGGGTCGCGCCCTAACGGGCGCAACTCTAACAAGAACAACCACAGGTTGTGCGCCGCGCTGGCGCGCGGGTCGGTATCGGGCCCCAGAGGATTGCCACAATTCTGCCACAATTGACCCCCTACCCACCTATAGCAAAAAGGGATCCTAATAGATTTACCTTTATGCCTTGTTTTAGATATAGATAGGTTATAAAACCATTATGAGAAGAAAAACAGAGCCACAAAAATTCTGCAAAAAATTATGCGAAAAGAAGACCTAGAAAAACTACCCGCTGACGTTAAAAAACAATTTATGAAGTATGCCATTAAGTTGGCTGAGAAGAAAAAGCAATCCGCTGCCCACGACGACTTCTTAACTTTTACTAAACATGTATGGCCTGAATTTATAGAAGGTGATCATCACAAAAAAATTGCAGAAAAATTTAACCGTTTGGCAAAAGGCGAATGTAAAAGAATTATTATCAATATGCCACCGAGACATACCAAGTCAGAGTTCGCCTCTAACTTATTACCGGCATGGATGGTAGGACGTAAGCCAGACCTTAAGATAATTCAAACTACCCACACTACAGAACTAGCTATACGATTTGGTCGTAAAGCAAAAAATTTAATTGATAGTCCAGAGTATCAAGAAATATTTAGAACTAGACTTAAAGAAGATTCGCAGGCAGCAGGTAAATGGGAAACAGAACAAGGCGGTGAATACTACGCAGCCGGTGTTGGTTCAGCAATCACGGGCCGTGGAGCGGATTTACTTATCATCGATGACCCACACTCAGAGCAAGACGCACTTAATATGACTGCACTAGAACGTGCTTATGATTGGTATACATCTGGTCCAAGACAACGTCTACAACCTGGTGGATCTATTGTAGTGGTAATGACACGTTGGTCTATGAAAGATTTAACTGGTGCATTATTAAAATCACAAAAAGAATTAAAATCAGATCAATGGGAAGTTATTGAGTTTCCTGCAATACTTCCATCAGGTAATCCTGTTTGGCCTGGTTATTGGAAACTAGAAGAATTAGAATCTGTTAAAGCATCATTAAGTTTAGGTAAATGGAATGCACAATGGATGCAGAACCCTACATCAGAAGAAGGATCGCTAATCAAACGTGAGTGGTGGAAAGTTTGGGATAAGGATTATATACCGCCATTACAACATGTGATACAATCCTATGATACAGCTTTCTTAAAAAAAGAAACGGCAGACTTTTCTGCTATTACAACCTGGGGCGTATTTTATCCAGATCAAGACAGTCCACCTCAATTAATCTTGCTTGATGCTCTAAAAGAACGTCTAGAGTTTCCTGAACTGCGTAAAGCAGCTCTAGAACAATATAGATATTGGAATCCAGAAACGGTGATCGTGGAAAGTAAAGCATCTGGATTACCCTTAACTTATGAATTGCGTAAGATGGGTATTCCTGTTATAAATTACACACCTAGTAAAGGAAACGATAAACACGCTAGAGTAAACGCCGTATCACCTATTTTTGAATCAGGTATGATATGGGCGCCAGATTCAAAATTTGCAGAAGAGGTTATAGAAGAGTGTGCTGCATTTCCATATGGAGATAATGACGATTTAGTCGACAGTACAACACAAGCGGTTATGAGATTCAGACAGGGCGGATTTATTGCGCATCCTGAAGACGAAAAAGATGAACCTAGATCGCGGATACAAAGGGAATATTATTAATGGGTTATGCACAAGCTTTAAGATTATTAATTGCAGGATACAAAAAAGTTAAAGGTAGATTACCTGAAGGACTTGATCTTCTTAAAATTAAACAAGAAGCAAGACAGAAAGCTATCAACGCTAAAAAGATTATACAATTTCCGGTAGATAAAATTACACCTTTCTTTAAACCAAGACCTACAAAACCAGAAGGTATTATACCTGTAACTGTAAAAGGTAAGACATCAAAGATGTCACCTGAAGGCATTATGAATATGCTAATGAAACAAGGGAAAGATGTTAAACTTGGACAAGCCCCTAAAACTACAAAAGTAAAACCATCTGTAGATCCTAAACTTGTACAACAAGAATCTACAAGAGAATTATATCAAAGATTAATGAGATCAAACAGAGAAGCTATTAAAAATTTTAAAAAAAGAAACAAAGATGATCCAACTAAAAAAGCTTACGGTGGTAGAATAAATTTTAATACAGGTGGAGGAATATCAAACGTGGTAGGCACTTATCTATCTAATCCAACTTTACAAGATAGATATACTCAACAACAATATGAAGATTTGTTTGGTGTGGGAACAGCTCAACCTCAAACCGTTAGTTCTCTTTTACAAAATCAAGTACAACCTACAAGAGTAGCAGCTGCTCCTGTTGTTCCTCCTCTTATAAAACCAATTATTATACCAGGCCAAGAAGGTGATGGTGGATCAGGTATAACTAATATAAATAGAAATAAAAATTTTGATTATGAAACAGAAGCTTATGGAATTAATCCAACAGGGTTAAGTAAAAATGTTTTTGATTATGAATATGAAGCAGCTAATGAAGACAAAGGCATTCTTCAAACATTGTTATCAATGTCTCCAGCTTTAAAT
>WLWF01003238.1_pt1 | contig 10875 bp, 13 predicted proteins | sample 6718331 | NCBI WGS metagenome assembly WLWF01 (sample SAMN12718692, study PRJNA515312) | sponge metagenome | isolation source: marine sponge | host: Mycale hentscheli | place: New Zealand: South Island, Marlborough, Capsize Point | collected 2003-05-01
TGTTCGTCTGAACAACTTGTTGAGCGGCAAGAGTCAGGGGTGTAAGAAATGCACCACCTACTCACGGATGTCTGTGCTTGTCGTTAATACAGGAAAAACGTTCGATTCTCTGTTGTCAGTATGCAAGGAGCTAGAACTCTTAGATGCATATGGGAATATCAGGTATCACTTGAAGAGTAAGGGCGAGTATTCAATTAATGGATATAAGCTAGAGGTTATAGAAACTAAAATAAATAATACGGAGAAATAGTTATGGCACAACGAAACGACCCCTCTTCTTTATCCTTCGGTGCTCGCTTGAGACAAGTAGAAGACGCGGCTATCATTAGCAAACGTAAATTAGAAGAGCTTGAGAAAACAGCTCTCGACCCTGAACAAAAGAGAGATGCCAATGAGCGCAGACGTTTGAAGCGTAAGGAGACAGCACGAGCTTCTGGCTTACTGACTTCTGCCGAGGCATCCCTTGCTGACCTTGAAAGCATTAACCAGGATCTTTTACCGCTAGCTCAACGCGACCTAGTGCAGCAAGACATCGTTGCGAGGAAGTTCGTAGACGCAGCACCTTCGCCTATCAAGTTCACACCTGAGGCTCAGTTGCGTATTCGTAACTTCCAACAGTCATCGGGCGGCAGAAACCAAGCTCAGATTTTTTCTAGGAATAACCAGGTGCCTGACCAGCAACAGAAAAAGAACTCTGCTGCTTATGACTACTACGAACGTAAACGTATTACTGAGCAGCAACGCTTACGCAGGTTTGGTGACTAGCTCTCGCGTGCCCCACCTGTGTTCAAGTTGTCTAGAGCATCGATAACTTCCAGAGTGTCCTTGGATGGTGCAGCCGCAGAAGGCAGCACAGTCCTTTTGAACATTGCGCCATCGTGCAGCACGTGTTTGCCATCAGCGGTGACGATCTGTTTTTTATTCATCAGCTTCGTCCTCGTGGGTAGCGCATCATTGGCTCACGTCCTGCCAAGAATTCCCCGTAGGCATCACCATCAACGAGTGGACCCATGCCGCGCATTCCTTGCTGAGCTTCAAGTTGTTGGCCGTATTGTTCGCCGTCAATCACAGGCCCATAATTGGTGTTGCTTGTAGGCATCTCAGTAACCGCCTCTGGGTTTCTTGAGGAGTTGCTTTGTGCTTCAGCTGGTGTTGCAACAGGCTCCTGGTTCATGAACAGTGCTTTGAAGTCTGTTCCTGAGATTCGATTTGCGGAGTAGTCCCGCACGGATTTGTCTGAGACTTCTTTGAATCCGTCATCCGTCGCTCCGTAGTAACGACCTCCGGCTCTGACTACCCCCAGTTCCCTATCTCTTGCACGAAGACCTACGAGGGAATCTTCAGAATCAAGGAATGCATAACGGCCTCTGTCACCAGCAGTCATCGAGCTTTCGCCACGCATGCTCTCTGTATCGTCAAGTGCCTTGCGCAACCTGTCACTGGTGATGCCGCCATTCGCTTCACGAATTCGCTGATCGGCTAGGTCTTGTCCGAATGCTTCTGCAAACTGTGGATCACTCGGTGAGATGGACGTGAACGTAGAAGTGTTCCTATTCCCTGGGTTTCTATTTACAGCTGCCAGGTTCGTGGCATAAGTGGCACCGTCCGCGACTGGACCAACACCACGAGTGCCGTTGGTTGCCTCCAGCATCTGTCCATAATTTCCTCCTTCAACAACAGGACCAATGCCCGTTGTTTGCTGCTGTTGTGGCTTATTAGGTTTGCTGTAACTGCCTAATCCAAGACGAGAGTAAAGCGCGTCTACGTCATCCATCCCCATAATCGGGATGCCTCCACCAGGACTTGTTGAAGTTCCACGGCTCCCATCTGGTTTAGGGACATCTCTTGTCGGTGAACTAAGAGGAGATGGATTATCCGCCCTGTCACCAGTACTTGGATTAATTGAATACCCATTCGGTGCAGGTTTACCGGTCTGAGGATTAAGCGCTCGTCCCGATGCTCGATCGTAAGTAACACCAGACACTGTGTATGTATCACCAGCAGGTGTTTGCGTCTGCCTGTTTGGGTTACTCGTGCTTGTACTATTAGCGGAGCCTTGCACTAAAACAGGGATACCATCTAGCCCAATCGTATATTGCGGCGCAGTACGTCTTGACTGATTTCTCCGCACAGTCTGAGGGCGATATGTGCTATCGGTTCCATAATAATAAGGACTGTTCCTGTCAGTATTTCCGTTTGACATGATTAATCTCAGCTTGCTTCTTATATGTTCTTATTGTAGCTAAATATTACTTGCTATCTCTAGCTTGTTATACAAAAACTCCCATAGGGCGGCATTATTTGCGTTAGAAATTTTTCCCTTAGGACGCTGAAAGTGGTGCAAAATTTTTTATGTCTATATACGATATAGGCTTTCTGCTGAGGCGCTGTGGAGAAATCGCTATAGGACGTCAAAGTATCTGCAGAATTTCTGACACGTCAGATATACTCTGTACCCTTAAGCTCTCCCAAACAAAAAAAATATAGGGTATACAACAGACACTAAACATTCACACAAGATATAACTTCAGCTATCAATTTACTAATCAACTGATAATCAAAGCCTATCATTCGCTTTAACTTTAATGTTTAACTTGTGTTCTGTATTTGACTGCTTAAGTTAAATACTTTTGCTAATCGCAAGTCAAGCAGAAGTCTAAACAAGCAGAACAGCCGCGACGCAAAGCAAGCTTTGCTTGTGAACAGCCATTGACGCTGCGCTTTTAACAGCCATTGATTTAACAACCAGCGAGCAACCCTATTTATCTATGCAGCATTCAATCTTTTGATTGCAGTTGTTACTAAAGTATTACTCAGTCATCTTTTGTATGACTTATCAGCTAACTCTCAGCAAGCAGATGGTTGACAGAAGACAGCTGCCGTGTTGATGATGGATGCAACGTCAATGACGCGGAGCTGCAGCGCAGTAGCTTTGTTGAGACAATCAAGCTTCCGTGGATTGCGTTCAACCCCACGAGAGCCGCTGTAATTGGTGGCCAGTAAGTAGAGAGTAAGGACCACACATCAATCAGCAAGAGCTGAGGTGCGAGTGGCATATTCACTTACATCACTTACCGATGACACGTTCAATTCATTCTGCCTACCGCACTTTTGTAGCTGGGGATAGCCGTCGTATGACCTTCGGTAGCACCACGCTTCAAGCACAGACTGCAGATGTCACGCATTACATTCGCCGCCGTAGAACTAGTGGTGGTCTGGGATTAACAGCCTAGAACCTTTCATAGGTGCGTAACACTATCAATACTTTAGAGCCGACAAGTTTTAGTCGCAACTAGTAACAATTAGCGTCAGAATATTCACAACTAGGACACGCCTAGCCTGCTATTCTGCGGTATAGTGTATACATAGAGAGATTTATATCATCTTTTGGTTATAACTAACTCTAAACAACAACAGCCTTGGCCGGGTTACCCCGGCTTTATATCGCAGTGGTCTACAGGTTTAAGAGAGCGAGGATTGCCAGGGCTCACACGCTGTAGGCCAGCCAATACTTTCACAATTACTTTTACGAAAACAATGACTTTAAAGAAGGATGCAAACGGTAATTATGTTCTAACCCCAAATCGTATGGGCTTTGAGGCTGTGCCTTTTGGTGGAGCAGTTGCTGTTGATTTAACCGCTGATGGCAACAGTATTGGATTAGATGCTCCGCTTGAATTTGGCGCAGGCTCTTGTCTTGTGGTTGCCGGATACGCTGCCACGCTTGAGGCGCTTGCACTTGTCCCAGCTCACCGAGCAGGACTTGTCACTAAGGGCGAGATAGCAAGAGCTGCCACTGGTGCGGCTTGGTCTGAAGTTAAATCCAAGTCTGCTTATTTAATTGCGTGCGCTTGTGTCGTAGCTGTGCTGCCAGGAACAATCCCGTTCTTCGGGTTTGCAAGTTTCATTGGTGGCTCCGTGATGGCTTACAAGATTGTCCGTGCCTTTGGTGCTGCGCTTTCTGATGAGCAGCTGTCCAATATCAAGGCTGCAGCTGGCAAGGCTGGGGTTGATATCCCAGGTATTACTGACCGCTCAGCTAATACAGCGCCCGATGTTTGGGCAGATGACATAGAACCTCTTCCCACGTTTGCTTGATTACTCCTGCAAACTATTAGCTAAACCTAAAGATAGCCTCTCTATTTAATAGCGGGGCTTTACCAATCCTTAACCTTTGTTATTACTATGACTAACACTATCATTCAATCGTTGCTATGGACAGCTGCAATCGTGCACGTCCTTGGTCAACGCTATGTTCTTCCGTATCTTACTGCTGTATTTCAGCAGCTCTACGTAGATATCACAGGTGAAGAGCCTACTCAACTTGTGGTAGCTCCAGTTGCTGTGACTGCTAAACCTGCTGCTGTTAAGAAGGCACCAGCAAGGACTACAAAATCTAGGACTAGAAAGTCGCCGCGTGCTGTTACTCCTGTGGTCGCTGCTTGATTATGCACAGTCTCGTGATTATTCCACCAGAGCTCAAGCCATATACTCCCGAGCGTTACTACAAGGACATTGACTACAGAACCTTAGTGGACCTTGAGCACATTGGCGAAAGGCACGACCGTCTTATGTATTTATTTGGAAAGCATTCTGAACTATAATAGTAGGAACGATGTTATACAAAATCGGAGATAAATAATGCCCATATTTGGATGGTTACCAGGAGCTGACGAACAATCCATGATTGAACGTGAGGTTGCAGACCTCAACGAAAACAGGACAGGTTCTGCCGATAGACGCGGTAGCTGGAATTGGCAGGATGATGTTGGTGCTTGGCTCGCTGGTACTAACCGTGACCGCGTTGTTCAAGGCGCAATCGACCGTGAGAATGAAAGGCTTCGCCGTCTATATGCCGGGCAAGTTCAGTCAAACTCCGAAACGCTTGGCCCATTGAAGCCTCGCTTTTCTGGTAATGCAGAGGGGCTCACGACTCAGGAGATTGATGCACGGCTTGCTCAAGACAGGTTGCGTGGTGAAACGCTTGTAGCTGCACGCGCCAATCCCAACTTTGATGCCTCAACACTTGATGAGAACTCAGGCGTTGGTGCGATTACTTCTGCCGTATCTGCTGGCAATCAAGCCAAGGATGACAAGGATAAAGGTGAGAGGAACACAGAAATCCGCCGACAAGAAGGACGTGAGCTCAGTGCAGAGCGCAGGCAGTCACAGCGTGAACTTGGCATTGAATCTCGTGCCAGGGACCAACGCAATCATGAGTTGCGGATGAACCGTTTGGATTCCAGGGAGGCACGTCTCCGTCAAGCGGAATCAGATCAGCTGACGATGCAGCTTGAGTATGCACGTCTTGGCCAACGTGATCGTGAGCGTCGGGCTGACCGTAAGGACAAAGCAATGATGATGCTTCTTCAAGGGCTGGGTAACCTCGGTGCTGGTTTTACTATTTGATATCGACACTGCTATAGACAAGAGCCTCAGTTAATACTGGGGCTTTTTTATTGTTCGCTTCGCTCACGCGCCCAGAAATTCTGCGGAGATTTTTGCCGCGCTACTGAAGCTTCATGTATTGGCGGTAGTCGCCGCTGTTGTACACAGACCATGGTGTGAGACCACCGGCTTCGTTGTACACATCGATAGCAATGTCAGCGTTCTTGCCTGGGTCACGCAGGTCTTCAACGGTGTATCCCCTGCGCCTTAGTTTGTCGCCGTGGGCTTGAGCATTGATTTGCCATAGCCCTACGCTGAATTCGTTTGATCTGTTCGGGTCCAGTCCTGACTGCACGGTATCGATTGTTGGGTTACCGCCTGATTCACCCATAGCTGTAGCAGCTAGCTGTCTGGCTGTACCTGCATCCATGCCTCTATCAACGAGCAGTTGCTGCATCTGATCGACGGAGAAACGACTGCCCCCTCCATTGCTGATGCCTTGACCAGATGCAATTGACTGTGCGCTGGAAATTGGCTGTGTCCCTGGAGACTCTGGATTTAGAGGGATCGTTGCATCGCCGGTTGGGATTTCACCTGGTGTGAAGTTCTCAAGGTCTGTTCTCATGCCATCGATTTCTGTACGTAGGTCAGCGATCGATTGATTTCTACCTAACAGCTGACGTTCCAATGCCTGCTGGTACAGATCAGGTTCGTCTTTTTTCAAACGCTCTCTGTTAGCTAGCCCAAGAACAAGTGCGCCACCGGCTAATAATCCAGCCTTCCTTGCCTTGCGTTTAGATGCAGCGACAGACTTGTCACGGTCCACCGTAATGTCAGCTCCTTTAATTCTTGTGGCGCCATCCGTTGAAGCATTAGTGACCTTTGCATTTGCTCTGATCTTTGCAATCTTCTCGTCCCTATCAGCCCTTATTGCTTCCTCACCAAGTGCACCATAGTCAGGCTTGTTGTCTGAGAGAGCACCTCTTATTTTTAGGTTCTTATTAACTGCAGCGTTGCCTGCTCGTATGTAATTATTTACGTTAGCCATCTATCTTTAAGCCTTTAAATATATACCTATTCTAGCTTCGGCTTGCTTATTTCATGTGTAATCAGAAGTTAATCAGCCGGTTAACACCGGCCTTTGTCTTTTGTGTAATTCATTAATTACCAATGACTATTCTGTCAACACGCATCATCAATCCTTCATTGCTTGATCATGGCAAGCTGCTGCTTACTTCTGGTATTCAGCATTGGCTTGAGACAGGTATCGAACCATGGGCTGATGAACCTAATCAAGACTGCCTCGATGAGTCATGGCGTCGGCACTTCCTAAGTGTCATCGTGACTAGTCACATTGATGGAAGCGCTGGTGATACTGATGAGCTTGATCATCTAATGAACATGGAAGCGTTCGCTAACCCTGGCGATGGCTTCCGTGTCTTCACTGTCTGGGACCGCAACAACACAGGAAAGATCTATGCCATCACATCTGACTACGGCGGACCGGATGCATATCTAACTGTCATGTTTGCTGGGGAGTATTGAGTATCTAGGCCCGGTTTACACCGGGCTTTTTCTTTGGTGTTCTCTACCTAGAGAATATCCATTGCTAGATATCAATGACATTATCTATTGTTCCTACCGATGAGCTTGGCATTAATAACCTCGCTCAAGGGATGACAGGTTTCCTGGATGCTGATGAGGAAGCTCTTCAGCAATCAATGATGACGACGCTTTTCATTGGTGGTGCATCTGTTGAGAGTGGCGGTCGTGCTGCTTACTTGTTGATGGACGACGGTTCAAAACTGCACGTGCCAAACACACTGCGCTGTTGGATTGTTGACCTGAAGATTGTTGAGCAGAGGTATCAAGACTTTGATCCTGTGGACAAGCTCTTGATACGTGTGACTGCAGCTGATGGCTCTAGCTACATCTACCGCACGTCTCTCAACAGCTGGACAGCATCAAGCTTCCTGCAGAACTTCAAGTACATGAGTAGGCAACAGTTGTCTGATCAGGTGATGATTACGCTCGTGCCTAAAGGTCGTGCGACTTTCGTCAACGTTCAGTACTGCGAAGGCGGCAGCTTCCACCGTGTCGAGATACCCAAGTCTGAGTTCGGCTCAGGCAAGATGGGATACGACTCGATGCTTGATGCCATCAGTCATACCAACGGCACTGCTCAGGACAATGAGGACTCGCCTGTTATTGAGGCACAAGTCTCAACAGAGGAAGAGCCCTTCGAAGTACCTGAGTCAGAGCTGGATGAATTGATTGATGAGATCAAGGCAGTCAAGCTTCCATCTAAACGCAAGCGGTCTTCAGTTACTGAAGCTCTTGAGACTGTTGTCTGAACACCTACCTCCGGCTTATGCCGGGGGTTTTTTATTCTTCTGTATAGCGTTGCTACCAATACAGAGATTGGATTTACTTGTGTAACACCACGAACCACATAGGTGTTGACGTTGTAGCTATGAAAGAGAGGTAGTTCCGACTACAAACAACGTTCACCTCACTTGTGTGAGGCGCAGACTCGCCAGGCCACGGAACGGGGACCTGGATTTCTGAGGAACCTCAAATGACTCTCACCTATCGTGGTAAGCAGTATGTCCAGCACAAAGGTGCTGGTTTTGATTCAACTAAAAAGGCACCCTTGACCTATCGCGGCGTGTCATACGCCAAGTGATCTAAGGATTTCAAGTCAATCAGCTCTCGCTTAACAGCGGGGGCTTTTTTATTCTTCTGGCTTGCCGAACTTCTCAGGGGTCAGCATTACTTTCTTTTGCTTAGGCTTGGCTGGTATTAGTAGATGTGCTTCTTCTTCAGTAAGAGGGATGTAGTCGCCGTCTTGATTCTGGAAGTGGACACCATCTTTCCTGCCCTTCAGTACAGCTGTGTAATAGGACTCATTAATGATGATGTTTTCAATGACACGCTTCAGGACTACACCTTCGTCAGAGATGTAGTTAGCCAAGCCCAAGCCGTATTGGGTGTTCTCATTCTGTCCTTGTAATTCTGTGCGAGCTGCAGCATCTGTCTCGTTGCCCAACAGTGTGGCCAAGGTCATCAGCATTCCAAGGATGATATTCTTATCGACTTCATTTGTTTCTCTGTTGTAAACGATATCGTTTTGATCAAGGAAATTTAAGAAGACATTGCTGTGGTACTGGCACTCAGTCAACACGTCACCCCTGAAAGATGCATGAGCTAATGCAAAGATTTCTTTTTCGTCTAGCGTTTTAATCTTTGCCTCAAGCTCTTCATCGGTCTTGCATTCTTCTGCTAGCTCTGCGTATCTCAGCTCTGCGTCTTGGATATTCATGGCTCAGTAAATAACGATGTTTCCGTTAGCATCTGCCGTCACATTTCGCGGCGCTTCGTAAGAAGCATTCGGGTTATATACAGGCTGCGGCGTGTAGTTCATATTTGCCACGCTGTGATTGCCGTAGTAGCCAGCGTTATCTGATTGTCCATATAGACCGGGAACGTTATTCATTGCGACTTGCTGTGCAAAACTATCTTGAAGTTTTTGTTCTGCACTCACGTATGCACCAGGCACATTCCCCTGTGCTTGGCGGATGACGACACCATCTGATTGTGAGATGGCTGCATTAGCTGCAGCTGCCTCCTTCATCTTCATGAAGGCTTCTAATTCACGTGGGTTGATTTGTTCCATATCTTTGAACCTTTAATTGTTTGCTTGTGTTTAATTAATAGACGTTGCCAGCACGCATCTCCATGTTCACTTGCTCTGTTGCAAGCCGCATTGCTGTGTCGAATGGCATGGGAGCAACCGATCCATCTGCCCGTTGGATTGGCACCTGCATCAGTGTTGATGCACGGCTATCAATCATCTTCTGAACAGCCATGTTCTCTTGTGCCTCCATCGGAGTCATTGCGGCTTGGTTGATTCCGCGCATCTCATTGAGTTGATCCATCGCCACAGCTTCAAGAACTTCTTCACTGCCTACGAGTTGAGCTGCAGTCGCAACGTTGTTCCTTGCTGCTGCCAGCGGGTCGCCGCCTACGGATGAGCCACCAAGAGGGTTCAAGTTACTGACCATCCGCCCTGCTACTGCAAGTGGATTGGTCGGTGCGTATTCATTCGCCTGCTGGTTGTAAGCCTGAGCCATAGAACCAAGAGCACCAGCACCAAGCAGAGAACCTGCAGCAATCTGTGCTCTTCTATCAGTAGGTAGATACTGCGCTGTGACTGCAACATCCATTGCTTCACGTGCACCTGGTTGCTTGCGTAAGAACTCAGGCAACGCATCTAGGTACTGCTCTGACTTATCAACCATTTCGTTTGCACGAATATCGTTGCGGCGCTGCTGTGAATTGTCCTTGATATCTCTGCCGAACAAACCCTTCTTAAGTTCAGCAATGTCTCTACGTTGTCTAGCCATAATCTTTCTCCTGATTAAAGTTTAAATAAATGATCGTTGATTTGTGGGTTAAGCAATTGATTGTTCAAGTTCATTGAACTGACGCATAGCCTGCTCACGTTTAGCGTCTGCATTTAATGCACGCTGTCTTGACTCTTGATTAATGATTTGATCGATAGCTGTCTGCTGTACAAGAGCTTCATCAAGTAGAGCTGCCTGCTGATTCCTCTTAGAGAAGCCCGTCTTGCTGTCAGCTATCTCAGCCCTCGCATTTGGATTGGCTTGAGCCATCTCATATTTACGGTCAAGAATCTGCCGCGCATTACTGCGGTAGGTGTCGTAGTCAGTGCCAGGCAGACGCTCTTCAAAGTTCTTGCGTCGGCGGTTGTCTTCCAACGCTGCACCAGCTGCCTGGCCTCCAACTAAACCAGTCAATCCACCAGCTGCTAGTGCTCCGATAACCGCAGGCTTATTACCTCTGATACCTGTGCGTCTACCAGCCAAGGCACCAAGTGCTGAACCTAGAAGTGTGCTGGCTACTGGGATGCCAGTGTCGTTTAGACCAACGGACTTACCTAGGAACTGAAGCTCTGGTCCCCTGATGCCTTCGTTAGTCCCCTTGAGGATGCCAGCAAGATTGAACTTGCCGTCATCGAATGGGTTCAGGTCAGTGTCCCTGTCTTGTAGATAGCCCCTGTAGTTGGCGTATTCAGCAGCGGAAACATCAGGACGCTCAAGCAAGAAGTCATCTGCATCCATCAGACGCCCTTCCCTTCCAAGGAAATACCTCATGCCAACTTCAGCAATTGGGTTGCTTGTCACCCGTGGATCTATTGCGTCGGGCACTGCTGCTGAATATCCCGCCTGCCTTCCAGTGATCGTGCCGTTGTCTTCCCCACCAAGCAGGCCGATGCCGATATTCACAGCCGCAGCTGCTGGAAGCATTGATGCCAGGTTCACCAGCGTTGGTGAGTAGGCACGGCGCCTGACTTCAAATCTGTTGTTGCCCTTATCGAAACGAACCCGCACGCCAGGTGCTGCTCGCTTGTAGTTCTTTGCGTTGTTCCTTGAATACATCTCATCACGGACTGCCTTCTCCGTA
>WLWF01003239.1_pt1 | contig 10865 bp, 13 predicted proteins | sample 6718331 | NCBI WGS metagenome assembly WLWF01 (sample SAMN12718692, study PRJNA515312) | sponge metagenome | isolation source: marine sponge | host: Mycale hentscheli | place: New Zealand: South Island, Marlborough, Capsize Point | collected 2003-05-01
CAGTTGTGTTCTGGACTCGTGAACATCTGAATGGGTTTCAACTCAGCTGGTCTTCTACTACTAAAACATCATTTGGTGATGGTTACAAACTCTAATAAATATTATTGATTACATTATCTTGATATGATTGACGATTTACAAAAAGAACGAGACTTCTGGGGACTTTGTACCAACACATACTTCGAAGAATCCAAACATTTTGTGTATGGTAAACTGATGGGTTTGAATGAACAATCTAATTCATTCAAACTAGATCAACCAAAACGCATTCTAGACATTGGCGGTGGTCCAGTGTCTATGTTGTTGAAGGTTCAGAACCTAACAAGTGGAACTGTAGTTGACCCTATTGATTTCCCTGAGTGGACAGTAGAGAGATACAAGTCCTACAACATCGATGTCATTCAAGACAAAGCAGAGTATGCTGATGTAAAAGGATTTGATGAAGTATGGATTTACAATGTCCTGAAGGATACTGTTGATCCAGAGAGAATTGTATCTAATGCCAAAAAGGCAGCACCAGTCATTCGTATCTTTGAATGGGTTGACCTACCTCAGGGTGCTGGTCAACACGCACTAACTGAAGAATTGTTGAATGCCTGGATTGGATCAAAGGGCAAAACAGTTCAGCTACAACAACGGAATTGTTTTGGTAGAGCATACTTTGGTAAGTTTGAGGGGTGGTCATGAGGTTTCATGCTTTAGGATTGCCCCACACAGTATCATCATCTGACTATGTTGCCTGTGCTTATACACAGAAGGTGGTCAAGTTTGCCAAGATGATGACTGATAGGGGACATGAGGTCATTCACTATGGTCATGAAGATAGTGACCTACAATGTACAGAACATGTACCAGTCACAGACAACAAAGACCTTGAGATTGCTTATGGGTCATATGACTGGAAGAACAACTTCTTCAAGTTTGACACTAATGACCACGCATATCGCACCTTCTATAATAATGCAATTCTAGAAGTAGCATCTAGAAAGGAACAGAATGACTTCATTCTGCCTTTCTGGGGAACTGGTGTCAAACCTGTCTGTGATGCAAACCCTGATGTGATTTGTGTTGAACCTGGTATTGGTTATGCACATGGTCACTGGGCTGAATACAAAGTATTCGAAAGTTATGCAATCTATCACGCATATTGTGGTCTAGACAAGGTGGCTTCGTGTGGTCAGAGTTGGTATGATGTAGTCATTCCTAACTACTTTGACCTCAATGAGTTTGAGTTCAACCCTGATCAGAAGGAGGATTACTTCCTATTTGTTGGTCGTGTGTATGATGGTAAGGGTATACACATTGCAGAGGAAATTACCAAAAAGATGGGTGTCAAGCTGGTTGTAGCTGGACAAAACCCAGAAAATAGAAGTTTTGGTAAACATGTAGAGTTTGTTGGGTATATTGGCACTGAACGCCGTAAGGAACTAATGAGTAAGGCAAAGGCACTCATTCTCCCTTCAATGTATGTGGAACCATTTGGTGGTGTTCAGGTTGAGGCACTTCTATCTGGTACTCCTACCATTACAACTGACTGGGGTGCATTCACAGAGAACAACCCTAATGGTGTAACTGGTTATAGGTGTCGTACATTTGCTGACTTCTGTGATGCCATTCGTAAAGTTGACCAGATTGACCCACAAATCTGTCGTTCATTTGGCGAACAATTCGCATTAGATAAGGTTGCTCCTCAGTATGAGAAGTTCTTTGGTGATGTTCTGAATATCTACACTGGTAAAGGTTGGTATGAACTAAATGAACCAGAACCAGAGTATAAGAAGGTTGAAGTTGAAGTAGTTGATGGTCTCCTGCCTAAGCCAGTTCGACCAGTGGCACAAGTCTCTTGACACAGGGTCCCCTGTCTGATATAATAAGTATATACAGATAGGGGATACCCCATGAAGTCAGGTAAGAACCTACACCTTGAGCACCTTGAAGATGAGATCATTAATCAAGGCACCAAGGGTGGTGAGAAAGCCATCAAAATTCTCAAGGACATGGGTAAATTCCTGTCAGGCACACCAGGTCAACAGATATCTGTAACAACAAAATTTGATGGCGCTCCTGCGATTGTCTGTGGTATTGACCCAGCAGACAATCGTTTCTTTGTAGGGACCAAATCTGTCTTTGCTGTTACTAATCCCAAGATATGTAAATCTGAAAATGATTGTTTCAACATATATGATGGTGTTCTGGCACAAAAACTAGCCACATCTTACAAGTATCTCAAGAATATTGGCATCAAGGGTGTATTACAGGGTGACCTGATGTTTACTGATGACCTCAAAAATGTCAGGATTGAAGAGCAAGAATTCCTTACATTCCGCCCTAATACTATTACCTACGCAGCACCAAGTAAAAGTAAGTTAGCAGAACAAATCAGAACAGCTAAAATTGGTATTGTCTTTCATACAAAATATACTGGTGACTCATTACAAGAGATGAAGTCAAGTTTCAGGATTGGTGACAATGATTACAAAACCAATGATAAGAATGTATGGGCACAGAAAGCAGAGTTCAAGAACATTGGTAATATTGCCAGTCTCTCATCTGCTGAGAGAGATAAGTATGATTCTGCAATTCGTAAGGCAGAGGGTTCACTCAGACAGGCAGGCACTATATTGAATGAGATTCAATCAGGTAAGAAGACACTACAGATTGATACAGAGTTTAAAAAGTTCTTCAATAAGTATGTCAAGGTTGGTCAAAATATTCCATCAGTAGACAAGGCATATGTTGACTTCTACCACCACCTTGGTAAGGAATACGACAAAATTATTTCTAAGAACAAGACACTCAAAGCTCAGTCAGAGAAGGCGTTCAAATTTGTGGAGGTTGTTGAGTTTATTGGTAAGAATGAACACAAGTTCAAGATGATCATTGCTTCATACATGAACATTCAGTTGTGTAAGAAAATCCTTGTCGATAAGATGAACAAGATTTCTAAACTCAACATGTTTGTTGATATGGGTAATGGTGACTACAAAACCACAGTCCCAGAAGGATTTGTAGCAATCAGTGGTAGAGAAGCGGTCAAACTGGTGGATAGATTAGAGTTCAGTAAATTAAATTTTATCGTCCCAAAGTCGTGGTGATAAATACATAAAAGACCTGAAGTCATGGCATTAAATTTTACTGATTGGTTAGATAGTGGGGAGAAAAAATATGTCGTAACAGTAGAGGGTAAAATTCCTCAGTGTCCTCCAGGATACATATTTGATCGTAAGAAAAAAGATTGTGTAGCCAAGTCAGAGAAAGATAAAATTACTGGAAAGTTAGGCGACAAAGACAGAGAACATGGTGGTGCTCATTATAATGTATGGGGTAAAACTGGTTTAAATGGTGATGGTTATGCTTATGAAGATCCTCCTCTCACTGATATCAACGCAAAACATTGGGATGGTCACTGATGAAAGGATTGAGTTTTGACAAATTTATCACTGAGAGGGCTGAGAGTGGTGGCCATAAGGAGGCCATGAAACTTGGTCTTGAATATAAAGGTGGTGGATATTGGAATGACCCCAAGACCAATAAGATTACACACCAAACGGTAGATGGAGAACTACAACCTTATGAAGGGGCTGCTGCTCCTATGTCGGATGCTGGTGGTGCAGTCAATCCTGCCACATTGGCAGATAAGAACCCACAGCAACCTGGTGGTCAGATGGCACCACCATTAGGTTCAGGAGTTGGACCAGCACCAGAACCAGGTGAAGAAACACCAAACCCCATGGGTGCAAACTGGTCTCCTGGTCCTGATGGTGATAATTGTGTAGAAGGACAACCAGCACCAGATGACTTATCATTTGATATGTTTGTAGGTAAAACTAACTACTATAAGTGGGTAGCTGGTTCAGATGGTAGTAACTTTAAAAACCTGGACTTCACCAAGTTTACTAAGGATGAAGAGGAGAAAGTAGAAGAAACAATTGCACATAGTTACTTTACATTCCTTGGCGAAGAAGAATTAGATGTGGGCAATCCGACTGCTGTATCTCTTGGTGGTATGTCACCAGCAGAGAAAGCAGCACAAATGGGCTTGATTAGTAATGGTAATGGTTCATATCGTGACAAGTCAGGTATCACAGTAGCTAGAACTGTCAATGGTGAACTGATGTTCTATGACCAAGGACCAGGGGGTGGAGCGGTCTCTGATGGTGCTGGTGGAGAACAACAGGCAACTAATCAACCATCCTGGCAAGACCCCACCACAGGTCAGTTAATGACCCCTCCTGCTCAGCCCGAGTCACCGGAGGAGATTGCTGCAGTTCCTGATCCGATTCCTGCCACACCACCTACTGGTTATGATAGTTTTATGAATCAGAAGGCAGACCAAAAAAGGAGAGATCAAATCATTCAGGATGAGATTGACGGCAAGAAAGCTGCCACTGATGAGAAGTATGCCGAGGCACCACTGGGTAAGGCATTCAGTGCAAGAATGGATATGTTTATCGACGATATGGTCAACTCTGATGACGAAGAAGAAAAAGGTATTGGTTATCACTTGATGGATGTGATGGCTGATAATGTTGACACCCATGTGAAGGCGTTACAATCTATCCGTGATGATATGAAACCAGGTGCAGTTGCCACTCTTGCTCGTATGGCAGAAAGAGAGGCAAGAATCAGATACCTGAGAGATCAAGAACCAGAACAAGAAGAACCAGAAAAGATTGAAGGTGAAACGGACACATCTATCTCATCACAACTAGAAGACGATGAGGATAATGAGGTAGAACAGGTTGAAAACCCTGAACTACAGAAGGCATTGGACCAACAGAAGGAAGAGGCAGGTAAGTTTGAGAAGGACTTTGATACTACTGTTGATGAGTATCTTGACTCCCTTGGACCACGCAAGAAGAAAGAAGTGAGTGAATTCATGTCTAGTATGAGGGAGAGTTTAAAAAGTATTCCATCAGACACTACTCGCAAATCATATAGAAAGGCTGTCGCTAGTGCCTACACATACACTGGCCGAGTGAACTCTGGTAGTGGTAAGAATGATCTTGGTTTCGTTGATATTCAAACACTCAACTCCAATAAAGACAGGCTCCTAAAAGGATATGGTGATGGTTCACCAGAAGAGGTATTCAAATTTGTAAAATCTGTTCGAAATGAAAAGGTTGATGACCAATTCTTTGAGTCATCCTTTGCTACACTACCTATGAAGTTGAAGGAGGCACTAGGTAAGAAAGGACTAGTGACCGCAGACAAATATGAGAGAGATGATAAGGCAGATAAAGACCTCCACTATCTTGGTGAAGATGAGGATGGTAATGAAGTTCGTGGTGACCTAGTCAGCAAAGAGAACAAAGACATGAGAGCACGACTTATGTGGAGAATCTATCTCGAACAGGGTGGTGTTGATGCCTACACGGGTCTTCCACTTGTGTTGGAGGCAATGGACTTAGAACATGTGGTTGGTTTCAACAACTCTACAAATGGAGCACCAGGTAGAGAACAATGGAAACAAAGAGAAAATAACAAGAACTTCGTGATGATTAATAGTAACATCAACCAGAAGAAATCTGACCTGTCTATGCCTGAGTTCTATGAGTCACAAGTTGATCCTCTCAAGGACAACACTGAAGCTCAGTTTGGTGGTGTAAAGAATATGAGAGACAAACAGAATCAAATCAAGACACAGAATACCGAGAGGGCACAGACACTCTGTACACCTAAGAAAGGACCAAGTGGTTATAATGAAATGACAGATGACACCACTAGTGATGCACTCAAAGGTTACTTTGATCAAGATGACAGCACTCACGCCTCACTAAGATCAGAATTTAAAGAGGTCGCATCGAATGACAAAGAGAAGAAACAAGCGGCAGGAATCAAGGCAAATATGGGTGGAAGATTAGTGAAGGCAATGGGTTTGAAGAGAAGTGTAACCGATCCATCTGGACGAAGGAGAACAGAACCAGCAGAGAATGTCTATCGTGGATTCCTACTCTCTATGTCTTCAGCATCACCTAATGATAGGAAGAAATACTACAAGGGGTGGGAGCAGGCACTCAAGACCGCCAATGAAGAGAGATCACAAAAGGCATTGTGTAGATCCCTAAAAGAACAAGGTCTTATTACTGATGAAATCCTTAACGACAAGAAACTAGGTAAGGTATTCAAAGAGGACTACATTCACGATGATGAGATGTATTTACTCGAAGATATGAAGAGTTTCTCTGTGTTTATGAGAAAACTAAATATTAAAAAAGGGATTTGATGAAAAATTTAACCTCATTCCTATCTGAAGCAGAACAACAGCAACCCAAACGGGTAGCTGATGATGTCGTGGAAAGTTTTGGTAGATATAATCCTATACATGCTGGTCATGGTAAGGCTTTAAATTTCGCATCGAAACTTGCTGAGGGTATTGGCAATGATCGACAGGCTGATGTAAAATTTAACGCATCAAAGACCAACGATCCTAAGAAGAACCCCTTCCCCTTCGCTGCCAAGATGTATTATGCGAAGAAGATGTTCCCCGAACATGCACAGAAGTGGGACATGGATCCCAATAATAAAACTATTCTGAACTCTGCAACCAAGGCACACCAAGAGGGATATAAGAACTTCCACTTTGTGGGTGGTGAGGATAGAGTCAAGGGGATGGAAGATCTTCTTCGTAGATATAATGGTCAGTTATATGACTTCAAGAATATCTACTCACATAATGCTGGCAAGAGGGACTCACAGAGTGAGGACATGTTAGAAGCCATGTCTGCCTCCAAGATGAGAAAGATGGCACTGAATGATGACTTTGATGGATTCAAAAAGGGTCTCGTCTTCAACAAGTCATTCACAATGACTGATGCTAAGAAGATGTTTGAGCAACTTCAAGAGTTTCAAAGAGGTCAGTTGTTTGAGTCATGGGAGACAGATACTAAGTCATATCAAGAACAACTCTCTGAGGCATATCGTCGTGGGTATATTTACGAAGAGGGTGATGTTGTAGAACAACTCACCACTGGTCTGGTGGGTGAGATCACAAGACGAGGAGCTAACCATATCATCTGTGTAACTGAGGATGGTATTATGTTTAAATCATTTGTACATGATGTACACCTAATATAAATACAAAAAAGATTAGCGTGATGAACTTTTCCAAGTATAAACTACAAACTTACCTTTCAGAAGACGCTACTGCTGAGGTTAATACTGAAACATCTTCACAGAAGGCAACTGACTCTGCATTAATGAAGAATGATAGGCGTGCGGTCAAGATGTCATCTAAACAACAAAACTTTTCACAATCTCAGGGGACAGCCATGAAAAACAAAATGCAATATTCTAGTTTTGATGCAGAAGCACTTAGAAAGGAGAAAGAAACCATCAAGATGATGGAAAATCAGAAATCTGATTGGAGAAGAGATCTACAAGAGAAAGTTGTTGATGGACAAGAGAGAGAAAACCATCCATATGTGACTGTAATGCCTACTGGTGATGAGAACCTCATCCAAGCTATGAAACAGATGGGCAAAGAAGTAAAGAATAAGAAAGACAAGGTGATGGGCGAAGAGGCTGACATGACTGGAGCACCTTCTATTAAAGATGCCAAACCAGAGAAAGAAACTAAAGTAAAGTATGATAAACACATGAAGGTTCATGCTCCGAATATCAAGAAGGAGGAAGTCGAAGACCTACAAGAGAAGAAGAAGAAAGAGTGTAAGGATGGTTACAAGAGAGATGAGGATGGTAATTGTGTAAAGAAAAAGAAGAAGTCAAGCACCACTATCATCATGGGTAGAGGTTGGGGACATGGTCACCATCATCACGATGACGACGATGATAATGATGGTGGTGGCAGTGATGACATCGGTGGTGGTGGAGACGGCGGCGATGGCGGCGGAATGGGTGAGATGTTTGATGCTCTTGGTGATATGTTGATTCAAGAAATGAATCTTAGAGATGCACAGAAGGCAGGTATGACCAAAGGCAGTCCCAAGACACCTGTTGATCACGCAAAACTGAATGCAAAGAGAGTTGCTGGCTATGTTCCACCTAAGACCTCAGACAAAGATAGAGCAAAGGATTGATAAATAATAAAAAGTATAGGGTAAGTCAATGCCTCATAGAAAAAATGCCAAGGGTGACATTGGGAGCCTAAAGAGGTTCTCTGATACCTATGATATGGATAATGTATACCTATCAGAAGAAGGATGGGTATACAGACATTTCAAAAAGGCAGACAAAAGTGTCTGGTGGGATGAAATCCTTGTGGCTGGTCAAGTCAAAGAAGATGAAGTAATTCACAATATAGATAATGCTCCACTCTGTCTGACTAATCCTGATAAACTAGGAGTCAAAGTTGATCCTGTTATGGAAGTTGGTGACAATAAGAGTGATATTGATTACTCTGATCATGTAGGTGCACCACCTAAGGTAACCACATATGACAACGATGATGAAAGTGGTGTACCACTTTCAGATCGATACGATTATCAGGAAACTGCCTGGTCTTCAATTAATGTACCGGATGGTACAGTTTACAAAAATCCAGATGGAACTCAGGTACCACTAGGTTGGTCTGGTGTGTCTAGTCCCTCTCAAGATCCAGACGATTATCCTACTGCCTCACCAGGTGTTCCACCCGTAACTCCTGATCCAAAACCACCAGCTGGTGTTGATCCCGGTGTGCCTGTACAACAAGACGAATGATAAATGAAAATCAATGAATTGAATAAGGATAACTTCTTAATCTTTGCCATTAAATATTATGATAATCCAACATCTTTAACAGAAGATGATTTTCATGAGGATTTAAAAAGGTTCAAATATGTAAAGAGATGGCTGAAGAAGTATCACGAAACAGGTGGTATGAACAGCCATCTTTTGTTGAATCATATTATAGTAATATTCAATTGTTGGAACGATGCAGCTGTTCCAATGTTCTTTTATAAGATAGATCCTATCTACTGGTCATATATGAAATCATTCTTGGTTTACTTGAATAGAGTATCTGAATACCCCCTGACTGGACTACATGACATCAATGAAGACATAAATATCCTTAAGGAACTTAATGGTCTATAACTGTTTCTCTTTGTTGACACTGCAAGTGTAACAGGAAATGGACTAGTTGTCAAGAGGTACCATGTCAACACCAGGAATAGTATCAGGAAGAAACCTAGTCATTGCTAGTGTTCAGACATCAGCAGGGGTACAACCCCTCTTTTTTATTGGGAATGAAATCCCTATGTATCGTCCTAATGGTGGCGATTTGATTGAAGGTGACATCTATTACGATAGTGTGTCAGAAATCATGTACTTATGGACTGGAGCCACATGGGCAATCACAGGAGGTCCTGGTGTATTTGATGACATCCTTCTTAGATTAGAGACTATTGAAAGGTCATTAAATACCCCTGTACAAGAGGAAGAAGAATGAGCTACGGACTTTCACTAGAAGAAAGAAAACTGCGTCTACTAGAGAGTGGATGTTGTGGTGGTGGAGAAGGTGGTGACATGGAGTCAGGTCCAGATGAGTCAGGTGGTGACTCTATGAACTATGATTCACCCCTAGATAGAACACTGGACATGCTGAAGAAACGCAAACCCAAGAAAGGTAAGAAAGATGGGGCCTGAACTTATCATTGCAGTTCTAGGTCCAGTAGTAGGTGGTGCCATCAGCATCTTTGTGTGGACTAGTAAAAAGAACTATGAATTCATGGACAATGGATTCAGACAAGTCAACACAACTGTTAATGTAATTGAACGAAAACTTGACGACCTACGTTATGATGTAGCGAAGAACTATGTAACTAATGACACCTTACTTCAGCACATTGAAGGAGAACAAGAATGGCATCGTGAGATGAAGGACACCATCAACACCATGTCTGAAAAATTACAAAACGTATGTGACAAAGACCGAGATGCTCAATAAAAGAGTGGGATCTATGGGACAAAAAGAAACAGACGAAAACCGTGAACTCTTAAAACAATTAAGAGAAAGAATTAAACAACTCCGTATGACAGAGTTATTTGAAGAACCATCAACCTATGAGGACGAACTAGAGGATTGACCATGGACCAAGTGAATTTTACACCTCATCAATTATTACCCGATAGTGGATTTGTACAAGCAACCATCCCAGAACAGTTCAGAAGTGGTATCATTGAAGAAATAGAAAGACTCAAGAAGACAAAGGAGAATCCATACAACAGTGGACTCGTTGGAGTCATTGGTGATGAGTATGGAATGAAGGGTCTTACAGCAAATGAAGAGTTTACATCCTTCCTGAGGATGCTCACATCTGCGTATGACCAACACTTTCCTGATGTCGTACAGTCTAGAGAAGACGTAGATGGAGAGATTGTTCCACGTAAGTTATTCTGGGTGAACTTTCAGAAGAGATATGAATATAACCCCATACATACACACTCAGGACTGTATAGCTTTGTGATATGGATTAAAGTACCCTATGACTTACAGGAAGAGAAGAATTTATATCCAGACAACCCAAGTCCAGAGAGTATCTGTTCATTTTGCTTTGTATACAATGCAGCGAAAATCATGACCTACAGCATTGATGTGGATCAAAGTTTTGAATGGGAGATTATTCTGTTCCCTTCATCCAGACACCATACTGTGACGCCATTCATGACCACTGACGAACCCCGCATCTCCATTGCCGGTAACTTGACAACCGACTCAGCACATGTTAAAGTGTAAGGAAACGAGTATCCTTCATGTACGTAGAGATCAAGTATCTCAACCTCTTATCCTCTCAACTCCAGAAGTTTAAACAAGCCAAGAGAAACACTTGGAACTTCCGGTGTCCTATTTGTGGTGACTCACAGAGGAATAAGAACAAGGCACGAGGATATGTCTTTGAACTCAAAGGTGACCTGATCTTCAA
>WLWF01003241.1_pt1 | contig 10862 bp, 8 predicted proteins | sample 6718331 | NCBI WGS metagenome assembly WLWF01 (sample SAMN12718692, study PRJNA515312) | sponge metagenome | isolation source: marine sponge | host: Mycale hentscheli | place: New Zealand: South Island, Marlborough, Capsize Point | collected 2003-05-01
ACGTTGTCAAGGAGCAGCGAACGGTTGGTTGGGACGACATCCTGGCAAACATTGATTCGGATGTCTTTGACTTTTACCAGCATGTCATTACACCCGCCTTCAACGCTAAATATCCGGCTATATTGGCGCCTTTGCGCAAGCGAAAGCTCAAGCAGCGCGGGCTGCGTCCGCATCATGTGGCTAAGGCAATCAAAGCCTTTGCGGGGGACAGCTGCGGGGTAATGAACAGCGACGACAGAAACGAAAACTGGTGGCTTGTAATTCAAGTTGAAGAGGGCCTTTTGAAGACCATGCAAGAAGATTCCATTGCCTTAATTTACTTGCATCGTCGCTTCATGTCCTTGCTACTACACAACGTGCACATCAGCGGCATTGGGGGAATCACCGCCGCCACCGCCCGCGTTCGAAAATGCCCTGTCGTAAACGCGGAAGGAGCCGTTCAGCTACAGGAGCAGCTTGTTCTGGACATCTACGGATCGGTGTTTCGTCGAGTCTTTAGCATCGATGGTTTGGACTGTTTGCAAGCCGTTAGCAACGATGTGAATCTGATTGCGGCTGAGCTGGGGATAGAAGCCGCAAACACCGTGCTTATGCAAGAGCTAACCACGTGTTTTTGTGTCGACGGAACCTTTGTGCACCCGCGGCACGTAATGATTATTGCGGATTACATGACCATATCCGGGCAATTACTTCCCATGACACGCCACGGCATGAATCACGCCTCTCGAATGCTCGAGCCGTTGAATCGTTGCTCATTTGAAGAGACGTATGACGTTCTTCTGGACGCGGCGTTTTTTAACCAAAAGGATTCTATGCGAGGCCCTACCGCTTGCATCATGACTGGACGCAAAGCCAGGCTTGGCACTGGCATGTGCGACTATCAGTGGAGTGCGAGCGATGCCGTGGCTGGCAGGCACGGCTTTGCACTTACATCTGCAACCAAAAAGAAAGGACTGACGCGGTCGTGCGTTCGACAACGAGCGCCAAAAACCGTGACCAGCTCCGAAGCGCCCAAACGACCGGACATCGGACGTTCGGCGCGTAGAAATCGAATCACCACGGAATTTGCACGCAAGAAGCAATGTCTGGTAATTAACCCGTTTGACGTTACCAATGACTCGCCGTTTTCGGTGCAGCCGTTTGCGGACGACACGGCAACCTTCGCCCCCGAGTCGACCGACACGTACTGGCCCGATAGCCCGAGCTATATGCCAAATAGCCCAAGCTACACACCAGACAGCCCGAGCTACGTACCCAACGGAGACGGCACACAGCCGTTTGCTGCGAACAAAGCATTGACAACTTATGATGTGGCCTTTGAATTGTAATGAAGCCGCCGCAAGGAGCTGCTGCTTCGATCACTGTAAATAAGTTGCCGGATCGTCGCGCAACATTGCAGACCCTATCATAATAACGAGAAAAGCTTTGCTAATAAAACTTAACATGACAAATTGTCTCTCCCCGGTTGCATAGGCAAATTCTTTCGGGTTCGACGGACCGTATTCTCCCGTGTAGCGGTAATTTACCCAATTGTTGATGTTTTGCGCAATAAGAGCTACCACAGCAAACAATGCAAACAGAATTACGATGTTAACAGTTGTCCAAGTAACAAAATCAGGTATTTGCGGGTCTTTTTCAACTTCTTTGGGAAATTTGATCAGATCCCGCAGTAAGTCAATCAGATCCCGACCGTCCCTCTCCAGAAATCGCTTAATGGCAACGTACGATTCCAAAATGATTGCCCACGTCGCAACAAATAGCCCACACCCTGCCGCATACCACGCCCATTGCTCCGCGCTGAGACCGTCGGCAGCTGAAGGCACGCGTTCAATGGCCGCCCCCGTTAGCATTGTGGCGGCGGTCATCATAAATAGCCCTAGCTGCACGTTAATATCCTGTATTCCGCACAAGCTAGCTACCACGCAGGTCATAATGGACGCCGTTATCGAGTATTCGATCCACCTGGCAGGTTGCCGTTGCTCCGCAAACACCCAATGAACATACCTGTCCCGCAAAGGGTAAGCCAACAGAAAATGAAACAAGGCGGTGATGGCCGCAAAGAGAGCAACGCAGGCGCCCACCGGAGCTTTAAACACGGTTCGTTGCCCCTGATAAAGTTGCTCCGTGCGAATCAAGCGATCGTCCGCGCTTAGCCTGTCAAAACGCGCTTTGTCGTCTTTATAACATTGCGTTTGGCACTGACTAAACGCGTCAATGCGATAGGCTCGCTTTGTCAGCCTCAAATTGAACGTGGTATCCCACTTGGCAATCGTAATGACTAGCACTCCTATGGCCAGCGCAGCATGCAGCACAGCTGCGCGCCGGTTCAGGCGAAGCAACGACTGTTCAAGCTCCGCATTACTGGGCGCAACATGCACCATTTCTGTTACGCGGGTTTAACGCCATGGTGCAACTAGCACACATCATATCCCTATGTGTAAATGGATAACGTCTTGGACAAGTACATTGCAAAACGACACGAGCATCACGTAGGATTCGTGCGACGGGTGTTTGTGTTCGTTATTTGCATGAATGTGATCTCGTTTTTAATTTTCTGGGTCATCTACTCCAGCTCCATGGGCGCAAACAAGCAGCAGGAATACCATCTGGGCAACACCTCGCCGTTCTTGGCTGGTTTTTACCTCTCGGCCACAACGCAGAGCACGGTAGGTGGTAGCACGATTCAACCTATCGGGGGAATCGGAACGTTTATGGTAGGATTGCAATCGCTCACCACCTTGGCGCTATTCTTGGGAGCTATCCTCATCATCAGTACTTTGGCCTCCGACTGAACAGACGCCGCCTCTTATACTTACCTGCGCGCGACGTTGCTGTGGTGAGTGACGCTGTGCTCTTGCAACAAACGCACCCATTTCCGCTTGCTGCAAAAGCGAAAAGATACGTTGCCCCCCATGTCGTTGCCCCGTAACAGGTCGACGGACACCTTGTTTCGAATGTAGCGACCAGAGTAATTAGAAGGAAGCGTCGGAACTGATGGCACGGTGTACGCGGGTGGCAGTTTCCAGCAATTACGCACGGCGGCATCAAAACACAGCGGTCCGGTCATCATTCCCGCAATAGACGGTTCGTGACTCAAAGTGAGCGACGAGAACACGTTGGGTCTCGGAGGCTTGGACAGGGTTTTGTCTAGCACATTGGTGACCGCAATCCGCAGGGCCTCGCGAAGAAATGGGTGACCCGGTGCATACAGCAACGCCCATTGATGCAGATCGTTCCGCTCACCGCATCCGGACACCGCCAGTGCATCCGCCTTGACATAGGAACGAAGCGGGTGCACGCACGTGGTGTCGAGGTCAAAGTAACACCCGCCTTCCAGAAAGATAATCAGCAGACGAAACAGATCGGCCCTTCCCGCCCCGCTGTCCACCGTTTGCAACGCTCGCTCAAACTGCGCCCGATTGACATCAAGAGATGCAAAGTTGGCTGTGCGAGCGTAGGTCCGAATATCTTTATCGTCGAAGAACCGATAATCGTATTCCGGGTTCTTCTCCATCCATTTCATGGCATTGCAGCGCAACTCTCCGTGTAAGTGTCGAGTCTTGAATGTCTGAATGATCTGATACGTTATTTTTTGATCCGGCCGCCGCAAACCCGCAATGCCCCTGTAGGTGTTGTGCATCTGTGTGTCCACCGTACGCCAAGCCAACGTCTCGCGCTGGAAGCATTGATGATGGGAAGAGATGTCTGTGTAAAGTTCTCGACGGCTCGCCGAGCTGAACTCCGACAGAAGTACCGGCGACATGTGCTTTGCAAGCGTCATAGAATGCACCGCCGGGAGTTCATCCATCCTGTCGCGCTCCCATGCGCTGACCTGGCTGTTTTCATGTGCAATTTGCATGCCTTTGTTTGTATACTGCGTGTCTAGCAACCTTTCGTACATATACAAAACACAATCTTTGCCTATGTTATACAGCCCTTCTTTCCAGATTGACGAAGGCAGACGCCCGTGTCTCAACAGATCAGCTTCACCGCTTTCGTCAACATAGCAACGCATTGCCAAGTCAAACACCGGCGGGCCGGCGATGCCTGCCATCAGGGGCCACTTGGAATGCGAGGGCGAGGATACAGTCGCGAGCAACGATTGCCTATGCACCACATTATATACACCAAGCTGCAAAGTGAGAAGAAAGATAGGGTTTCGAGGAGCAGTAATCATGACCTGATGTTGCGGCTCGTTGCGTTTTTGCATGGCCAAAGCAGACACCATGTCCACCGCGTCCGGCACAAAACTATCCAACGGTTGGTTGAGCACAAAGTCAATGTCTGCGTAGACGCCTCCGTGCACGTACAAGTACGCACACCGGAACAGGTCCGCTTTGATGGCTCCCGAGTGAATGGCGCGCATGATGGGCATATACTGCGGAAAATGACTTAGCATGAAGGACTCCATGTCGTCATCGTCACAGAAGACGTACTCGTAATTGGGGTTGAGATCCCGCCACGATTGCGCGGCTGCGAGCATGGAACCGGTTAAGGTGCGCGTCTTCCAAGTCTGCATGATGCGTCTTGGAATGCGGCGAATGGACTTTGGCGCCAGGCGGATCGTCAGCGTGTCAATAAAAGCCTCCATAGCCGGTTCATATCCGGGAACTGTTGTGCACAGCTTTTCCCAGGACGTGCAGTTCTGCTTGGAAGGGTCGTAGGCCTCCCCGATGTACTGCTTGTGTGAATCACGCGTTGTCATGTACGGCACCGGCTCGTACGTCTTGTTGCGCGAGGGGATGTCAAAATGGGCGGCCACTTGCCGAAGGACCTCTTGCGGGTATTGTTGCACGTACTTCAAATTCAACAGCACGACGTTGGCTCCCGACTTCATCAGATTGTGCATGTACCCCATGCGAGCCGCGCGCTGTTCCAATGGATTGCGAAGGGCTGTGTCAAGGTCTAGCATGTGCGACTTTTTGTGCCAGCGGTGGCTGAACAAGCATTGTTGGTGCTGCAAAAATTCCTCCCGGGTTTCAAACGTCTTCTTGTTCATCTCGTGGGGTTTTTCGTAGCCAGCCGACAGCCATTCGTCCAACGGGCGCACGAGGCACACGTACAGAACGCCGCCGTGCCTGGCCTCCTGAAATGGATTCCGGCGCGTGCAAATGGTGTGTTTCCACGGCACGTGCTGATCGCGCCCCGCGTAATGCTCCGACAGAAAATTTGGGAGACGTTTGCCTCGGAATTCGTCGGTGTTGATGTCGCGCAGACACAAGGAATCGGTAAAAAGCTGCGATACGAATTTGGTGCCGCTATGATGAGGTCCGTAGATGATAAGGCCGGTGTTCTCGTTCGTTTCTCCGTCCGCGTCGGATTGATCTCTGGACCGCGTTCGTGATTTCGCGGGCGGGTTGCCGTGGATCCAGATCCCCGAGTTCCGCTGCAGCTGCAAAACGAACAGTTGGACCCCGATGGGCAGGGAATCGAACATGGGGTACATTGCCACAAGAACGAGGACAAGAACGACAACCACAACGGCACCGACCCGTTTCATATTTCTTGTAGCCACTGAACAAGTCACCGACGATTGTCCGAGCGCTGTCTACGCGTGCCTCCAACAGACGCTGCTCAAATGAATGTTTAGAATTAAGCTTGCGGCCAGAGTCATCATAACGAGGGCGGCACTGACTGCCGATTTGTTGACGTACGGCTGCGTGTGGCCGCAGTAGACGGCCTTGTCATCGGGCTCGTGGCGGTGGCTGGTGTTGCAGCGCGGGCAGCTGGGCTGCAGGTTGTCAAGCAGCTCGGGGTCGCGCACGGCGCAGCACGCGATGTTGTTCTCAATGTCGCGGTAAGGGACGGGGTGGTGGTCGACGTGCCAGCCGGCTTGCAGCGGCTGCCGACAGTGGTAGCACAGGCCGCCGGTTTTCTGATAGACGGCTTCGCGCTGCGCCCGCGTGAAGTGCGGGCGGGGCATGCGTTTGCCTTGGTGCAATGAATGTTTACAAATTGACAGCCTGCATTCGCTTCGGGTGGCAAAGGGTTGCTGCTTCTTCTATTCATTTACGCCACCCACTCTCCAATATCGAGGAGTTTTCCAATTTTACCACATCTGCGGTGTCCTGCAGCATCCGAATCGGAAGATTTTGGCATATCTTCGGGTTGTCGGGCGAGTAGAACATGTAGACTACCAAGATCGGAGCCTCCTGCTCCATCTGCTTCAGCTTGTTCATGACCCGGAGTAGCAGCTGCATGCGCTCGGCCTTCTTTGGCTTGATTCCCGCGTGGCAATAAGCGTCAGGGTTGATCCGCACGACGGTGTACCGCTTGCCCGGAAACTCGTCGTAAAGCTCGGAAATACGCCGTTCTTCGCACGAATACGAGCCGTTGTCTCTGCTGTGCTGATGCTCGTCGATCTCAATGTGTAGCACCCACCCGGGGTCCGCGTACAGCTTGTCGGGGCGGTACGATCGACCGCACGCCTCCCCGCGAATGCGCCGGTCTGTGGCGAGAAGATGTTCAGTGCCGAAGTTGGCGTCGAGAAAATCGGAGTACTGCAGCTCAATCCGGCTGTCTTTCCCCGTGTCCTTGCGGAAGCACTTCCGGCATCCGTGCAACGTTGTTCCGTCGCCGGTGGTCCATTCTCTCAATTTCGCGCACGCCCTCCAGCAAACTTTGCACTCTTCATCGCCGATATCGTGCACGTCCGCCAGGTGCCGCTTAAGGTTGCAGGCTTGTTTGGCTTGGTGCTCGCACCCGTCGTGCGGGCACGGGTGCCACTTGACGCCGATATCGTGCGCATCCGCCAGGTGCTGCTTTAGGTGGCCGGCTAGTTTGCTTTTGTACTCGCACCCGTCGTGCGGGCACGGGTGCCACGTGACGCCGATATCGTGCTTGTACGCCAGGTGCTTCTTGAGGTTGCTGGCTTGTTTGGATTGGTACTCGCACCCGTCGTGTGGGCACGGGTGCCACGTGACGCCAATATCGTGCTCGAACGCCACGTGCTGCTTTAGGTTGCCGGCTTGTTTGGCTTGGTACTCGCACCCGTCGTGCGGGCACAGGTGCCACTTGACGCCGTTATCGTGCTTGTCCGCCAGGTACTTCTTCAGAATGAAGGCTTGTTTGGCTTGGTAGTCGCACCCGTCGTGCGGGCACGGGTGCCACTGGACGCCGATATCGTGCTTGTACGCCAGGTGCCGCTTGAGGTCGCCGGCTTGTTTGGATTGGTACTCGCACCCGTCGTGTGGGCACGGGTGCCACGTGACGCCGATATCGTGCTCGAACGCCACGTGCTGCTTTAGGTTGCCGGCTTGTTTGGATTGGTACTCGCACCCGTCGTGCGGGCACCGGTGCCACTCGACGCCGATCTCGTGCTTGTCCGCCAGGTGCTTCTTGAGGTTGCTGGCTTGTTTGGCTTGGTGCTCGCAGCACGGGCATCCGAATGACTTGGGACCGTCTCTCCATACCACAGAGACACCCGCGTAGGCATACGTGCGACCGACCACTCGGTCTCTCTTCAGCCGTGGTAAGGGTATTATGCACGGCGGTGGGGGCGTTTCAGGTGCGGCGTCCCAGTTGCGCACGCCGCTCCAGCTGCTATCACACTTAAAGCGCTTGACACGCCTAGGTTCTAGCGCAGGGTCTGGTCCGGAAACAAAGTCCAGATTGAGATCAGCGTCAGGGTCTGCGTCATGGCCCCTTACGCTGGGGTCAAAGAACCGAGTCAAGGGGCCGCGTGGCACACCAGCGGCCATGCGCCTGTTTGTGGGTAGACGCGCATAAGGTTGTGGGCGAAAGAACCGACGCAGGTCCATTCCAATAAGCGGGCAGTATTGTTGGCGGGTGACGGCCACGAATCAGATTCAATTGGCGAATGCAAGGCCAGCCAGCCAGGATTGCATGATCAATCAATTTCAATTGGCAAATGCGAAGCCAGTCAACCAGGATTGCATGATCAATTAATTTCAATTGGCAAATGCGAAGCCAGCCAGCCACGATTGCAAGGCATAAAATTATGTCTGATGTCTGTCTTCTTTCCAAGGTTATCCTGTGCGGAGTTATTGCTTTTTTATTTCATTACAGAGGCGCAAGTGCAGCTCTCGAGGGCTGCCAGTTTCCTAGGACTGTTTGTAGATGAGTGCCAGCACGATCATCAATTTCAATTTAAAGTGGGACGGTATCCTGTACGTTTGGCGAGAAGCTTTTACAAAATTTGACGTTGCAGCAACCGATCCGCAAATCTACGGTGCAGTAAATTCGTTTGAGCGGTGCAATCCGAGTGCATATAAACGGGTTTTTTATCCCTGAGCTGCAGCACCAATGAGAAGACGATCGAATGGACAACCGTGCTGAGCGGCGGCACGTCCATCCCGCCGCCGAGCGTCTAATCCGTCAGCGCCGAGGCGACGCAGACGGCCATCGCCGTGATGATGAAGCCGGAGGCGTAGTGGAAGAGGGTGCGCTGCGTTACAGCGGTGACGAGCGACGAGCGCGTCGGCGTGCGCCGATCGACCGGGGCGGGGATGACGAAGGCGACACACAGGATCAAACTAAAGATCACCAGCATGATGGTGGTGCGTCGCTCGCGAATAAAGTCGCCGCCTAGGCTGAGTGTTCCAAAGGCAAACGCGATGCCAATGAGCGAGTTGGCGTCGGATTGCAGCGTTCCTAGTACGTTGTTCTCCCTGTGGGTCACCTTGCGCGCGCTCACGTTCCGCATATCCAGGCCGAGCACACACAGCGGCCACAGCAGCCCAAACAACAGAAAGCAGTGCAGCTTGCGCGCCTCGCCTACCACGGCCATCCACACGAACGGCCATGCCAGCGCCCCCACAAACATGACGTTGAGGAGCATCAGCCGCGTCTGTTGCTCGTCGTCCTCGGCGGGCCCTTCTGTAAGCATGCGGCGCGTCAGCACCAAGCCCAGAACCGCGCAGATGCCGGCGTGAGTCAAAGACAGTCCGTACAGACGGGGCGACAACATTTTATGCACACTGGGAAATAGCCAATGCTAACATCGCCGGACGGGCTCTTTGTGTTTATAGCGCTTCTGTCGGCCACGCTGCTTTCGATACTCTTCATCAACGAGGCCAAAAACGTGGGGGAGGGCTCCTGCCTGGGCGACCAAATGCGTCGCCTCGCCCTGGCCGCGGAGCCGCTGCTCGCTTTGTTGCTGGAGAGCGGTTCGATGCCCGGCATGCAAGAGGTATCCACTGAGGACGTGCAGCCGCTGGCGGCGAACGAATTCGCCTCGCTTCATAGCGCTTTGCAGGCGTTGGAGGGCACGGCCGCCGGCGCGGACATTCAGGTCAGCCTCGTGGCGCGTTCCGGCCAGATGCTCGCAGATAGCGACCGGGACAGCGCTGGCTCGCCGACTGAACGCCCTCTGCCCATGCGGGTTGACAGCGATGAGCTGGCCTCGATGGTGGAAGCCGTGCACAAGGGCAAGATGTTTGCGGACAAGGTGGGGCACCAAATGGTGTTAGTAAAACCCGTGCGGAACTTTCCGTCCCTCATGCTAGTCTTGCGCGCCGAGGGATAATTGATTGAGTCAATTTTGACAGTTTTATGGTTCTAGTTTTTGTGGAAAATTGGGCTTGTGCGACGTCTTCGAAACTGATCGCGATATGCACTGTGACGGTATATTAGGCATGGCCTGTATCGACTGCTTCAGAATCTCGCTATCGAACACGCGCATCTTCATGCAGCATCTACACAGATTTCCGTGTCCTATCTTCGCATAAAGCTCGCATCAGAAAGGGCAACTCCGACGCATGTAGACCATCCACTTGCCACCAACCCGCGGGGATTTGTACAGATGTATCTCTACTGGCCCAATAAAGGAGAAAGTCATCACAAGCCTTGTCCACACACACTTGCAACTGTCTTATCACCAATCTTCTAAATTTTGCTTTTGTCACTACCCTTCGCATTCGTTCAAATACGGCGCGCATACGGTTATGATCAAAGATCAAACGCTGCAACTCAGCCGGCAAACCTAGCATTGCAACGCCGTTTATATTTGGGCATACTCTTTACAGCATCATAAACCCGAAACGAGTGCGGTTTTGTCCTTGTGGATGGTTCTCGTGGTCCGAATCCGCAGGCAGGACATTGCTTGCGGAAGAAGGCCGAAGGAAAAATGTTGGAAAACAATCCCGAATATTGATTGTTGTTTGGTCAACTTTGTTTTCATCCTCTACTGACTCAATGCGCTGTCGGTATCTGCGCCGACGCCGCTTGCTGAATCTCACGGTCGCCCCTGAGCTCTGCCGCAGCATACCGCACGGCGCCGCCGTTCTGCGCCACGGCCGCAAGCACGATCTCGCGGTCGCGCCTGAGCTCTGCCGTAGCATACTTCAAAGCACAGCCGTCCTGCGCCACGGCTGTGAGGACGATTTCGTGGTCGATCTCGCGGTCGTCGAATATGCCGAGCACATACTGCATGGCCCGGCCATTCTGCGCAACGGCTGTGAGCACAATCTCTTGGTCAAAATGGAGATCTGAGTTAGCAAATTGCAAAGCATTGCCTTGCTGCGTTACGGCTGCGAGCACAATCTCGTGGTCGCCCTCGAGCTCTTCCGAAGCATACTGCAAGAGTCGGCCGTCCTGCGTTACGGCTGCGAGCACAACCTCCCGATCCGCTCGCAGCTCCAACGACGCATTCATCAGTGCCCAGGGGTTCTGTGCCAAGACCGCGAGCATCGCCTGGCGATCTGCGTTGCTCACATCGGGCTGCAACAAACCCATGGCCGAGTACGCGTCCGCTAAATTTACGGGTTCCCGATTTAGCGGGTCCCTGTTATTATGGCGGCTCACGGCTTTCACAAAGCTGTCAAAATCGTAGCAATGTTGTCTGTGGCACATACCTTTTCCGGCCGGAATCATGTCTATCGTAATTGGGTCGAGCTGTTGCG
>WLWF01003242.1_pt1 | contig 10860 bp, 6 predicted proteins | sample 6718331 | NCBI WGS metagenome assembly WLWF01 (sample SAMN12718692, study PRJNA515312) | sponge metagenome | isolation source: marine sponge | host: Mycale hentscheli | place: New Zealand: South Island, Marlborough, Capsize Point | collected 2003-05-01
GATGATCGCTTCCGATCGCAATTTTCATTCGTTCAATCCAGGCTGCAGGCCATGGCTCCCGCACATAAACATCATTTCGAACTGCATATTCGACTGAATTAGAATCCCACTCAGTTAACTATCTAACGGACTCCGAAGATCTAGTATATCCATTTGAGCGTCAAGGTGCTCACGGATTTGCTGAGCACACTGGTTGTAGGCTTCCGCAGTCCCTCCAAACGGGTCCAACACATCTTGATTTGTAGGTGAAAGCATGTGCACTCGGTCAGCAAATTTCGGAAACTGGGCGAGAATTGCTGCTCGATGGGCAGCTGTCATTGTCCATACAATACCAGCTTTTTGAAGCAATTCTTCTGTCACTATTTGGCTTGTGTGCCCACTCAAATCAATTTCTGATTGCTTCATTGTATGAAGAGCCTTTTCGCTGGCTCGACTCCCTCCCCAACCAGACAGACCAGCACTTTTGACGTCGACACCATGTTTCTGGATTTCGTTAGCTGAACAATTCAATTTCTGAGCTATCTTTTTGCGAAACAACGCTTCGGCCATTGGGCTACGGCAGGTGTTCCCCGTACAAACAAAAAGTACCGTCAGCCTTGCAACATCTTGAAGCTCTTCTTTACTAAACGTATTACCACGAATGACACGAAAGCCTGTATTTTGAATCTCGATTGTTGAAACCGGTTCTTGAATTGACTGCATACCGTCATCTATGAAAAGTATTGATTTCTCATTTTGTTCACAACGCTTCATGAGATCCGCAACCGTCTTCGGAGGCTTTGTGCTTCCACCGGGCTCTGCAAGCACAACAGGTCCGGCAAAAAGCCGCATACAGTCCTGCAGCATCCTATGCCCCGGCGCCCGTAATCGAATTCGGTCATCACACAAAACATGTGGTTGAATTGAAGCCGGTAGTTGATGCACCAAACCATCGGGATGATTATCTTGGAGCACCATCGCTAACGGACCTGGCCAGCATTGTCTCGCAAATCGCAAAGCAAGCGGTGTCATTGCTGGTGCCCAGTCAGACGCTTCATCACTGCTCTTAATAGCAATTGTAAGTCGGGGCTCATGCTTCATCACATCAACGAACGTACAGGCTCTCTCAACAGCTGTCTCATGAGTGCCTGCAGCGGCTATGCAATAGTTTGATTCGGTTGGGACACCGACAACATTTCCTTCAGCAAGCGCTTGTACAACGCGATGCACCACATCACGTAGATCTTCGGACTCCTTCAGATTAATGACGGTCGGTGACATATATTCCATCGTGGAGCATGGATACCCGTAGCCTGTGAGCAAATTCCTTATTTGCTCCGTGAGCTCTTCGGCAGAGTTCGGAGGCTACACCAAACAGTTAAGCATCGCAGACTAGGCAAGGCCACTTCAACTGATATCCGGGGAAACAAGTCCTTTATTCACTAAAAATAACTCACTGTTTCCGACTGTGGCAACTTTTCGCCTTGTGGAGACCAGAGTTTCTTCGGTATTTCTCAGCGGCTTGCTGTAGAAGGCCTCCATCCGCTTGGCTTGATACTCCATGCCTATGATTGACTAATTGATTGAGCCATATCACCTATGCCGAACACCTGTATATCCAAAGAATGCACCTCCGGGGCTTCTCTCATCACCACGTTCATGGTGATTGGACGATTGCTTTGCATAAGTGGATTACTAACCTTTCTCACTGTTTCAGAAGACGCTTTTGCGCAATCAACTGTTGTCGAACAACTCCCACCAACTGGTGATGACACAGAGCAAGACGAACGCATTGTTGAGGTTCGGATTGAAGGAAATGAGACTGTTGAAATCTCAAAATTGCCACAACTCAACACACGAGCTGGGCAAATTTTTGATCCACAGGCCATTGAAGAAGATGTGCGGACGCTCCATCGCACACGAAAATTTATTGACGTCTTGCCCAAGTATGTACGAGTACGTCAAGGGGTCGTAGTTGTCTTTACAGTGGTAGAACGTCCAACCTTACGTTATGTAAAATTTGTTGGTAACCAACGTGTGACAACTCGAACATTACGAAAAAAATCGGAGATTGATGTTGGTGATTCCATTGATAGCTATGTGGTCGAAGAAGCCCGTCGTCGACTTGAAAGTTACTACCATGAGAAAGGTTACGACGCAGCTCGTGTAACAACTGTTGAGGGAACAAAGCCGGGTGACAAAGGAGCAGTCTTTCTTGTCGATGAAGGTCGTAGTCGCAAATCTTTTTGGACCACCTTTGTTGGGAATACCATTGCAACCGATGCTCGATTACTCACACAGATCAAATCTAAGCCGGGATTTTTCTGGTTCCTAGGTGGCGACGTTGATCACGAAAAAATTGATGCCGATGTTGATACGCTCACAGCCTATTACCGCAGCCTTGGTTTTTTCCAGGCACGCGTTGGTCGTGAAGTTCAAGTCATACATGGCCTCGGCCGGGACTGGGCTTTGCTCACCTTTGTTATTAATGAAGGACCTCGTTACAAGGTTCGAAATGTTTCATTTCTTGGCAACAGTCGCTTTAAAGGGGAATTCCTTGAACGTGATCTGAAACTAAAAAGTGGCGAATTCTTTCACCAAAATCATATGGATTCTGACTTGGGTCTTATTCGTGATATTTATGGCGGTCGAGGTTTTGTATTCGCTGACATTCAAGCAGACCCAAGGTTCCTCGAAGAGCCTGGTGAACTTGATCTGGTCTACAAGGTGGCCGAGGGACAGCGATATCGGGTTGGACAAATCAACGTCCGTATTGGCGGCGAAAACCCTCATACTCGCCATAGCGTCATATTGAACCGGCTCTCCCTCCGGCCCGGTGACATTCTGGACATCCGAAAACTGCGTTCCGACGAACGGCGAATTGCATCGAGTGGTCTCTTCCTCAATGAACCTGCGCGGGGAGAGGGACCACGGATTGTTTTTAGTAAACCTGACCCATCTGAACAATTAATTGCTCGTGAGCCAAATCAAAAAGGCTTTCGAGGCCAGAGTCCTGACGATGGTGACGCCGTGCTTGACCTCGTGCTGAAAGGTGAATTAGCTCCATCACCATCCGAGCAAGAATCTGCAGATACTGCTCGTGAGCCCGCTCCAGGCACAAAAAACTCCGTCAGCCCTGTTGAACTGCGCGAGCAGCCCCAATGGCGTGGACAAAGTCCTGCGTACGGATATCAACCACCCGCAACTACCACTTCGGCACCCGCTACAAGTCCGCCACCGTATAGACAGTCATTCCCTCAGCAGGCTGCACCTGCTCGCCCGCCAAGTATTCCCGGTCCATCAACGGCCCAAAACCCAAATGCAGCTGCATGGGGTGGCTCTGCGATAGCAGCGACAAGCCCGGATGCAGTTGACTACGGACGCATTCCGCCCGCCTCCCCAACAGCGACCCCAATGGTTGCCCAGCAGCCTATCGCTCAACCTCAAGCTGCTCCCAACACACCATCGGGTTATGCACAATCAGGTTTTGGACAACCTGGTTTTTCAGATCCTTCTGGATTTGATCCTCTTCCAAACGTCCCCGGAATGGGTCAACCGGGGCTTCCACCACCGGGCTTCGCTCAGCCTCCTCTTCAACCATTTCCTGGCAACGAACCATATGTAGTGGTTGATGTGAATGCTGAAGAAACACAGACAGGCCGGCTTATGATCGGAGCCGGGGTCAACTCCAATGCGGGCCTGGTTGGAAACATTGTGGTCGATGAACAGAATTTTGATATTACTCGACTTCCAACAAGTTGGGATGACATACGAAACGGCACTGCCTTTCGTGGTGCCGGCCAAAGGTTTCGACTCGAAGCAGCACCTGGTACAGAGTTACAGCGATACACTGCTACTTTTCAAGAACCATATCTTTTTGATACTCGCGTAGGACTCTCAACGAGTGCTTCGTACTTCACTCGTTACTTTTTTGATTGGGCTGAAGGTCGTGTAGGAGGCCGTGTTGGCCTTGGGTATCAGTTTGTCTTTGCCCCCGATTTATCAGTAAATACTGGCTTCCGTGGTGAGAGCGTTGATATCTTCAACCCTCGTGTTCCAGGTGTACCCGACATCGAAAGAATGCAAGGAACGAACTCGGTCTACGGCTTCAGTGGTGGGCTTATTCACGACACTCGAGACAGCCCTTTCCTACCAACCGAGGGCCATCTTGCAACTGTCGAATTCGAACAGGTGATAGGAACTTTTGTCTATCCACGAGGCGTTTTTGAAGCTCGGCAATACTTCCTTCTCAATCAGCGACCCGATGGTTCAGGGCGACATGTCTTGTCGATGGGCACCATACTCGGATTCTCTGGCCCTGATACGCCATCGTACGACAACTTTTATGCTGGCGGTTACAACACTATGCGAGGCTTTGTCTTTCGTGGTGCAAGCCCACGGCAGCAAAGCACAACCACAGGCCAAGAGGCAATTGTTGGTGGACCATTTGAATGGTTAAACACCGTTGAATATATGTTTCCCATCACTGCCGATGATTCCCTTCGCGGTGTTGTCTTTACTGATTTTGGTACAGTTGAACAAAACGTAACTATTAAAGACTTTCGAGTATCCCCAGGGTTTGGTCTCCGAATCACCATGCCCGCACTTGGACCAGCTCCGATTGCACTCGATTTTGCAGTGCCTGTCTCATACGCTGATTTTGACAGCCAGCAACTCTTCAGCTTCTTTGTTGGCTTTGCACGATAATCGCTTTCTCTAATCAAGCGTTGCCTTCGATAACCGACTGTGCAACTGCAACACCTGCGACATACGCACTCGACCAGGCCCACTGAAAATTAAAGCCACCAATTCGACCGTCTACATCAAGGATTTCACCCGCAAGATAAAGACCGGGACATTTTCTACTTTCCATAGTTTCCAGTTTTACCTCTTCAAGAGGGACGCCACCGGCTGTCGCTTCGGCAATAGAAAAACCCCGATCACCAGTTACAGGTAATGGCGTAGCCGTAATACTTTGAACCAATTTTTTTCGAATGGTTCGAGTTAGATCACCGACAAGTGGAGCCTCCGATTCTATACAGATTCGTCGAGCTAATCTGTCTGGAAGCCATTGACGCAACACGCCAAGTGCTCCTGTACGCTGAGACTGAAAGAACTCATCGACCGTTTCGGCATTCTGGCCAGGCAGCCAGTTAATACTCAACTGAACATCTGAATCGGCATTTTGTGCAATCAGCCAGTGACGACTGATGTCAAGAACAGCCGGACCTGAGAGGCCACGATGTGTACAGAGCGTACTGCCGGAACAAGAAAAAATTCGTTTTCCTGATGGTTTGGAAAGTGTGACTGTTGTGGGAACAGTTACTCCGGATAGCTCTGTAATCCAATGACTGCCCTCCAAAACGAGTGGAACCAGGGCAGGGACTAAAGGCTTTGTAATTGTATGACCTAGATTTTCCACCAATCTGTAGCCGCCGCCGTCTGAACCGCTTTTGGGCAATGATCTCCCACCCGTACACACAATGACATGTCGAGCCAGCAACACACCACTTTCCAACACCACTCGAAACCGTGGTTCATGCTTCACGTAATTTGCTGTACCATCCTCCGGAAGTTGTTCGATATCAGTAACACGTGCAGGATGTGCAATTGACGCATGCGATTCTTTAGACTGGTCAATTAATGCATTAAGAATAGTCCTCGCTGAGTCAGTCACTGGGAATAATTTACCCGTTTCTTCTTCCTTAAGTTCAACACCTGCATCGGAGAAAAAATGAATCGTCTGTGCTATTGAAAAGCGACGCAACACTTTGCGAATTGCTGCCGGACTGCTTCCTGCAAAATCATGTTCTGTTACACGACGGTGGGTCACATTACAACGTCCACCACCAGCTACGAGAATTTTGGCACCGAGTTTTTTTGCCCCATCGAAGACTGTGATTCCAATCGGATAGCCTTCTGAATTTCTCCCTGCCCATATTGCAGCAAAAAGGCCCGCCGCTCCTGCACCAATAATTGCCACATCAACATGCTCTTCTTGGCACAATTGTTTCTCTTTCTTGTATCGATTCGGCATTTCACTATCCATTTTCATGGAATCTGTAAATGTGTCCAGGAAGAGACATTATTTGTTTGGACGAGAAGAGCGACTGTCTTCGTAAAACACCTCAACGGGTAGGCACAAACATGCATTGTCCAATGGATTTGATACACATAGAGTACACACAATGTTGTTGAACTTCTTGGTACAGCGCTCAGTGTGAACAAAAATCAGAATCATCTCCGTGGTGCTCATCCTACGTCGAATGCTTTATAGGGGAATTGCATGCCAAAAAACGATGCCAAAGAAATGCAGGGAGGACTGACTTTTTTTTGTTTGAGTTGGTTTTTTCTTGCTCTGCTTTTCAGTGACATTGCAGGGGCATCTGACGATACCGCTCGTAAGCCACTGGAATTTAATCGAGACATTCGTCCGATCCTTGCTGAAAACTGTTTCTACTGTCATGGGCCAGACCCAAACAAAAGAGAAGCCGATCTTCGTCTCGATCAACGACAATCCGCTTTCGATGCTGGGGCGATTGACCCTTCGGAGAGCCTGATCATCGATCGCATCCATTCCGATGACGGTGATCTCCTCATGCCACCACCAGACTCGAATCGTCGTCTTTCTCAGCGCGACAAAAAAATTCTTTCTCGATGGATTCATGAAGGGGCCACATATCAAACACACTGGGCATTTGTGGCTCCTGTTCAAAATAATCCGCCAGTGATTGGCACGGCATCACTCCAAAATTGGCCTAAAAATCCAATTGATTCGTTTATTCTTGCTGAACTTGAAGAAGTCGATCTTGCACCGTCACCGGAGGCCGACCGGGAAACATTAATTCGACGTCTCTATGCCGATCTTTTAGGTCTTCCTCCATCACTAGAAAAAGTTGACGAGTTTCTCACCAATCAATCACCAGACGCCTATGAACAATTGGTCGATCAATTGTTAGCGAATCAGCACTACGGCGAACGCATGGCAATCGCTTGGCTCGATGCTGCTCGCTTTGCAGACAGCAATGGTTTTCAACAGGATGGTGACACGTGGCAATGGATCTGGCGAGATTGGGTGATCGACGCTCTGAATAAAGACATGCCTTTTGATCAGTTTTCAATCGAGCAACTTGCAGGGGACTTACTACCGGACGCAACACAACAGCAACAAATCGCTACTGCCTTTAACAGGAATCATCTTTTGAATGGTGAAGGAGGTGCAATTGCTGAAGAACAGCGATTCAACAATCTGTTTGATCGCGTTGATACAACAAGCACAACCTGGCTTGGTCTGACCATGGCATGCGCTCAGTGCCATGATCACAAATATGATGCTTTAACTCAGCTTGATTATTACCGACTGCTCCATGTTTTTAACCAGGTGGCAGAAACCGGCCGGCCTGGTCGACAATCTTCTCGCATCCGTGTTGCCACACCTTTCTTAGAGGTTGCAACTGCTGGCCAAAAAGAAGAGCTCGCACGATTAAGACAAACAATGAAACAGCTTGAGAAAAAAGCCAAGCCTAGTATCGACGCTGCATATGCCGCATGGAAAGCTGGCTTGTTTGCCGACGGGCAGGCTGCAGACGGAAAAGATCTTCCACGATCACTCACGCCATTACTCCGAAAATCTGAAGACGCTCGATCTGATGCTGAAAAGAAAAAAATTGAAAAAGGGCTACGACAATTTTTCATGAGCAAAGTACGCCAGTCAGTCATGAAAGATGTCCTGATCGTTGCTGAGTATGAAAAAGCCAAGCAGGCTCATGATGCCTTCAATGGTGATGAGATTCCAAGAATTATGGTTATGAGTGACAACAAGCCACGAGAAACCCGTGTACTTGATCGCGGTGCCTATCTCTCACCACGTGGTGACACTCTTGCTTTCCTGCCACCGGCAAACCTGCCGCCCTTACCTGATACCTTTCCGAAAAATAGGCTTGGTCTTGCAAAATGGTTATTCCTCCCAAATCATCCTCTCACCGCTCGCGTTCAGGTAAATCGGATGTGGCAACGATTCTTCGGGACGGGTTTGGTCAAAACCACAGAAGATATGGGTGTGCAAAGTGAGTACCCACGGCACCTTGCTCTCCTTGACTGGCTTGCAATTGCATTTCGAAAAAGAGGATGGAGCCAGAAGTCCATGCACAAACTACTGGTTATGAGCGCGACCTATCGACAGGCGAGTAAAATCAATCCCGACCATCTGCAAAAAGATCCAGAGAATCGACTCCATGGCCGTGCGAGTCGTTTTCGAATGCCTGCCATGGTTTTACGTGATTGGGCCCTTGCTTGTAGTGGTTTACTCAATGAAAACATTGGGGGCCCTCCGGTATACCCATACCAGCCTGATCAGATCTGGGAATCACTGGCAATTACGAAAGAGCGAGATTTTACCTACCCTCAATCAACTGGAGCAGACCTCTACCGGCGGAGCATCTATACCTTTTGGCGACGAACTGTTGCACCTGCCAACATGTTCGACTCTGCCAACCGTCGTACATGCACCGTTCGGGCGAATCAAACATGTACACCACTCCATGCACTCACCACGCTGAATGACCCAACATGGGTTGAGGCAGCGCATTCTCTTGCGAAGCGATGCATGACAAACAGGAATACGCTTGATGAACAGATTATTTTTGCATTTCGTACCGTTGTGAGCCGACTGCCAACCTCTACCGAACGTGCCGTACTTGCAGATATGTATGCGCACCAACATTCCCACACAACTATGGAGTCAGCACATGCATTCCTTGGCAGCGATACACGCTTACCAGACGCTTCTTACGACCCAGTGAAACTCACTGCATTAGGAAATGTTTGCTTAGCCATTCTGAATCTTGATGAAGCACTCACTCGTGAATAAGCACTTTAAAAAATACCACCGAATGAGTTTCCTCAGACTGCGAATGAGAAGGCTGTAATCATGCATGATCTATTCAATGAAAATCTGGCTCGCGTTACGCGCCGTCAACTCTTTGGGTCAGCTAGACAAGGAATCGGTCTTGCTGCTTTGGCATCACTTTTCAAACGCGACAGCACTTGTGAAGGAAGCGTACCCGGACGTGTTGACCTTCCACACCACGCTCCCCGTGCAAAACGAATGGTGATGCTCTGGCAAGGAGGAGGCCCTTCTCATGTTGATCTCTTTGATCCGAAAGATGCTCTCTTCAAACGTTCTGGTGAGGATATTCCGGATAGTGTCCGAGGAACAACTCGTCTTTCAACAATGTCGAGTGGGTATTCAAAATGGCCTGTCGTTGCACCAATCAAAAAATTTCAGCGGTTTGGCCAGTGTGGTATGGAACTGAGTGAAATGCTTCCATCCATTGGCGGGCTTGCCGATGACATCTGTCTTGTTCGAAGCCTTCACACCGAGGCTGTCAATCATGCGCCTGGGGTCACATTTTTTCTCACCGGAAGCCAGGTTCCTGGTCGCCCGAGTCTCGGTGCATGGATGTCGTATGGTCTTGGATGCGAGACTGAAGAATTGCCGGCTTTTGTTGTTATGACTTCCTCTGATAAAGCAAAGAGTTGTGGGCAGCTCTTTTTTGATTACTACTGGGGTTCTGGTTTTCTTCCCAGTCGCTATCAAGGAGTAAAATTCCGAAACACGGGAGAGCCTGTTCCGTATCTTGCAAACCCTCCAGGTATCAGTCGTGCTGCCAGACGAGCCTTACTGGATGACCTTGCCGTCATGAACGCCAAGCACCTGGCAGACTACGGTGACCCTGAAATTGATACTCGGATTGCCTCCTATGAAATGGCCTTCCAAATGCAATCGAGTGTGCCAGATCTCATTGACTTCTCAAATGAACCAAAACATGTGCTTGAGCGGTACGGACCTGATGTGCATATAAAGGGATCATTCGCGTTCAACTGTCTCGTAGCGAGAAGACTACTAGAACGTGGTACTCGATTTGTCCAATTGATGCACGCTGGCTGGGACCAACACAGTAACCTGTACAGTCAACTTAAAATTCAGTGTCACGATACAGAAGGACCATCTGCTGCACTGGTTCAGGATCTTAAAGATCGTGGATTGCTAGAGGATACACTGGTGGCGTGGGGTGGTGAATTTGGTCGGACACCCTTTGGACAAGGTGACCCAGCCAACCCAAAGGGCCGTGACCATTTTGGAAAGGCTTTTTCATGGTGGTTGGCAGGTGGCGGAGTAAACAGTGGACATGTCCATGGTGCGACAGATGACTATGCGTGGAACATTACTGCTGACCCTGTGCACATTCATGACATGCAGGCCACAATTATGCATCTGCTCGGTATTGATCACACTCGCCTGACATACCGATATCAGGGCCGTCAGTTCCGACTCACGGATGTTCATGGCGAGGTCGTTTCCAGCATTCTGCGTTGACAGCAGGGACTCGCATTGAAGGAAATGATTTGCGCTTTTCTGTCGTTGAAGAAATTTCAGTCGACAGATGCTTCAAATCGCTGTTACCGACCCTAAATCATTAGTCCAATGAGTCCGAAAACCCGTGCTTGCAAAAATAATGCAGTCCCACAGAGTAGAACTGGAGGTACACCCACTATTGAGGGGTCGAAGTACGCATAAACGAGCTTAATTCGTTACAAACCTCCTAGCTTGCGACCATTTCAGATTTCAGTGAGCTTGTCTATATTTCAGTGAATCTAAGTGCTTGACTACAGCGGATCCCGGCTGTATTTTTACGCATGGTGGGGAGAAGGCGCACGGAACGTTTTTTCTCCAGATGGTCAAAATATGTTATTTAGTCATCAAGAACCTGCACAGCAACAAGGGGCACGTGCTTTTTCTTCCGAATCTTTGGGTTTTCTTTTTTTCTCATTTACCCGTTAGGGTGGAGTTCTTTTTATGAAAATTTCGACACGTCGAGG
>WLWF01003243.1_pt1 | contig 10852 bp, 5 predicted proteins | sample 6718331 | NCBI WGS metagenome assembly WLWF01 (sample SAMN12718692, study PRJNA515312) | sponge metagenome | isolation source: marine sponge | host: Mycale hentscheli | place: New Zealand: South Island, Marlborough, Capsize Point | collected 2003-05-01
GTCCCTAGGAATGTCCCTGTAGTCATTGAACTTAACAATATTCACTTCTTTATCAAGGAAGTGAAACTCTCCTTTAGAACTCATTAATAAATTAATCATCTGGTCTCCTCACTTCAGTTGGAATAGTTTGTTCTGTTTGTGTTGGTAGAGTAAAGTCACTAACAGTGTTTATAAGTTCAGTTCCATTATATTCTGGTTCTCTTAACTCATCTTCTCTTATTAAGTTACCCTTGTTATCATACAATGGTTCTTGGTCTAGTTCATATAATTGGTTGTGATATTTGCCATGAGTGAAGTAACATTTATTCAGATAACTTTTAAGTTTATTACCTATGTCACCTATTTCTTGTAAACACGGGTGATTAATTACAACACTATCTGTAACTTCTCCCAACCCACTATCATACTTGGTTGTCAATCTGTACTTCACCACTACTTCTTCTCTTTCATCTGGAAGGAAAGAACAAATAGTGTCTATAGGATACTCATCTGGGTCTGATGGTATCCTTTGTGGTTGTGAAATAAACTGTTGTTCATTGGGAGAGCACCTAGGTAGGTATCGAATATCTGATTGATCGAACACTGCTGTGTATGAGTATTGTCTACCATCGTGTATACCAGCATATGCTGTAAAATTATTTGCTACTTGTTCTGGTGTTGCAACCCATAAGTTTTCTTCATCTGGATTAACAAATGGACTATGGTTTGGTTCAAACCGTATTAAGGTTTGTTCTACAAGTGTCCAAGCAGGATATGCTCTTGTGACAGTGGTGTCTCCTGTAACTCCATTAGTTGTTTGTGTTTCAACATAGTACCTTACCATCACATTAAAGTTATTAAGTGTGACAGGTTCAGGTAAGTTAGTAAATGTGACATCGCTCCAGGTAAGGGGAAAAGCAGATCCAAAGTTAGGTGTGCATGGTGGGTTCTCACAAGGAGGCCATGGGTTCCCATCTCTTGATAGTGTGTATTCTAGACCTGATGTTGTTGTAATAATATCAGGTGGGATTGGAGTGCCAGTCATTAGTTTAGGAAGATTTTATTTGCTCTAATGGTTTGTATCCCAGTGATATCAACTACTTCTGTCCCAGTAACATTTCTAACTCTATTACCCCCAACAAATTGTGTATAGTTTAGTGTTGTGAAATCTTCTCTGTTGCCTATCAGTACATCACTTTTGAAGTCTCCAGTCAACACCTCCTCCACATAACCATAGGGCACATACTTTGGGTCTACCTGTTGTTGTGCGTATGAGTATGCTGCACTAGACTCAGACATAAAGTAATAATCGCCACCAGGTTGGGATACATTTAAAGGACCTGGTGTTTGTGGTCTCTTTACTTTCTGTGTCCAGGTTCCTATCTGTTCTGCTACTAGGTTCTCATACTTATAGTCACCAACTAAATCAATTCTCTCTTGTCCACACACCAGGTTCATATAACCTCTTGCTGCAATGGTGATACCACCAGAGGGGTCATCATTTTGGATGATGGCGTTGCCATGCACATTAAGAACATTTAGTCCACCTCTGACACCTCCAGTCTCATTAGTGCCAATGAATTGTTTTTGTGTAACAAACTTCTCTTTCTTTTCTTTGGCATCAAGGTAGATACTCTTCTGTGCCTCAATGGACACCTGTTCTGTTGCCTTATTAATGATGTTATTACCAGTGATTTGGAAGTCAGTACCAGCATAAATTGCTGCCTTAGAACCAATCTCAAAGTTTAACTCAGAACACTTGATGTTTAGTTTGCCTCCCACATCCCAAGTGTAGTCAGTGTTTGTTTTAGATGTGGTCTGGTCACTGTCAGCAGATAGGATACCTGTTGTGGTGTGGACGTCCTTAGTGGCATTGATAAACACACTACCATCTGCTTTAAACTCCATCAGAGAACCACTGGAGTGTGCCACAACCAGTTGTTGGTTCTCATTATGTGAGTACACTCTGAACTCAGACCCATCAGGGAAGACCATACAGAATGACTCTGCCTGCTTGGGGAGTTTGTCCTGTTTTATCTGTGCGCCAGCCATTAATAAAGATTCCTTTGGTTTTTAGTGGGACAATACACTGCGTTCACTGGTGCAGGTAGTGGTTTTGCGTTGGGTCTTGTAACAACTGACATAATTGGGAGTAGTTTTGCTCCATATCCACCACACCTGTCAGTTATTATTGCTGCTGGGATTCTCTTAAACCCGCTACCATTATTTATTATGTCATAATCAACTATTCTACCATCAGCAACCACCAGTTTCACCTCTGCATTTTCATCAGTGAACTTATCTTTATCATATAAAGTTACTGTTGGGTCACAATATTCAAACCCAGTGTTTTGTATCATAAACCCACCCAACACAATGTCATAGTCAGGGTTGTCAGTAGTGATACCAATGGGGTTAGTGCCTGGTATCACTGAGATATTAGCGTTAGGGAAGTTGGGGTTCCACGCTTGACAGTTAGTGAGAATGGCAACCATCTCACCTGATGCCCTGTCAACTACAGGAACAGGAGAACCTGCATATCCTTTGATGTAGATGGAAGGGAATGCCAGACTTGTATCACCAGGGTTATTGTAGAAGTATCTTCTTCCTGTTTTGCGGATAACTACTTGGTTTGGTGTACCCTTAAGGAAGTTTTTGGCACAGTCTACTTCTGAACTAGGTAGGGAGATGGAGATAACATCTGCATCTGTTCCACTAGGTGCATAAGGTTTGTTACCACTATAGGGTGCTTGGTTTCCCTTACCATCATAAGGAACTCTGTTTCCTTCTCTGTTAATGATAGTGGGGTTGTCTTTATCACCTGGTAGTCTTGCCTCATCACACACTTCATTGGTTTGGATATCAGTTATGGTGTCTGAGTTGAGTCCACCAAACCCAATGTTAGGTGACCTATCCACAAAGGAGTTTTCATTAGAAGACCCTCCATTAGAACCACCACCATTGGTACCTCCACCACCACCAAGAGCTCCCATTGAAGAACCAATGGCACCAATGGCTGTGTTAAATATTCTATCTGCTCTACATCCAATGTCCTTTGTGAGTGCATCCTGTGACCCACCACCTGCAGCGTTGCCTGCTTCTCTGTCCTGTGTGTACTTAAACATCATTACAAACTGCATAACAGATTGTAACCCACCAAGGATACTAGCAATCTCACCTAACACATCAGTGACATCAGAGTTTCTTGCTTGTTCTCCTGATGTCTTGATGGCTGCATCAGCCATAATACCTACATTATTAACAATTGTATCAGCTATACATTGTGAGTCAGGGAACTCAATAACACCAATAGGGTTTGCACCTATGTTACCCCCAGCATTATCTCCATCAGCATTACCTCCGCCATTGTTCATAGCCTGAAGCATATTCATTATCATTCCACACAACTGGTCAATAAACTGCTGGTAGATAGCATTGAACACATCATCTTCTGCACTCTTTGCTCTGTCCCTTTCTTCTGTTAGGAACCCTACTCTATCTAATGTTAGTCCAGTAGGTGCAAGTATTTCTACTTGAAGTGTTCTTCTTATTTCATTTTCAAATGCTCTCGAAGCATTCAGTGGTTGTTTAAGAACATTACAAATGATAGTTGCTATCTTAGCAAGGATACCATTCATATCCATATACTTACCAGTGGTAGCACTCCATACTGCATCACCATAAGCAAACCTTGATGTTGCTGCAGGTAACATCTCTTCTAGGATAGTTCTTACATCATCTCTAGCGTGTGGAACTGAACCACACATTCCATCTGCCTGTGTGGTGTTGCTGTCTTGTGCAGAAGGAGCTTGTTCAGACCTTTTGTCAGTCATTCTTTGTGCTTCTGCCTGACACATCAATGATGGTTCATCAGGGTCTTCTTCCCCACACTTCTCATTGGACATCATTCCAGTGATGGAGTCTCCAGCCTTATCATTATTATCCCCAAAGGATTGGGAACTTTCATTGGTTGTGCTCCTCCCAGAGTTAGGAAGTTTTTCAGGTTGTGTTTTGTTTTTATTAAACCCCTCTTGTGCATCCTTTGGTTCTGGTGAGGTTCTGTTATCCCCATCAGTAGAGCGAGCAGTGAAGTTAAAGCTGGTGAAGACAAATGGTTTCTGTGCTGATATACCATCCAAAAAGAAACCCATTACCCAGGAACCCTCAACAAGTCCGTGAGTACCACCAATACGACCCTGTTGGGCGTGTGTAGTGGGCATTCCAACGTGTGCCCAGGGTAAGTCCTCTGTGCTGACACCATTCTCTCCTGTCTTCTCCTTAGGGTGGTGTCCAACACACCTAACTTTTACTCTGTTAGATATCTTAGAGTCTTCTACATCCTCCACTTGTCCCACAAAGGGGACCATTCCATCTTTACCCCAGAATTCTGGTTGAACATCATTAGAAAGTCTTGTCATTTGTCCCTACTTGATGCGTCATCTTGTTGTGTGGTGGAGCGAATGATACCCACCTTGGTGTAACAGGTACCATTGTTATCAATGTGATGTGCCATTTCTTTCACAATGTACCTACCTGAATACTTCTGGTCATAACCACCTTCAAACTCACTCTCTACCTTACTTATCTTTGCTTCAAAGAAGTCCCCTGGTCTCATTGTGAACTGGGGGTTCAGGGTAAAGGTCCCTTGCGTGTCATCAAAGGTGTTCTCTCTTGCATTGTTTTGTGACTTACAAAGTTTTGTTTGGTCCCAATAGTTAGGTGCTGCCTTCTGACAAGTTTGTTCACCTGACTCATTGTTGAAGATACTGAATGTGTTTCTTGTAGGGAACTTAATAATTTCTTTCTGTTTATTAGTCATCAACTCCTCTGCTTTATGGTTGATTTCTTTATAGATACCTCTATCAATGTCCATAATGATGTGGTTTTGGTTGAATGCTCCTGACCTCATCTTTGCCTGTGTATCTCCCTGAAGTGGGAAGTCATACTGAAGGATAGTTTGCATTGACTCATCAATACCCAACCCTCTGTTCTCTAGTTGTAACTTAAACTCTCCTTTATCTTCGCCTGCTTCTCCGCTTAGTAGTTTATCAATGGATGCAAACCTGTAACCATCTAGTGTTTGCCAAGATAGGAATCCAGTGGTGCCTTGAGATGTTTCTTTTTTAGACTCTGGGTCCTCAGTATCTGTTGCTGAGTTTTGTCCTTCTGTTGAGACTCCGTGAGTGTTCATATAGTCTAACACCTGTGTAGGTCTCCACCTTGCAGGGATAAAGTTCATTGGGAGTCCATTGCCATTACTTCTATCTACTTCTCCCCCCAGTTTCTTCACCATATCACTGAACACATCTTCAGGGTTCTTATTCTTTATGGATCCTGTAACAATATTTGCGTTGCTTTCATTCTCTCTCATCTCTTTGGAGGTAAAGTCAAACACATAAACTATCCTTGATCCATCAATGTGTCTATTCCTCATACCATTCAAGTGACCACTGAACTTTAGTACCTCATCCTTAGCATTCTTATATTCAAACTCTAGGTCTTCATTGCCTTCAATCTCTTCCTTTTCAATGAAGTTATTACCATCAGTATCAACCATTGTCACCTGACCAGTGATGATTAGTGTGTAGATGTTTTCAAAGATAGAAATAGATTGTAGTTTTCCTCTCATCTTCTTTCCATCAATAGTTACATTATCAAGTGAAACATAATTTGCATTACCTTTCATTATGCTACTGCTCCTCTGTTGATTCTATTCATTTGAGATTTCATTTGAATTCTTGACTGGGTGTTTTGAATAATCATTCCACCGCCACCACTTGGTGCTGGCATTGGAGGGGGAGAAGCAGGAGCAGGAGGGATAACAATGATAGTTCTGGACCTTTTACCATTCATCATTGTGTTATTACTTGCCTCTGACAACCTTGTGGTGGCCTGGTTTCTAGTTCCTACCATACCACCTCTATTTAGTTTATGTACCTGAGGGGTTCCTACCATTCCTCCTTTCTGGAATAACCCGAGAAACTTTCTTTGTGGAGTCACTTTTGGTGTGACTGATGTTTTTTTGGATGACTCTTCATAAGCTGCCTGGTTATTAAACTTCTCTGCATTCTTTAGTCTTCTATTCATATGGGGGATGCTTGGTGCTTCATAACCCTCAAGGAAGTTCTTAGTTGCTTCAGTGGTAGTCTTAGATGATAACCATTCTTTCTTGGCTGCCCTTCCCCAAGGCAAGTTAGGTCTTCCATCTGGTAGTGGGTGACCAGTATTCATTTCCCACTTCACAAAGTCTAATTGTTTTGGTAGAGATTTGATAATACCTTTACCATATTTCTTCTCTGCTGTCTCCCACCTTCCTGTTGGGTTCTTTGATGAGGGTATTTCCCATTGTGCGATACCTCTACCAGGACCACCTCCCATTTGATAAGTGTCAGGTTTGATACCAGGTGCTTCTGTTTCAAAGTTGGCCATTGCACCCACAATGTGATGTGGTTTTGCTTCTGGGAACCTCTTTTTCATTCCGTCATAGGCTAGTTTGTGGTTACCAACAAAACCACCCTGTTGCTTCTTCTCAAACTTACCACCCTTCTCAATACCCCTAGCGACAGCATCAATTAATTTCTGGAACTTCTCCGTATCAGTGAAGTTCTTGCCGTGTTGTTTCTCCCATGCTACCATCACCCCAAGTTCTATCAGTGCAGTAGGAGACGCGGCCCCTACATTTACGGTGGCGTTGCCCTGTGTGTCTGACCTAATGTGACCAAGACTAGTATTATTTTGTTGGAAACCTGCAAGTTCTGCTTGAATAGGAGCAGCAAAGGAGGAGTCACCACTATCTCCAGCTCTGGTTCTGGTCATAAAAGAACCACCAGCTGCATCAAAGTGTAGAGGTGCAATCCTCACACCTTTTTCTGACTGACTCCTCAAATAGTTATCATAACTTTGATAATCTCCGTGTTCTTCTGGTGTGACAATCTTTGCTTTAATTCCTTTCTTAGCAAGAGAAGCAACCAGTTTCCTTGCAGCTTTATCTTGGTGTTCTCTTTCTCTTCCATCTGCACCTGTTTGATTTGAATTAGTAAAAGTGTTGCCACCAGGAGTATCAGGAATTGTTCCAGGTTTTTTGGTATGGTCCAATGGGATGAGAACATCTATCCCACCTGTTATGGTTGGTAGTGTTGTAGAGTCAGGAGACTCAGAGTTTGGTGCGTCAGTAGAAGGACTAGGGTCATTATCTCCACCACCAAACACTTTAGCAAATGCTTTGGGTAACTCCTCTGTGAATACTTTAGCTATTGGGTCAAGTACGTGTTTGTTTACCCAGTCTCTAAACTTCTGACTCTTGATGTAGGTGATAATGATAGCACCAATGGCCAGGATGGCAACAATCTTAAGGAAGATAGCTGAGGTAAGGATAGCACCAAGGGATGATAGGAGAGGCCCAATGGTTTTTAACATACCACCTAACCCATTCTTAAGCATCCCAAACATCTTCTTAACTTTCTCACCTAACTTACCTTTCTTCTTCTTATCTTTTACTAATGCTCTCAGGGGATTGTCAGCATCAGACCTCTTTTCTTTCTGTACCTTCTTCTTCTCTTGTTGTTTCTCGTGTCTTCTTTGTCCTTCTTCTGCCTTACTATCCTTCTCTTCAAGTTTATAAATCTTGATCAGGGTTGCATTGATTGACTCAAAGTTCTTTGTAGTTGGGTCGTTATTAAATCCAAGTAAAGTATTAGCAATCATTATACTACGTTAAGGCTCCTGTCCTTTCTGTAATCACACGCTGCCCAGGATGTACAAGTGGTTGATAACTCTGGTACTGAGTTGTCTCTTGCTCCAGACCTGTCAATAACCTTAACTTGTGGAGCAGGTGGACTCATAACAATGATAGGTTCATTGATGGATGTGTTACCTTGGTTATACATTGCCTCTAGTTGCCTAGTGTGTTGCATCATCTGTGATGGGCGGTAACTTAGGTTACCAACATTACCACCCCTTTGGAATTTATATGAATCAATAAATCCATTCATCTTTTGGTGATTATCTCCACCTCGTGCTCTATCTGCTGGTATTTCCCACTTGTTCATCCACCAATAGGCAGCATCCTTAGCTGACATACCAGCAGTCTCACTTTTATAATCTGGTCCTACGTGTTCGCTAAGGGCATAATCAACTTGTCCCTTCCAGTTTGATGCATAGTTAGGGAGTGCAGCTTTCATCTTATCAGCTCTGCTTGTGTTCCACTGGAACAATCCGTGTGAGTCTCCTCCATCTCCCACAGCATCAACATCAAAAGTACTCTCTCTATGGACGTTGGCGACGATTCCCTTTGCTTGTGCGTCACTGTAACCTTTCTCTTTGACATACTCATATATTTCTTTGGCCATTGTCAAAGTGTTTCCTGTTAGTGGGGCTGACTTGGTTGATAAATTCGGGTCTCCCGGGTTATCAGGATTAATATCAGGATTAGATCCACCAAACAAAGACCCAAAGATATCACCAAACCCACCCATCAGTTCGCTAAAAATAGGACCTAATAATGAAGTGAACTCATTCATAAAATTAAACATTCCAGCCTTTTCTGTCTTCTTATTCTCTTTCTTCCCATCTTCTCCTTCGTCTTTCGACATAAGTGTTCTCCCTGATCCTTCGCCTTTATAATCCCAGTGCCAACTGTCAACCATATAGTTATTTCTTATCCATCCATACTGGTCACTGTTCTGAATCATCCATTGTTTAGATGCACCGTGGATGTCAATGGCTTCACCATAAAGGTGAGCTGAGTTTTCAACTCCGCCCACCCTAGTGTTATGTGATGGACTTCTTTGTGAGGATGCAACATCACTTCCTTTCACTCCACCTGCTGCCATCATTTCTGCAAAAGAGCTTGATGCATCTTTAGATAACACAATAGGTCTTCCACTTTCATCCTTGGCTCCATTAGGATTATGTCCTTCACCTGTATGAGGATGACTAACAATACCACCACTAGCAAACCGAGAGAAGGCTGAGTTGAACTCCATTGCCATCCCCATCATTGGGTCACCAGGCATAAACACCTTCTCTCCTGGTTCTAAGAGGGTAGGAATCATCCCACCCTCAGCAAACATATGTTGAGTGGCAATCTTATTCAGGACAAAGGAACCTGAGGGCAACATCATTGGTGTGATGTCTCCCTGTCCGTGACCTGGAACATCAAAGGGCATCCCACCCCTTGCCCACGTATTATTCTTTAATGCATCTGAGAGTCTCTTACTTCTTATTGCATCAGACTCCTTCCAGTTTGTTGCATTACTCTCCTCAGAAGTGTTTATTTTTGGCGATGTTATTTTGTCTAACTGTTTTCTTCTGTGTGTTTTTAATGTGTCAGTAATTCTACCAAGTAAATCTGCATCAACATCCTCAGCTGATGTATTGTCTAGAACCTTTTTTATCTCAGGACTTAATTTCTGTAACTCTATAACTTGTTTTCTTATTTCTTCCTGTTGTTTTATTCTTAATCTCAATAATTTATTGTATGATTCTGTTTGAAGAGGTGACTGAGTGGATTCTCCACTCTCTTCCATTGCTTCAATTGTCTTATTTAATTCAAATAAATCTTTTGTTATAAGAGATACTTGTTTTATACCTGTTTTAACATTAGTAACAGCGTCTCTTTGTTCAGCCGCAGCATACATATATCTGTTAACACCAGAAACAATATCAGCTTCTTTTTCTATAGACTCTTTTACTAATTGTAAAGATTGTACTACGTTACCATCAACCCCCGCACGGAAATCTCCGTAATGTTGGAATAAATGTGCGCCATCTTCTGTAGGATCAATAAGTTCTACACCTTGCTTTCTAAGTGCCATAAACTTCATTAATCTTTCCATAAAGTTTTGCCCTAATACTTTAGGTATAGCAGCTAAGTTAATTCTTGAACCATCAACGCCAGAGTTAGCAATTAAGTTATCTCTAAAGAAGGTTATAATATCATAGCTATCTTGAAGATCTTTTAAAGACCCAGCTACTGAATAAGGAGTTCCATTACGGTCATTGTAAGCACACCCATTATAAGATAAAACAGTTTCCCAAGGATTACTTTCACTTCGAGGCTGGTCAACACTTTTACCCATTTCTAAGTAAATATCGTGGCCTATTCTAATACCTTCATAACGATCTAATCTGTAACCTATATTGTTAGCGTTCCCACTGCCCTCGTTCTTTCCGTAAAAACGATCATTTTCTTTAGTAGCAGTTCTTTTTTCAACTCTCTTTAAGTTTTCTTTTTCTTCTTCTGTAAGCTTTATTTCATTGTTAGCAAGCCACTCTACGTGATAAACTGGAACCCAATCAAAACTAGAGTTAGTAAATTGCGTGTGACTTGTTCTGTAAGCTTCACTATCGCTGTGTATGTAGTCTAACTCACTAGGAGAATGAACTGTGTTGCTTCCTCCCTCAGAAGGAGCGTTGCCATATAATTTCTTTTTATCTGAATCATTCATAAGATGACCAAGCTGAGAAAGTATATCGTTACGCTTTACCCACTTTCTATAAACAATAGAATTTACATTAGGCTTGCTGCCTACGCTTATGAATTGATGGCTAGTATTTTTACTATAAAAAATATTTTCAGGCTTGCAAATCTCAATAATAGGATCTGACCCTTTTATAGGAATAGAAGTTCTGTAATAACCTTCTCCCGTAACTAATAGATCTAAAAAGAATTGTTTTATTTTCTGCTTTAAATTTACAGTATTGTCTTGTTCGAAAAATTTAATAAGAGATTGTGCTGCTATTTCAAAAGAGCTAACAAAGTCTTCATCAATCATATCATTAAGCTTCGTGATATAGGCTGATGTTATAGTGCCTTCTTTTACTTCTTCTCCCTTTTCTACTTTGCTTACAGACTCTTGCATTTGAGCCTCGT